>Ga0207098_10219_pt1 | contig 19040 bp, 20 predicted proteins | sample Alteio_BWMinHeat_84_FD_153548 | JGI IMG/M metagenome (GOLD analysis project Ga0207098, IMG submission 153548) | Enriched cells from forest soil in Barre Woods Harvard Forest LTER site, Petersham, Massachusetts, United States -... | ecosystem: Environmental > Terrestrial > Soil > Temperate forest >...
GCGACCTTGCCGCCATGGGAGCCCGGCCGGTAGCGGCGTTTCTTTCCCTGGGGGTGCCGAGCGAGTTGGCGGTGGGGGCGGAAAACCGCAAATCCTGGGTGGATCAGTTCCTCGATGGATTCTTTTCCCTCGCCATGGCGCACAAGACTCCGCTTGGAGGCGGCGACCTGGCGGAAGCGCCGGTGGCGTTGGCCGATATTGTCCTGGTCGGTGGGGTCCCACGCGGAACGGCGCTGCTGAGGTCGGGAGCGAGGCCCGGCGACTTGCTCTACGTCACGGGCAGTCTGGGCGGAGCGGCAGCAGGGTTGAAGATGCTTGCAGAACTGGCCGTTGGAGAGAGGGGGCCAATGCCGGACCAGTGGAACGATTCCCTGTCGGCGCAGCTGCGCCCGAAGCCGAAGATTCAAACCGGTCTGTCCTTACGCCGCCGCGGACTGGCGACAGCAGCCATCGACATCAGCGACGGGCTTTCCACCGACCTGGCTCACCTCTGCGAAGAGTCCGGCGTGAGCGCGATTATCCACGCCGACGAGTTGCCGATCACGGCCGAAGCGTCGCTGGAGCAGGCTCTGCACGGTGGGGAAGACTACGAACTCCTGTTCACCGCACGTCCCGGCACGCGCATACCGCGGAGCATCGCTGGTGTGGCCGTCACGCAAATCGGGGAGATCACCGCGCCGGACCGAGACAAGCGGGGCGGCAAGCCGGCCCTCATGCTCGCCACTGGGTGTACCGTCGAACCGCTCGAACCGCGCGGCTGGGAACACTTCGCGGTCAAACACCGGGTTCTCCGACCTGATGGATGAAACCGGGATTTGGCTTTTGTGATCTCCCACCCTTTCGCAAGGAGGAAAGCGAAAGGATAGGGCACGGAGATTTTGTTCCAGGTAGTAGGGTGAACGGTGAGATCGGGGTCAATAGGCTGCCGTGAATTGCTTCCGAATGTTCTGCGGATTCTCGAATTCATCCACCAGGGCCAGGGCATAGTCTTCGGCCGAGATCCTGCTTTCTCCCCGATCGTTGGCAACCAGCCTGGTGCCGCCGAGCCGAAACCTGCCGGTGCGCACTCCCGGCTCGATCATCGCGGCAGGACTGAAATAGGTCCAGTCCACGTCGGATTGCTTCAAGATGGGCAACACGTCGCGGTGGGCCAGGGCGATCGCCAACCATCCGGAAGGAAACTCCGGAGTGTCGACCAGTTGCAGGCCCGGGGCGACCTCCAGGCTTCCGGCGCCTCCCACAACAATCAGACGCCGCACGCCGGCTTGTTTCAGACCCGCGACCAGAGCGTGCGTTGCATCGAGAATCTTGCCGGGGTCCGTCTGCGGAGGCGCGTAAGCGCTGATCGCCGCATCGGCACCCTTGGCCACAGCGGCGACACTGGCGGGATCGGTGACGTCTCCCTGGACCGCCTTAACGCCATTGACCGCCTGCACCGTTTCGGGGTGTCGCGCCACGGCGGTTACCGCGTGGCCGCGGCGGACAAGTTCGTCGAGGATCCGGCTGCCGATCATACCGGAAGCCCCAAACAAAACGACTTTCATGACTTATCTCCCCATGCCTCAAGATGGTTCGGGCCTTTTCCACTTCGCACCATCTTAACCCTTGGCGACAATTGAGGCGGTAACTACGCCTTGGCCTGACATGAACAAGTCAACTGGTTTTCAACCAATCGTCGTCTATTATCAGTACTGCCATGACCGACCAGACGATCCGCGTACGCTTCGCTCCTTCACCAACGGGGCTGCTGCACGTGGGAAATGCTCGGACCGCCCTCTACAACTGGCTCTTCGCCCGCCGCAGGGGCGGCGCTTTCCTGCTCCGCATCGAGGACACCGACGTCGAGCGTTCCGAGGCGCAATACGAAGCGCAATTGATCGAGGACCTGCACTGGCTCGGCCTGGACTGGGACGAGGGTCCGGGGCTGACGGACGATCCGTCGGATGAAATTGGGAGCTACGGCCCTTATCGCCAGTCGGAACGGCTTGACCTCTACGCCGAACATACCGAGCGCCTGCTGCGCGATGGCAAAGCCTATCCCTGCTTCTGCACCGCCGAGGAACTCGAGGCGGAGCGCAAGCTGGCCATTGCCGAACACGGCCCCCAGGTTTACTCCGGCCGCTGCCGTGCACTTTCAGCTGAAGAGGTCAACGAGAACATCGCCGCGGGCAAGCCTTTTGCGGTCCGGCTGAAGATCGAAGATCATCCCCTGCGCTTTCACGACCTGGTGCGCGGCGAGGTGGAGTTTGCGGCGGAAACCGTCAGCGACCCCATCATTGTCCGTTCGGCCTCGGCCACAGGCGCGGAGGGAGGCGAGTCGGAGGGCATCCCGGTGTATAACTACGTGGTCACGATCGACGATGCCCTTATGGACATTACCCACGTGATCCGCGGCGATGACCACATCTCCAACACCCCGAAACAGGTGGCGATCTACGAAGCGTTCGGCTGGCCGGTGCCCGAGTTCGCTCACCTTTCCACGATCCTCGGACCGGACCGCGAACGGCTCTCGAAGCGGCATGGCGCCACTTCGATCTCGGCCTTTCGGGAGATGGGGTACCTGCCCGAAGCGCTGGTGAATTACCTGGCGCTGCTGGGCTGGGGCGCCGAAGACGGCAAGACCGAGACATTCACCCTGGAGGAACTGACGCACGCATTCTCGCTGGAGCGCGTGACGCCCTCGCCGGCCATCTTCGACTTCGAGAAGCTGAACTGGCTCAACCGGCATTACCTGAAGCTGGCAGGGACCGAACGCATCTTCGCTCTGGCGTGGCCCTATTTTGGGGATCGCCTTCCTAGCCGCGACGCTGCTTCGGAACCAATGAAAAAATGGTTTGAGAAACTGCTGGGGCTGTTTGTGCCCTATGTCGATCGCCTTGATCAGCTTCCTTCGAAAGCGGCGCCCCTGCTCCAGTTCGATTGCGAGGCCGCACGAACCGACCCGGAGAATGTCGCTCTGCTGACGGCCGACTCGGCGCGCACGGTGCTCAGCGAATTTGCCGCCCGCGCCCGCACCTACTCACAGCATGTGGCACCAGACCTCTTCAAAGCGTGGATGAACGAGATCAAGGGTGCTACCGGTATCAAGGGCAAAGAGCTCTTCCACCCGGTGCGCATTGCTTTGACCGGATCGCACGCGGGTCCGGATTTCGACAAGTTGCTGCCGCTGATCGAGGACGGGGCAGGCCTGGGCCTCGGTATCCAGTGTGTTCGCGAGCGGATCGAATGTTTCGTGGGAGTATGACCCCTTGTCGGACATCCTCTGGATCGAAGGAAACCCTCCACCCGGCCTGGCGATTGTCATCCGGCCGCAGGGCGGCGACTGGCTCGAAGATGAATTGCGCGAAATCAGAGCTGGCGGCATCGACACGATCGTCTCGCTGCTGGAGCCGTTCGAGGCGGATTTTCTGGGGCTGGCTGACGAGCAAGCAACGGCCGAGCGCGTGGGGCTGAAGTTTCTTTCCTATCCAATTCCGGACGGTACCGTTCCGCGCGACGTGGTGCGGTTTCGCTCTTTTGTTCGCGGAATCGCCGACCGGCTGGCTGCGGATGAACGCATTGGCGTCCACTGCCGCGGCAGCATCGGGCGGGCTACGATCACCGCGGCCTGCGCCCTGATCCACCGGGGATGGAAGGCACGCGACGCTCTCGAAGCGATCGCCGAAGCCCGCGGCTTTGCGGTGCCCGACACGCTGGATCAGGAAGACTGGATCCTGGCTTACAAGGCCGAGCCGTGACCGCTTCGGTCGTTGATTTCACGTTTCCTCATCGATGGAAGGCCGAAATCCTGGCCGCGCGGCCTCTGATTTTGCCCCCGCGGCATTTCGTGTATCCGCGCGAAGTTGAGGAGATCGAACGCGGCGCGCTTGAGGTGATGGTGCGGCCCAATCAACGGGGTGCCCCAGGTCTCGATTTTGAGACCTGGGATCCCTTTCTCGCCACCTGCGCCCTCGGCTTCCGCGATCCGGCTGTACCGACGGGGCTTTGGGCGGCGCCGAACCCGGATGAAATCTGCGCCGTCTCCGGCGGCTATGCCTATCTCATCGATACCACCGCACCGGAGCGCTTCGCCATGATTGAGCACCGGCCGGTGCTGGAGGTGCGGCCGGCGCTCGACGCCAGTCTCCTGTTGTTTGTCGGACACCGCTCGATCGTGGCGTGGGGGCGGGAAGGACAGGCCTGGCAATCCGCAAAGCTCTCCGACGAAGGCGTGACGATCGCTCGCATCGAAGGCAGCATTCTGCATGGGCACGGCTGGGAGATGATATCGGATGCTGACAAGCCGTTTGCGCTCGATCTGAACACCGGCGGCGCACGTTCTGAATTTCCTTGTTGAGTGTGGTGCACAAGATCGCCTAGGCTGCTCGGTATGATGTCCAGCGATCGACGCAGCTTTCTCCGCCAGGCGGCTACACTTGCGGGCGCCTTCTCTGCCAGCAGCCTTTTCGACCAGGCCCATGCAGCCGAATTCCACGCGGCGGCCGCGCGCTTAACCGGGCTCAATGCACTGGAGGCCGTGCAGGACGAAGACTACTGGGCGGTAATTCAGCGCGCCTACTCGGTGAACCCCAACCTCATGAATCTGAATAACGGCGGGGTCTCGCCCGCGCCCATCGTGGTGCAGCAGGCAGTCGAGCGCTACAACCAGCTATCCAACGAGGGGCCGTCTTACTACATGTGGCGGATCCTGGACGAGGGCCGCGAGCCGCTGCGCGAGAAGCTGGCCGCGCTGGCCGGCACACCGGCGGGCGAGATCGCGATTAACCGCAACTCCACCGAGGCGCTGAACACGATCATCTACGGGCTTGACCTGAAGGCCGGCGACGAGGTCATCGGCACGAAACAGGACTATCCGCACATGATCGAGGCCTACCGGCAGCGGGCCCAGCGCGAAGGCATCGTCTACAAGCAGCTCAGCTTCGACTTCCCCATCGAGGACGACGCGGTGATCGTGAAGACCTACGAGGAGGCCATCACGCCGCGGACAAAGCTGGTCCACGTGACGCACATGGTCAACTGGGTGGGCCAGCTCATGCCGGTGCGCAAGATCGCGGACATGGCGCATGCGCATGGCATCGAAGTGCTGGCGGACGGCGCGCATTCGTTCGGACTGATGGACTTCAAGATTCCCGACCTTGGGTGCGATTACTTCGGCACCAGCCTGCACAAGTTCCTGTCTGCGCCCATCGGCACCGGCATGCTGTGGATCAAGGCCGACAAGATTGAAAAAATCTGGCCGCTGGTCTGCAATGATCACCCGCGTTCGGGCGACATTCGGAAGTTCGAGGACCTCGGCACGCGCAGTTTCCCGCTTGAGCAGGGCATCGGCGAAGCGCTCAAGTTTCATAACGCGATCGGCCCGGCGCGCAAGCAGGCGCGCATCGGCTACCTCAAGAACTACTGGGCCTCGCGGGCCCAGGCGATGCCGAAGGTGAAGCTGCACACCTCGCTCAATCTCAAATACTCCTGCGCCATCTGCGGAGTCAGCATCGAGGGCATGACCCCGTCGCAGCTTGAGAACGCGCTGTTCGACCGTTACAAGATCCACACCGTCGGCATCGTATGGGAGAACATCAAGTGCGTGCGCGTCACTCCGCATGTGTACACGTCGATTGCGGACCTGGACAAACTGGTGCGGGCGCTGGACGAGATCAGCGCCAAGGCGTGAGATAGTGCGCGCAGCCCAAAACGAAGTACACCTTCCCCGAAAAACTATCCCAGATGGGTGCCCCCTCGTATCCTTGCCAGGGTATGTCTCGCTGATCACAGGCGTCCGCATTCGAAAGGCGAATATTTATGAAAGGGACGAGTTGGCCACAATCCGCCCGCGACAACTTTATCAATGGTGGCGGCTGGTAAACTGCGGTCGGATAATCCATAAATTCATGCCCGACTCGACTGCACTTGCCCAGTACTATCGGACGCTCACGGATCAGGAACTTTTGAATCTGAAATGGCAAAGCGGTTTTACCGCCGAAGCTGAGGAAGTGCTAGCAGGAGAACTGACACGGCGAAACTTGACGCCCGGCGATCTGAAACGATACGTCGCTGTGACCCAACGCAACAAGCTTCGAGAAGAGGTAACCGAGCGTGGTGGCGGATACAGAAGGCTCGGCCTTCAGTTCTTTGGCGGGAGTTACCTCAACGAGGCCGATAGAAGCGCCGACATCCAGGTCAGGACGAAATGGTTCACGATAAGCGGAATTCCAATAATCCCGATCGCATCGTACCGTTTCAAACGCATGGGTCATTCAGGGAAATGGTCGAGCAGGAGGGCTCAGCAAGGAGTCATTGACCGCGTTTCGCTCGATTGGGCGCAGGTGTTCATGACTTGGGTCAAGACAGCAACCCTAATCGTTGGTGTGGGCCTGCTGATTGTAGTGATTTCTTGGCTTCTGAACGGCGGAAGGCACTAGGACAGCAGTGAAGCGAGCCAATCACCGCCAATCCGGAAATAACTCGCGTTTGCAGAACATTTCCGCTGGCTGGCTCAGAATGGAAACTGACGAGCGAGTGGAGGCGGAGACGACTTCTTGGCCCACGTCCGCAATCTGCGCCCGCTTGGAGTTTCCGTAAATGATCCTTTCGGTACCAGAGAGCAGGGTAAAGTACCCTTTCGAAACATTTGACACCAAGAACAGGGACCCCTCCCCCCCGGTACTGTGAAGCTGTGAAATCGTGAGAAATTGCACCCGGACGAGCGACTGCCGATGCGGAAGTGACCAAGAACAACCGCAGATTCTTCACTACGCTCAGAATGACAGGCGAGAGGAGAGATGGGCGATGCGGAAGGATCACCGCCGAAACTCCGAAATTCCCACTTAGACAAACGGGGCATCCGGTTACGGGCCCGGAGGCCTTCCGTCGTATCCTTGGCCGAGTTCACTTGTTATGCGCGGTGCGCGAGCAGTAAAGGCGCATACGCGGCATACACGCCTTCGAACACCGAATCCCAGCTCGCGGTTTCTGCATGGGCCCGTGCCGCCAGTCGCATCTCGGCGTGTTTGACCGGATCGGCCAGTACGGCCGCCACCGCGGCAGCAAATTCTTCATCGGGGACGATGCGGCCGGTCTCCCCGTCGCGCACGATGGTGCAGGGGCCGCCGCTCGGAGTCACGATCGCGGGGACGCCGCTGGCCATCGCCTCCAGCACCACGTTGCCGAAGGTGTCGGTGTGGGAGGGGAACACAAAAAGATCCATGTTGGCGTAGGCGGCGGAGAGCGCCTCCCCTCGCAGCACGCCAGTGAACTCGGCGCGCGGCAAGCGCTCGCGCAGCCAGCCTTCCTCGGCGCCATGACCCACGATGAGGAAATGGAAACTCCGGTGCCCGAGCTGCTCCAGTTGTTCCTGCACGCGCACCAGGAGAGCCACGTTCTTTTCCACCGAGAGGCGCCCCACAAAGCCGAGCACCTGGTCGCGATCATCGGGGGAGCGGTTGCGTTTCGAGGGATGAAAAAGTTCGGCATCGACGCCGCGGGGCATGAGGTGGCAGGGGCGGCCGGTCAGCTTCTCCAACTGGCGGCACAGCTCAAGGTTGGGCGCGAAGAGCACTCTCGCGATCCGGTAGAACGCAGCGGCAGCGGTCATCGTCAGGTCTTCGATGGTCTGGCCGGCGGCTTCAGCCCGTGCCGGGGGCAGGTAGCGAAGAAACCATCCGGAGCGGCGCGCCAAATATTCGTGAACATTGGTGTGCCAGCTGGCGGCGAGAGGGAGGCTCAAATTGTGCGCCAGGCCGGCACCGAGCATGCCAACTTCGCTGGGACCGGTGATGTGCACCAGGTCGGGCCGGAACCGGTCCAGAGTCTCCTGAATCAGGGGAACATGGCGCAGAAAGGCGGGGTCGAAGCGAAGATCCTTTTCGAGAGCAAAGGACAGGACGCCGCGGGGCAGTTCCAGGGTCCAGACATTCCCGTCTTCGATCAGGGCCTGGGCGCGATCGCCGGCGCGCACGCACAGGAACGGCAGGTTGCGCCGGTGCGCAAAGGCTTCGAAATGGCGGCTGGTATGGGCAACCCCGTTCACTTCATGGAAGGAGTCGGGGAAATAGGCCACGCGGGGCAAGGGATCAGTCATTGTTGGTCAGCGGTGCCAGCGGATTAAGGCGTTGGCGCCAAGCATGGACCCTGGGGGCTTCGCCTAAGGCTGAGTGTACTCGAGATGTCGCGATGCGCCCTGTTCGAAACCCAGCTGGCGGCAACTCAACTACGCCAATCCTTCGGTCTCTCCCATCGCCATCCGCATGTCACTTGAGTCGCTCCAGGCGAGGCGCAATCCGCTCGAAACCGGCCGCCGGCCCAGCATCTTCACCATGGCCAGAACAGCCGTCATCTGCCAGGGCACGGAGCCGCTCGGCCACAACTGATTCAGCGGCGTATCCACGCCTTTGAGGTCGGGGTGATAGACCCGCTCGTCCCAGGTGCGCGACCCCTGCGGGAATTCGGGATAGTCGCGGATCGCATCAATGGTCGACTGCAGGATGCGGTGCTTCCAGGGCTCTGCATATTGAGGCATGAACAGGATCTTGCTGCGCCTTTCGCGGCGAATCTCGTGCACAAACTCGGTAAACGAGGTGGCGTTGGTCAGGTTGATGTTGGCATTGGGCTCGACACCGTGGCGGTCGCCGCCGGAGATGAGGAGCATGTTCCATTGTTCCGCAAGCGAGCGCACGGCCCGGTTCTCTTCCCAATGGCGAAGCCCGTTGAGTTCGAGAGCGTGCATGAACTGTCCGTTTTTCTGCAGGAACTCATTGACCAGGAACTTGTGCTTCTCCTGCCCGACCGTAAACAGGTCCCAGAGGGGATGATTGAAGACCAGGAGAACATTGGGTTCATGGTTCAGCGCCGACAGAATCTCGGTGAGGCGCTCATCGCCGGGATGGGCGGTGAATTCCTCGAGGATTGCCATCCACTCCTGAGCCTTGGCGCTGGGCAGGTTATGAACGCCGAGGTGAAAATCCTGGACTCCTGCGTAGGGGGCGCTCCACTCCACCGAAACCGGGATCTGGCGGGCGCTGGGCACGGTGCGCAGCAGCATGGGAGCCTTGATGTTGTCGTGGTCGGTGATCGAGACCATGGGAGCGACGTTCAGTTTCGCGATCTGGGCGCTTTCGAGGTCGAAAGCCAGCTTGGGGGTGAGCGGTGGGGTCCAATAGGCGGCGGCGTAGTCAATGCGGACTCCATACTTGGCGTGAGCCTGCTGCTCCATGCGTGCCAGGATCGGACGCAGGAAGGAAAGCTGACTGCCCATATTGGCGATGAAGCTGAGGGTTTCCTTGGATTGATTCGTGTGGCTGTGCAAGGAAACGCCGGAGCGAAAGCCTTGCGTCGCGCGCTGATCACACCACAGGTATGAGATGGTCGACTTGGCCATTTCTCCCCCTTTGGAACCCGATTGATATTTGATTCTTTCGCCTGATTGTCGTATGTAAGTCATAAACGCCAAGTGAACGTGGCACGAATGGTCCTTCAATTTTCCACAGGTATCAAGGCTGTCAACTAGCAGAATTTCAAGCACCCTGAAGGCGGATGCCGCTGCTTTACTGCAAGTGAATCGCCTTTCGAAAGAATTGCGCGCCTAGAGCAGGGAACCTCCCTGCCTAGATTATCATCAGGGTAAGCATCTCATTCATAATTTGTTGACAGTCAAGCAGTTGGATTTGCTATTTGCGGGTCTTGGCGAGTTCGGGACCGAGGAAATCCTCAATGGTGACCCCCGCCATAAGCTCCGGCGGAGGACAGGGCGTTTGGGATTCAGCCGGCTTGACGGCGGCTCCTTCGGGGATGAGGTAATTCTCGGTGAGTCCCTTCTTTAGCAATTCAAAGGCCTCTTGAGGCGTGTCGGCGTATTGAAACAGTTCTATGTCTTTAGGTGAAATTGCCCCCGTGTCGACAAGGGCCTGGAAGTTAATGACCTTTTTCCAGTATTCGGAGCCGTAGATCACGACCGTGATCTTCTTGGCGAGTTTCTGGGTTTGGGTAAGGGTCAGGATTTCAAACATCTCGTCGAGGGTGCCAAAACCGCCCGGGAACACCACCAGCGCTTTGGCCAGGTAAGCGAACCACAGCTTGCGCATGAAGAAGTAATGGAACTCGAAATTGAGCGACGGGGTGATGTACGGATTGGGCGACTGCTCGAAGGGCAGGCGGATGTTGAGCCCGATGGTCTTGCCGCCGGCTTCGTGGGCCCCGCGATTGGCAGCTTCCATGATGCCGGGGCCGCCTCCGGAGGTCACTACGAACCGATGCCGCCGGGACGGGATGCCGGTGGCCCAACCCGTCAGCATGTGCGCCAGGCGGCGGGCATCCTCATAGTAGCGGGCCATTTCGACGGCAGCTACAGCGCGTTTGCGCTGGAGGTTGGTGGCCGTGCCTTCGACGATCTGGGGGATGCTGGCGGGCTGCTCCTCGCTGGGGGCGGGACGGCTGGAACCGGTATTGTCGAGCAGTTCCAGGGCGTGGTGGGCCTCTTCGTGGCCGCGGAACCGGGCCGAGCCGAAAAACACCACCGTGTCCTGAATCTGTTCCCTGCGAAAGCGGGCGAGCGGCTCGCCATACTCGGCCACAATGCGAATCAGACGGCCCTCGGCGCTGTTGAGGAATGCGGAATTTTCATAGGCCAGGGGGGCACGGTCCAGAGGGGGCGGAGGGCAATTGCCGGGAAGGGTGGCTGCCGCCGGAACCGCGGTTTGGTCGGCAGGATCGGATCTGCGTTCGCTGGATACCTGTCCCGTGTTCCCTGGTCCCTCGTCTTTCATGTTCTACCCGTCCCGATGACGGACTGCGTCGCGGAACGCAATCCAGAGATTCAATAAACCCAGACCCGAGATGAGTCCCCGGACCGCGCCGTTGGCCGCGTAGACGGCCAAGTTGGGGAAGCGCAGAAACAGGGGATTCTGGTCCCAGAACATGTGAGACCACGGAGCATAGCACACCGCCAGTCCGATATACATGCGGAGGAGCACGCGCAGGAACAGTTCACCGCGTTCCAGCCAGCGCGGAATGCGCTGCGGAGTGTGCCGGGCGACGGGAGGGGGCTGGGGAGAATCTGGCACAGGGTCAGCGACGGCCGCAGGCGCAGGAGCCGGGCTCGCAGTCAGGGAAGGCGAAGTCATTTCCGGCTGCTGGGACATTCCTTGTTTAGACTTGCCATCCTCGATTCCGGCCGCTCTTTGCACTGCTTCAAGTGCAAAATCGTTGCCGGGCGCGAGGACAACTTATTGCAACGGTAACACAGTGGGGGCTTCGGAATTCGGGCGCCGGTCGGGTATCAGTTGGGACGATGCGTGGAGCCCGGGTGCTGTGGACCCGCGTGGATGAAAAAGGATGGTTTGGGTTCGTGGTTTCCCACCCTTTCGTCCGACCACCCCAGCGACGAAGACCTGTCGCCGGGGACCCCGGAGAGGCGCGCCAAACTGCGCTCAGGACGACAGCTTTATTCTGATGCGAACTTCAGATTCAGACACTAGCGGCCGACCAGCATCACCATATCGGGAGGGGCGTGGCAGGCCGAGGAGCCTGAGAATTTCATGACGGCTCCGTCGTCGTAGGTGACCGAATCCAGATCGACCATCAGAGTCGCGGTAAAGCCGGGCAGCCGGAGATCGCCGGAAACTTCCGGTTCACCATCGGGCGTCAATCGGACGCTGAGGGTCTTGACCGCCTCTGCGGATCGGTCCCTGCGCGCATCCGCGGGGACGATCTGTTCCGCGCCGTTCAAGCCGTGCACCGTTACGGTCGCGTTCACCATGCGCTTGGGGTTCTGGTCGGGGTGGAGATCTTTCAGGAGGAGCTTGAGCCGCGCTGCAAACATCTCCGCCTGGGCTCCGCGCTTGTCGACCGCCATCATTCTGCTGCCGATGCCCTGGCGGACGTGCATGTCGATGGGACACACGGAACTCCCGGAGCCATAGTCAAGAGCGCTGAGTTTCAAATCTTCCGGTATGGCTTTCTGCGTAAGGGACGGAAGAGAGCCGAAAAGAAGTGCGAATCCGAGAACGGTGGCGAATCGCATAAGACCTCCTGTCGCCGATCCGAAGCAAATCGCTTACAGCCACAAGATACGCCGTCTCGACTCGGCCGGGCAATCCCCGCCGGATCCAAGTCTTGCGCGTCTACCTCAAGTCTCCAGCGCAGACGAGGCCGTGGTCCTGGCGAGGCTCGGAACAGCGCAGGGATCAGCGTGATAGGCTTTGCTGCATTCACGTAAACATGATCCTGGCCAGCCCATGCGAATCGCCCTATTCACTGAGACATTCGTTCCAAAAATCGACGGGATCGTCACCACTCTGTGCGAGACGGTCCGGCATCTCAGGAACCTGGGACACGAAGTGTTGGTTTTTGCTCCCGATGGCGGCTCCGCGGGTCGAGTCGCGGACTTCGAAGGCGCGCGCATCATTGGAATGAAAGGCCATTCGTTTCCGCTTTACCCGGAGCTTCGACTCTCACTTCCACGCGCTTCGATGCGGGCCCAGATTCGGGAATTTGAGCCCGACCTGCTTCACGTTGCGGACCCGGCACTGCTGGGAATTGCGGCGCTCTACTATAGCGGGGGCGCGAACGGCGGGGCGCTGCGCCTGCCACTGGTGGTGTCGTACCACACCGATCTGCCTGCCTATCTTCATTACTACGGGCTGGGCATGCTGGAGCCACATATCTGGCGCATCATGCGGGTTCGCCACAATCGCGCCACGGTCAATCTTTGTACGTCTGCGGCCATGCTGGAACAGCTCTCGCAGCACGGAATCGAGCGCGTGGCGCTGTGGCCGGGAGGAGTGGACACGGCACGCTTTCATCCCTGTCGCCGCTCGGAAGCCATGCGAGCCCGGCTGACCAACGACAGCCCTGCGAGCCCGCTTCTGGTGTATGTGGGCCGCCTCTCCCCGGAGAAGGACATCGAACGCATCAAACCGATGCTTCAGGCGCTCCCGGCCGCGCGCCTGGCACTGGTCGGCGATGGACCCCACCGCAAAGTTCTGGAGCGGCATTTCGCGGGTATGCCCGTCTACTTCGCGGGATTCCTGCGCGGGGAAGAATTGGCAGCGGCGTATGCGTCGTGCGATGTGTTTGTCATGCCTTCGCGAACCGAGACGCTGGGCCTGGTGGTCCTGGAGGCAATGTCGTCAGGGCTGCCGGTGGTCGGGGCGCGGGCCGGAGGCATTCCCGAGCTGATTCAGGATGGGACCGGCTGCCTCTTCGATTCGGACGGAGAGGCGATCGATGCCATTCGGTCCTTCCTGAATTGCTCGGAAAAGCGAGAAGCGGCCGGGATCGCCGCCCGAGCCGTCGCAACCAGCCACAGCTGGAAGGCAGCAACCCTGAAGCTGATTGAGCACTACAAGGCGGCGTGCGCGATGCAGAATGTGGACCCCGTCGCAACGCCAGACCCTGTCCACCCGGGGTTGCCGTTTCGGGCGAAGAAGCTGGCCCGCCGGACGACCATCTACGCTATCCGCAAGCTTCTGCCTTGAGCCTGTCCGACTGGTTACGAACCCCCGGCAGCTATCGGGGCTTCGCGGGCCACCTGGTAGGTCCCGTAGTCGATGGTAAGCACCGCGGTTCCACCTACGCGCACCTTCGATTCAGTTCGATTCTGCGCCGGGAGCCAGAAACCGTCGGTGGGGGTGTACTGGTGGCTGATGGCCGTACTGGATATCCAGAAGGAGGGATTCCGGGCGGGCCTGGCTTCGATCCGGGCGACGGCGAAGTCCGCGGCATCCACCCAAATCCTGCCTCGATACAGGTACTTGCTGTCGACGTGGGGCTCCACTTCGAGGATGTAGGCGGGCCGGCCGGCGAGGTTTTCGATCCCGGCCAGCCGGAATTTGTAATTGGCCGGGGTAAGGGCGGTCGAGCTCTTGTCCCGTGCGGCGTCTTTTTCGCTCTCCAGAAGGCGCTTGAGGACCTTGTCAACCAACATGCGTGACCCGCTTTGCGAAACGACCCGAAAGGTCTTGCCAGAAATCGCGTCATAGTCGGCTTCGACTACCAGTTTTGCCCCGATTTTGGTCGCATATCCCGTGTAAATCACTTCATAATGGCGCACCGACTGGTAGTGCTTGAGCCCGGCCGCCCGAGCCTGGTTGTGGCGGAGCATTTCATCGACGATCTGGGCAGACGTGAGGGCTGCCTGCGGCGAGGTAAGGCTTGCGAACGTGGATGGCGAGGACGGGCCAGTCTGCGGATGAGCCGGGGCGATCGCGGCGATCAGGATCAACCACGCGGTAAATACGGGAAACCTACGTCTATGAGTAATCTGGGCCCCATAAGGGTACATTGATCTGATTCTATCGTGCGGTCCCTATGTCCGACTTCGGACTTACCCGAACTTACCTGGAAGTTCATGGCTCGTTCATGCGGCAAGGAACCCCGGGCCAGGCGTGCGATCGAGGCGTGCCGAACCTGGGGCTCCGAATTCTTGTTACAACGACAGGGACTTCGAAATTTATTGCATAAATCGAAGTGCCCGAACTGCAGATCCTTCGACTACATTTGACCAAAAGACGGCCAAATTCCGCTCAGGATGACAGCTCAACCATGGAGCGAACTTTGGAGACGGGACACTAGCGGTCGTGTTCGCCGGAGCAGCAGGAGTGTCCAGACGCGGGCTCGGCCATCTTGGGCGCCTCGTATTCCCTCTCAGCATCGACGAAGTAGCCGCCGTCGTACTTGTCGTGGTGCCGGACCCACGCCATGGAGTGCTTCAGGCCGGCTTCGTCGCGGCCCTTGGGCGCGAGGTCGAGGAAGTTGTAGGTGCCGACGAGAATATCGAGGCCACGGCTGTAGGTGGAGTAGGTGTGGAAGATGTCGCCGTTCGCCTCCTTGAAGAACACGCTGGCGCCGGGGCGCTCTTCGACCGGGAATGTGGTGACAGAGTAGTTGTAGTCTGCCTTGCCGCTCTCCTTTTCGGCCTCGGTTTGCGAGACATGGTAGTCGTAGTTGAAATCGGACCCGAACGACGAGACCCAGTGGAAACGCCAACCCATGCGCTTTTTGTAGGCGGCGATCTGCGCGTAGGGAGCGCGTGAAACCGCGGCAAAGGTCACGTCGCGATGGGCGAGGTGGATGGTCATGGCGTCGAAATGATCGGCGAGGTAGGAGCAACTGGGACAGCCTTCGATCCAGCCGGGGCCGAACATGAAGTGGTAAACGATGAGCTGGCTGCGATTATCGAAAAGATCGGCAAACGCTTCCCTGCCGCGCGGGCCCTCGAAGACATACGGCTTTTCGACGCTTTCCCAAGGCAGTTCGCGGCGCTGGCGGCTCAGTTCGTCGCGCAGGCGGGTGAACTCCTTCTCTTTGGCGAGGAATTGCCGCCGCGCTTCAATCCATTCTGCGTGGGAGACGGTTTTGTGGTGATGCACCTCGGTCAGGCTGGTGGCCATCGTGATTCTCCTTTGGCTTGATCGTGGGGAATTGGTTGTTGGATTCGCGCTTCCGAAACTGGCGTGCCACCAGGGCGGTCAGTCCGCCGGTGCCGGTGGCGCTGCCCGCGAGGATAGCGGCGGTGGCAAGACATACGGGACACATGGGAACCTCGGGGATCAGCTAAATGAACGCAGGTCCCAAAAGCGGGACTGGGGCACCCCTACCCGACGTGGTGCTCTACGCACTTTGCATGAAAGGCGGCGGCTCGTCGGCGCTCGGTCCCCAGCTTGCGGGCACGGGGACGTTGAGCAGCCGCAGGTAGACGCAGAGTTGGCCGCGGTGCTGGTACCAGTGGCTGAACATCACGTCGCGCAGGAACTGGGCTCGGGGCTGGGCGAGAACCTCGCGACCGCCGGCAACCAGGCGCCAGGTTTCGTTCATGGCTTCCTCATCAAAAGCGGGCAGCAGTTCGCGCACCGCGGCGATGCTCTCGTCAAATGCCGTCAGTATTTCCTGGCGGCTTGCGGGCTGGGGGAAGTTGAAGCTGGCTGGAGCCTGGGCCGGATTGTTCTGGACGAGCCGGAGCACTCCGGCTGGAACGATAGCCAGATGATAGGCCAACTGGCCGGCTGTCATGGACTTTTCATGCGGCTTCCAGGTGAGCTTGTCCTCCGGAACGCGTTCCAGGTACTTCCTCGTGATGGGCGCCTGGATTTCAAACTCCGCGAGGAACGATTGGGCGGTGGTGGCGGTGACTTCTGCGATGGACATGGCGATCTCCTTCTGGTTTGCAGGGTGGAATCTTTATCGGGTGGAGAGCGATGCTTCCGCGCGGCGTCGAACCTGTTCGTTGAGGTGGCCCCAGCCTGTCGCCACGCCTCGTCTGTGGTCCTCCAGGATCAATCCAAAGCCGGAGTGGCGGAATTTGATGATCGTCACGCCCTCCGTTTCCGCCAGCCTGTACTGGAGGTTGTTGGCGACGGGAGAGGACATGAAGAGCGGTCCAACGATCTCAAGGAGCGTGGGCCGCTTGATGGACTGCACATGGCCCCACAAATGTCCGTTGTTGTTTCCCAGGTCGCGGTACCAGCGCCCGCCGGGCCAGGGCTCGAGCTTCATGGGTATCGGTGCGCCGTCGGGCGTTTCGTTGGCCTCGAGCTGCTCGAGCAGCGCCGCGAACGTGACCTCGAGTGATGCGTTGACGCGGATCTCCTGGTTCACCGTCAAAGACAGACTTTCAATTTCTGAGAGTGTCGCGGTCATTGTTTCTCCTTGGGGGGATTTTTGGGGGAGGGATTTCGCAGGGAATTCTGATCTTCTTCGCCGACGCGCATCTTCGCCTCGGCGCGTTCCTTGATGCGATTCAACTGATGGGTCCAATAGCGCTCGAACGTTCGCGCCCACTCATGAAGGGGCTGGATCGCCTGGGCGTTGGTCCGATAGAGCTTGTGGCGGCCGTTTCGGCGCGCCTGGACGAGGCCGACGTCGCGCAGGACGCGCAGGTGTTTGGACACCGACGGCTGATCGAGTCGCAGGATGGCCACGATCTCTCCGACCGGAAGCTCTTTCACGACAAGAAGGGTGAGGATCTCGCGGCGCCGCGGCTCAGCCACCGCGTTGAAGACATCAGAAGTGGTTGCGGCGCGCGGCATGAGAGGGACATTACATTCCCATATGGGAATATGTCAAGCGTGATTTGCTTTACCGCGTCTATTTTTCCGGGGCCGGTGACGGGCACGGGTCGCCAGCCAGCTATGTTCATTGGGGGCAGCGTGGGGGAAGAGGGTCAGCAAGGATCTTGCCAGCAGTTGATTCCGCAGATGGACGGGATAGGATGGTTCAAGCCCAACACTCTGAGGTCATGGATGCGGTCCTGTTTGTTTGCCCTGATTTTCCTGATTTGCGTACCGGTAACATTGCATTCGCAATCGGAAGCGCCCGCCCACTACCAGCTTTACGGCGGCTATACCTGGCTATCCAACACGATGAATGGATTTCCCGGCGCGCGACAGTCGCTGAACGGGTGGGATGTGTCCTTGGCCTTCGGGTCATGGCACTCGGTGCGGTTTAAACTCGACGCGTACGGGTACCATGGAACCAACCTCAACGCTCCGCAACATGCGTTATTCATTCTTGCCGGCGCTCAATACAGCCACAAGATCAGGAGAGAGACGGTCTTCGCCGACGGGCTGATCGGGGATGCTACGCTAAACCGGAATTGGGGACCGCAAGGAACCCGCGCGGCGACCAATGGTTTTACGAGTCTTGTCGGCGGCGGCTTGGACACGCCGATCACGCGCCGCTTTGCTTATCGCGTGAACGGCGGGTTTCAGTACAGCTACACAGCCCTCATCGGGCCGGGGCCGGAGTTCGGCCCTTACCGAGTCCGCGGGCTTCCCACCTACTTCGGGCGGATTTCAACTGGAGTGGTGTGGCTGTTTTGAGGGGCGGCTTTTAGTGATTAGCTGTTAGCTACCAACTCGGTCGGTGCAACGGCGCGAGTTGGGATGGCTCGCAATCCAGTTCGCTACAGAAGAATCCCCGCTCGAATCATCGGCCTGCCCCGGGGCAGCGGTTGAGCATATCGTCGTCTCTAAGGTGAACGCGGAGGGACGCGCCCTGAAGACTGCCAAAAAATTCCACTATTTTTTCGCTGGGGCGCTGCTGCTCACTCTGGCGGTCGCGGACCTGGCGATGAAGGAAACGCCGGGCCAGGCCCAGAAAACCACGGAGCCAATGACGGGCATGGCGGTGACAACCGCGGACCCGTCCGGAAATCCGTGCGATCCGATGGCGGGGATGGCGGGAATGAATGTGATGGGCGAGAGCATGGCGGCGATGGCCAATCACATGTGCATTACTCCGATGCGGCCTGCGCAGACTGGCGACGAGCAAAAGGCAAAAGCCGTGATTGCGCAAGTAACGGCGGCCATCGAGAAATACAAGGATTACAAGAAGGCCATAGCGGACGGATATGTACAGGCCAATCCGACTGTCGATCAGCCCCAGTTTCATTTCAACAACGAAGCCAACGCGAAACTGGCGGATTCGGAATTCGATCCTTCCCGCCCCACTTCGCTGCTTTACTTTCGCACTCCGATGCAGAAATTCAAGCTGGAAGGCGTGATGTTTACGGCCCGCCCCAACGCCACCGAGGATGAATTGAATCAACGTATCCCGCTGAGCGTTGCGCGCTGGCACAAGCACACGAATTTTTGCGGAGCGCCGGAGAACAAAGTCAAGGAGTACTTTGGCAAGAATCCGAAATTCGGCATGTTCGGTTCAATCCACACCAAGGAGGCGTGCGACGCCGAAGGAGGAACCTTCCTGCCGGTGGTGTTTACGTGGATGATTCACGTGTTTCCGTACGAGGATGATTTTAAAAATATCTTTTCGATGAACGACGATGTCCCTCACTTCAAGTAGATGAGGCGCTAAGACTCCATGCCGGTTATTTCCGGTTGGGCGGTAACGAATTTCCTCACGGTTTCACAGTTTCACAGTACCGGGGGGAGGGGTCCCTGTTTTTTGGTGTCAAATGTACGACTAAATAAATTGCATGGATGGTTATCATAGGCGTCCTGGGTTTCGAAAGGTACTTTACCCGGTTTTTTGGTACCGAAAAGGTCATGTACAGAAACTCCAGGCGGGCGCAGGTTGCGGACGTGGGCCAAGAA
>Ga0207098_10217_pt2 | contig 19023 bp, 14 predicted proteins | sample Alteio_BWMinHeat_84_FD_153548 | JGI IMG/M metagenome (GOLD analysis project Ga0207098, IMG submission 153548) | Enriched cells from forest soil in Barre Woods Harvard Forest LTER site, Petersham, Massachusetts, United States -... | ecosystem: Environmental > Terrestrial > Soil > Temperate forest >...
GAATCCATGATCATCTTCAGCACCTGGGGATTGCGGACATTGAGGGTGTTGCCGGTGCCGGTGTAATCCATGTAGTGTTGCAGATCGTCTTCGACGAGTCGGTAGTAAGTCGAGTTACAGACACCTTTCCAGCACAGGACTGGACCGAGATGATTTCCTTCGCAGGTGTGGTTGTAGACAACGTCGAGGATGACCTCGATTCCGGCCGCGTGCAGGGCTTTGACCATCTGTTTGAACTCGATGACCTGCTCTCCCTGGTCGCCGCAGGAGCAGTAGCGGGACATGGGCGCGAAGAAGCCGAGGGTGTTGTAGCCCCAGTAATCCGTTAGTCCCTTTTCGACCAGGTGGCCTTCATCGATGAAGTGGTGAACGGGAAGCAGCTCGACCGCTGTGACGCCGAGCTTCTTGAGGTAGTTGATGCTTGCTTCATGGGCCAAACCGCCGTAGGTGCCGCGCAGGTCTTCGGGGACCATGGGATTACGAATGCTGAATCCTTCGACGTGCATTTCGTAGATGACGGAGTCGGGAAGCGGGGTCTGGGGCTTGCTGTCATCCCCCCAGTCGAAGCCGGTATCGATGACGACGGATTTCGGAACGCCGTCGGCGCTGTCCTGCGTATCCATGGTCAAGGGGTTGCCAGATGCGAGGTCGTAGGGAAAGATGGGCTGCTTCCAGTCGACGCTGCCAGAGATCGACTTGGCATAGGGATCGACGAGGAGTTTGTTGAAGTTGAAACGATGCCCGTGTTGCGGGTCCCAGGGGCCATCGATGCGATAGCCGTAGAGTTGTCCGGTCTTGATGCCATTTACAAATCCGTGCCAGACGTGGGCGGTGCGCTCGCGGAGAGTGATGCAGTCGATCTGTTTTCCCTGGGAGTCGAAGAAGCAAAGGTCGACGCGCGTCGCGGCCTCGGAGAAAATTGCGAAGTTTGTCCCTCTCTTATACGCAGTTGCACCTAGAGGGTAGGGCTTACCTGGCAGGAGCGTGCGGCTCATACGGCCTTCGATGCAAAGAAGCAACAAAGCTGTTGCATAGAGCGAGGTTAGCGCAGTCATTGCTCAACGCGGAATTGAGGTTTGGGCCATCCCAGGTAACTGCAGGTCCTTCGACTGCGTCCGCCGCGGCGGACTCCGCTCAGGATGACAATTCATTTCTAAAGCTGTTTCAGAGTCTGCAACGAAGCTACGCTGCGATGGCCTGGGCGAGGCGGCGAACGGTGAGGACGGTGATGTCGTCTTCCTGGCCAAATTCTTTGGCCGCGTCGGCGATGTAGAACGCGGACTGATTGCTGAGGTTGTGCACGCGGTCGAAGCCGAATAGCTCGCCCGAGCCCTGGCGCGCCTCGACGACTCCATCGGAGAGAAGCAGGATGCGATCGCCGGGATGCAGGTAGAGCCGCACCTCTTCATAGGTGATTTCCGGCAGGACTCCGAGTGGCAGGCCGCCGGGCAACGCGACTTCCTGGCTGTTCAGGTAGGGATGCAGGTGGCCGGCGTTGGCGACAACGAGTTCGCCGTTGGCGCCGAACCATGCCGCCTGACAGGTGGTGAAGCTTTCGCCGCCGGCCAGGACCCGGTTCAGAGATTCGAGAATCTTTGCCGGGCTTCGCTCCGAGACTCGGCGCAGGGCGCCCATGACCATGGATACATTCATGGCAGCCTTGAGCCCCTTTCCGGCAACGTCGCCGATGACGACGAGCAAACCGCCGTCGGGCGTCGCATCGAGATGGTAAAAGTCGCCGCCGACTTCGGTGGCGGGATTGTAGACCGAATCCACCTCGAAGCCGGGTGTCTGGAGTTTCTCCTGGGGAATCATCAGTTCCTGCACATTGCGCGCGGCGGCCAACTCGCCAGAGGCGCGTTCCTGGTCGCGGTGGATGCGGAGGAAGCGTCCGAAGATGATGAGGACGATGGCGAGCAGACCGACAAAATCGGCAATCGAAGCGAAGTGAATGGGGATGGGACCGGCCTCGAAGGTGAGTGGAGAACGGTAAGGCCGGCCGCCAAAATCGGTCATGCCGGAGGAAACCTGCTCCAGGATTCCGATCATGCTGAGCACGAGGGGGAGGAGGAGAAGGCCGGCCTCAAAGTTTCGCTTGATGGTGGCAGCAATCAGGGTAATGAAACAGAACAGCAGCCAACCGGTGATCCATAGAACGCTGCCCAGGAGCTCCAACAGGACCACAACGCCGATGAAGTGGTGGTGGCCGACCATCAGGAGCGCGGGTGCGACGCCGGCCATGATGGGGGCAGTGTAGCGGAGGAGAGTGATGAACCAGCGCCGTCGGAGGGCGAGAAAGGCGATGAGGAACTCGAAATAGAGGTAGGCGGAGATGAGCACGAGCTGCAAGATAATGGCGGCGAACCAGAGCTGATCGAGATAAGCGGTGGAGCCGGCGAGATCGATGAAGCCGATGGGGACCTGGACCAGCTCGTGCAATGCCAGCCACAGGTACTCGATATGGCCCTTCTGGGTGAAAAAGAGAGCGAAGAGAAATATGGAGAGGAAGGCCAGGAGAATGGCATTGACAAGGCGGGGAAGGCGTTCAAACAGAGTATGGATCGACCACAGTTCGAGGGACCGGCCGAGGTCCTGGGGATTGCCGAGGCGGATGTTCCGGGTGGCGAAGAAGTGGGTATAGGCGGAAAGGCCGAAGGGGAGACTCAGGGTCCGGATCACCAGGGTGAGCGACGTGTCGGAAGGCGCGAGGTCGAGATTGTAGATGCGGGAGATGGCCTGATAATGAGAGGCCTCGTCTCCGTGGGGACCCTGGGGCGGGATGCGGCGGCCGTTGGCAAAGACCTCCACGTCGGATTGGGTGGCCTGGGTTCCGAAATCCATCGAAGTGTTGTGGGAGACCGGGAGTTCGATGAGCAGGGAAATCGGTCCGTGGCTGGGAGCCAATTTGACATGGAGCCGAAACCAGGCAAAGGAATGGGCGGGAGGCCCGTGGGCGGCGTCGTCATTGTTGTCAGGATTCTCCGCGTCGGGAACGTCGGCGATGGAGGGTCTGGCGTCGCGAACGGCCCACGAGGAGTCGTTGAAATCGGGTTGTTGGGCGGCCGGATCGGGGGTAATGCCGACGCGCCAGTTTTTATCGAGGACCAGGGGCGTGCCGAGATTTGTGGCGTCGAAAACGGGGTCAGCGGCCGGTTCCTGCGACGGCGCGGGCACTGGGGGATGATGGTGAGGGGGGAGCAGACCGGGCGGGAGTAAACCGCGATGGGACGGCTGACCTGCCCCCTGCAATGCCGCAAATAGCGCCATGGCGGCAACCGCCAGGAACGTGGGACGCACGACTCCCCCCTTTGGTACGTGCTCTCCACTGTAATTCAGCCTCCAGCGTGCTCCAAGCGTCCCGCGTTGTTGAAGCGTAATGAGTGTGGTTCGGATGAGGCGAGCGCGTGGCTGGCGAGGATGGTTCTCTTTTTGTTTTCATGGACGGTCGCGGGGACCAGGCAAGGCGCAAAGATGGGACGTGCCGGGGTTGTTTCGAGTCCTCGCGGGGCGGGAAAAGCGGGCGTTCCTCTCAGATTGTGTGAGGTCAATCCGTTTTCGGGTAAATGAAATATTCTTCCCATCCGCTGCCAAACAAGCGGATACTAGCGTCTAACGAGTCGAGCGAAGCGACGCGACAACCGCGGCTGAACCCGGAGGTGAGGGTTATGAAGAGGAGTCCACAAGGTCTGAAGTTGACAACACTAGCGGTAGCCGCGGTGGTTCTGGCCTGGGCCGGGACGTCTGTAGGCCTGGCGCAGGCCAGTCCCCAGTCCACTCCCCAGGCTACTCCTTCGTCCGACCCTTCCGCACCGCCGGCTAGCACGACTCCGCCGGCCACCTCCACTCCGACTGACACGCATGGCAATGCTCCCAGTGCGCAGCCGGCCCCGGGGACAACCCCGGTCGCGGGCGACACACCGGCGTCGAAGCCGGACGCCAAGACAGATTCCAAGGCGGATTCCAAGCCGGGTTCGAAAACGAGCCCGGATCCGGGGAAACAGGATCCTGCTCCCGGGACGACCCCGGTAACGGGTGATGTTCCCGCAGCCGCCGTCGACCCTGAGAAAGTGGTCGCGCCCGGCAGCGAAATGATCAAGGTAAAGCCGGGCAGCAAAGACGACGTGAGCGCCGTGGGTAACCGCGACATTGGCGGGCGGGGGATGGGCAACTGGTACTCAACCGACACCGAGATCAAGATGGGGAAGGGATACGCGTCGGAGATCGAAAAAAGCACCAAGTTCATCACGGACCCGGTGGTCACGGAGTATGTGAACCGGATCGGGCAGAACATCGTGAAGAACTCGGACTGCAAGGTTCCGTTCACCATCAAGGTCATCGATTCGGACGAGATCAACGCCATGGCGCTGCCGGGCGGATTTTTCTACGTGAATTCGGGACTGATCCTGAACGCCGACGAAGAAGCGGAACTGGCAGGGGTGATGGCGCACGAAACAGCCCACGTCTGCGCGCACCACGCGGTTCGAGAGCAGACGCGCATGAATTACGCGCAGTTGGGAACCATTCCACTGATTTTCATCGGCGGGTGGACGGGGTATGGGATCTATGAGGCGATGTCGATCGCCATTCCCATCACGTTCATGCACTTCTCGCGAGACTTCGAAGCGGAGGCCGACTACCTGGGCGTGCAGTACATGTATCGGGCCGGCTACGATCCGCAGGCGTTTATCAGCTTCTTTGAGAAGATCCAGGCACTGGAAAAGCGGAAGCCAGGCGCAGTAGCCAAAGTATTTTCCGACCACCCCCAGACTCCAGACCGGATCTTGCACTCGCAGGAGGAGATTGCTCGCATTCTTCCCGCCAAAGATGAGTACACGGTTACGACGTCGGAGTTTGACGACGTGAAGACCCGGCTGGCACGGATCGAGAACAAGCGCCGCCTGACCGATTCGAAGGACAACAAGCGGCCCTCGCTGCGGCGCGCCAGCACCGATCCCAACGCCCAGACGACTGATGGCACGTCGAGCGGGGACGACCGCCCCACGCTGCATCGCCGCGAAGATGGGCAGAGCCCAGACCAGCAGAATCAATAGAGTTGGCTCAACAATGACGCCGGGCCGGCATCCTCCGCCGGCCCGGCAGTTTTTTGTCTTGTTTCAGGGCAGAAACCGTTTTACAGTGATTCGAGAGCACCCACTCAATCCATGTGCGCCGGGCCGGGGTTCTGTCCGCGCAGGATTCCCGCGCCGGGAGATTCCCTGGGGTTGCATAACTCTATGAAAAGAATAGCTACTTTCGCTGCTGCATTCGTATTCATCCTGCTGTTGACGAAGATCGCCAACCAGGTGCCCCCGGCCCCGCCTCCGGGGACGGCGTTTTCCCTGAGGGCTCAGAAGGTTATCCAGTGCTCGCCCGAAGAGATCACGCTGGTGGACAATCACCAGAAATCGACCCACCTCGAAAAGGACGATAGCTGGCCGGATTGCACAGCGTTCAGGAAGGATGAGGTGATGGATTTTTACCTCTCCCGCGGCGATAAGACGAAGTTTCTGAGCATCGAGACGACGGCATGGTGGCGGAAGGCGATGTAGGCCGGACCATCGGCCGCAATGACACTAGCGGTAGGGCCCAGGGCCGGAACTGAGCCCCACCCGGAGCGCTTCAGAGACGCTCGACGGTATGAATTCCGATGTGGGTGCTGTTTTGGGAAACAGGAAAAATTCCGGAAAATTCCCTAAGATCCCTTGAACTCCCGGGCAAAACCACGATATATACAGATTACCGGCATTTCGCCGGTTCCTGCCCTGAGGCTCAAGTCCTTCCGGAGGTAGATCCATGCGCAATGCGTCGGCTCGTTCGAACCTGCTGGTCCCTGAGATTCGGGAAGTAATGGACATTCGCCAAGCCTCAGATTACCTTGGCATCTCTCCCGACACCCTGTACAAGTATGCTTCGGAAGGCTTTGTGCCCGCGTTCAAGCTGGGGAATCGCTGGCGGTTCAAGCGGTCGCGGCTGGATGAATGGATGGACCGGCAGTCTGATATTCAGGCTGCCGAGGTCGATCCGGAACAGAAGAAGCCGGTGCGGCCGGCGATGTGAAGATGCAGGGATCAGGGAACAGGTCCCACATAAGCTCACCAGGGGAGCGCTCCCGGCATGAAGCTGGTTCCCGCAGGCTTGGTTATTCCGGTGCTGGTGGGGATTTCAGGGGATCTTCCCTATCGGGCGCCGCAATTCCGTCAGGTGACGATTCGGGTGGGACAGGGGCCGAGGTGGATCTCGGTCGTCGATGTCAATCGGGACGGCAATCCGGACATTCTGGTTACCAACGCCGACGCGGGGACGGTAAGCGTTCTGCTGGGCGATGGGCGCGGGGAGTTTCGGGAGGCTGCGGGGTCGCCGCTTGCGGCTGGACACCTGCCCAACGATATTGCGGTTGCCGATATGAACGGCGACGGCAATCCTGACCTAGTCATTCCCAATCACCAGGCGCCGACAATCACCATCCTGCTGGGGGACGGCAGGGGAGGCTTTCGGACTGCGCCAGGCTCGCCTTTCGACGTGCATTCGAATCCGCATCCGCATGGCGTGGCGGTCGCGGATTTTGATGGAGACGGGAAGCCGGATGTTGCGACAGACAGCTGGGGTGAGAACAAGATCGAACTGCTGCTGGGCGACGGTAAAGGCGGACTTCGCACACCGGGACGCTTCTTTGCTGTTGGGCGCCGGCCATATGAGCGGTTGCGTTCGGCCGATTTCAACCACGATGGCCACCCTGACATCGTGACAACGAACCTCGATGATGGTACGGTCTCCATTCTTCTGGGCGATGGAAAGGGGAGCTTCGCCGATGCTCGGGGATCGCCGTTTCCGGCAGGGGCGAAGCCATGGCAGGTTTTCGTCGTCGATCTGAACGGAGACGGGAACGTTGACCTGGTGGTCATTCCTTACCAGCGGGATATTGCCAATGACGCGCAGAACGCAGTGACGGTACTGATGGGAGACGGGCATGGGGGATTCAAGGCGATGGCGGGTTCGCCCCTGCCTCTCGGGAGTTGCCGAGGACCGAACAGCGTTACGGCTGGAGAGCTTCGCGACAGGCAGGTGATCGCGGTGGCGTGCGCGGAGAGCCGAAACCTGATGCTTTTTGAGCGCGGCGGGAGCGGACGATTCGAGGCCACCGCGATTCCGTTCAAGGGAGGATGGGGAAGCGTGGCGTTCGCAAGACTGACGAAGGACGGCCGCGGCGAGTTGATCGCTGCAAATAATGAGGATGGGAGCATCACGATCTATTTTCCGCAGTAGCTCGCTGGCTGCTCGCTCGCCTTCGCCGGAAATAGCGCTTCCCGATCCCTGCCGTGATAAAACTGACCGGGTGGATCACTCACGGCGGTTGGGGCTGTTGCGGCGCCGGATGCATGGTGCAGGGGTTTCGGGACTGCTGGTTACGCATCCCGCCGACGTACGCTACCTTTCAGGATTTACGGGTTCGAGCGCGGCACTCGCAGTGAGCCGGCGGGCGGCGCGGCTGTTCACGGATGGGCGCTACAGAACGCAAGCCGCCGAGGAAGTGACGGCGGCCAAGGTAGAGATCGTCAGCGGGCCGCCGGCGGTCGCGGCGGCGCAGTGGCTCTCGGCGCAGCCAGGCATAGAGAATGCCGGGTTCGATCCTCAATGGACAACGGTAGCGGAGTTGGCGCGCTGGAAGGCCGGGCTGGCCTCCAAGCTGCGGCGCCGGTTCCTAGTACCGCTCGAGACATCGCTGGTCGAGACGCTGCGGCTGGTTAAAGATGAGGAAGAACTCGGCATCATGCGCGAGGCGGCATTGCTGGGCTCGAAGCTGTTCGACCACATCGTGGGGTTCATCCGGCCCGGGATACGAGAAGTCGACGTGGCAGCAGAGCTCGAACACCAGGCGCGGGTGCTGGGGGCCGAGGGGATGTCGTTTGAAACCATCGTTGCGTCGGGGGAGCGTTCCGCATTGCCGCACGGAAGGGCGACTGGGGCGCGCCTGCCGCGGCGGGGATTCCTGACCCTCGACTTCGGTGTTATTCTCAAGGGTTATTGCTCGGATATGACGCGCACAGTTTACCTGGGGAAGCCTAAGCGGAACGAACGCAGTGCATATGAAGCCGTACTAGAAGCCCAGTTGGCCGGGGTTGATGCGGTGGGCTCGGGTGTGAGTTGCGGCGCGGTGGACGAGGCCGCCCGCGGAGTTTTGCGCCAGGCAGGATTGGCAGAGGCCTTTTCCCACTCGACCGGTCACGGGGTCGGGCTGGAGATCCACGAACCGCCGCGCATCGGCGCGGGACAAACCAACACGCTGCACCCGGGGATGGTTGTAACCATCGAGCCCGGGGTATACCTCGCGGGTCAGTTCGGCATTCGCATCGAGGATATGGTGGTCGTTACCCGGACTGGAGGCGAGGTTCTGACACCGTCGCCCAAAGCGCTCATTGAACTCTGAAGTTGGTGTTCGCAGAATCGGATTCCATTGAACGAGGCTGGGAAAGCAAAGAGCAGGAACATAAAAGGAACGAATGAAACCAGAAGATATCCAGGACCTGAAACAGCTGATCGAGTTCCTGAAGGAGAATCAGGTCGCCGAGTTCGATCTGGATCGCGGGGACATGAAGATCCGGCTCAAATTCGAGCCGGCCGTAGCGCCGGTGGTGGTGCACGGACCCGGGATTATGCCAGCCGGCGCGGTGCTGGCCGCAGCGCCGTTGGTGGCTTCTCCGGCGCCTGTCGCTGTTTCGGAAACGGATTCCGATGCCGGATTGCACCTGGTGAAGTCGCCCATCGTGGGTACCTACTACGGTTCGCCCTCGCCGGGCGCGGCATCTTTCGTTAGCCCCGGGGATCACGTGGAAAAGGGGCAGGTGATCTGCATCGTCGAAGCCATGAAGTTGATGAACGAAATCGAGAGCGATGCTTCCGGTGAGATCGTGAAATGCCTGGTTGTCAACGGGCAGCCTATCGAGTACGGGCAGCCGTTGTTTGCGATTCGGCCTTCGTGAGACTTCGTCCGCTGCGGCGGATTCCGCTCCTCATGACCAAGACTGGTTTGGGTTCGAGGTATCCCAACCTGGCGACAGAGACAAAGACGTCGCGAGGGTGGGGCACCCAGAGATTGGCCATTTCAAGATGCGACTCTCAATTGCTAGTCGGGGTGCTCAGGATGACAGCTCATCTTCACAATGCTTCTGAGTTAGACCTCGGCAGTGCGTCAAAGGGCTTTCTGAATGGTTCGTAAGGTTTTGGTTGCCAATCGCGGCGAGATCGCTCTGCGCGTGTTGAACGCCTGCCGGGAACTCGGGATTCGGACGGTCGCCGTTTACAGCGAGGCGGACCGCAATTCGCTTCACGTGAAATTTGCCGATGAGGCGATCTGCATCGGGCCGCCTCGGCCGGCGGACAGCTATCTCAACGTGCCGGCGGTGATCTCGGCGGCGGAGATCGCGGATGTGGACGCGATTCACCCGGGATACGGGCTGCTGAGCGAGAATGCCAACTTCGCCGAAGTGTGCCGCGCTTCGAATATCAAATTCATCGGGCCGCCGCCGGAAGTGACGCGTTTGATGGGGGAGAAGGAGAAGGCGCGGCAGGCGATGAAGAAGGCCAAGGTGCCGATCCTTCCCGGTTCGGACGGCGTGCTGGCTACCGCGGAAGAGGCTTTGCACTGGGCACACAAGGTGGGCTATCCCGTCATCCTCAAAGCCAAGGCCGGTGGCGGCGGGCGCGGCATGCGCATCGTGCGCAGCGGGGAGGAATTGCCCAATCTTTTCATGGCAGCGTCGACGGAAGCCGCGAATGCATTCGGCAACGGGGACCTGTACATGGAGAAGTTCATCGAACAGCCGCGGCATATCGAATTCCAGGTGCTGGCCGATGAACACGGGAACGTCGCCACGCTGAATGAGCGCGAGTGCTCGATTCAGCGGCGGCACCAGAAGCTGATCGAAGAAGCACCGTCGCTGCAGGTGACGCCGAAGATGCGCGAGGAGATCGGGCGCACACTCAAGCATTGCCTGACCGAGATCGGCTATCAGAACGCGGGCACGGTCGAATTCCTGATGGACGAAGACCGGCAGCTCTACTTCATCGAGATGAACACGCGCATCCAGGTGGAGCACCCGGTGACGGAGTTCGTCACCGGCGTGGACCTGGTGAAGGCACAAATACTGATTGCGTCCGGGGAGAGGCTGGAGAACATTCTGCCGGCGAAGATCCCGATGCGCGGTCACGCGATCGAGTGCCGTATCAATGCCGAGCATCCGAGCAAATTTACGCCTTCTGCTGGGAAGATCACGGCGTTCAATGTGCCGGGCGGTAATGGCGTGCGCGTCGATACGGCGCAATACGCGGAAGGCGTGGTGCCGCCGTATTATGACTCGCTGATCGCGAAGCTGATTGTGCATGGGCAGGACCGGGCTGAAGCAATTGCCAAGATGGAGCGGGCGCTGAGCCAGTTCATCGTGCAGGGGATCGACACGTCGATACCGCTGCACCAGGCGATTTTTCAGGACGCGGAGTTCAGGGCGGGCGAGTTCGATACGAAGTTCATGGAGCGGTTTCTGGCGGCGGAAAAGTAACTATGGGCGCCTGGGGATGGGCGAGAGCTTGAGGCCGGAAGCCTGAGCCATTTTTCGTTGTTGTTGATCAAAACTGAAGAAGCCATTTGCTCCAAATTCGAGTGCAGCTGCGACGTGAAGCACGTCTGCCGAGCGGGTTCCCAGCCGGGCGCTCAGCTGGCGGGATAACGCGCGGGCATGATCAACGATCGAATCTGTAAGGGGCCGAAGCTGATATACCCCGGTGCGGACGTCCAGTTCGAAGTTGCGGAGTGAAGCGTCTGCCTGGGAAGCTGAGATTTCCTTCCGGAAGACGCGCAACTGGAGCGCATTCACTGTCTCCAACTCCACCAGCGATGAGATCAAGAGTGCGTCTTGCGCGTGTTGGATGATGTTTGCGGCAGCCGGGGAATTCGCGTCCTGGGTGTACAGCGAGACAACAAAGCTGGTATCGAGATAAATCAATAGCGGTCTCGGTCTTGCCGCACAATCTCAGCCCCGGTCGAAGTCAAGATGCGATCGCCATAGATGGTAGCCATCCGGCCGATAAAATCGGGGCGGGACTTCGCCGGTGGAGGCTCTGGCACGAGCCGGGCGATGACCACCTTACGCTTCGTGATCTGCACCGCTTTGCCTTCACGGAGGATGCGTTCGACTTTGGGAAAATCGTATCGGAGGTCCCGGACGGACACGTTCTTCATGTGATGCATTGTAGCATCACATGGTTAATCGAATTCTTTGCAACGAGCTAAGCATGTTTACGCAGAAGACTGCAGTAGTCCTGCGAAACAGGAGGACCTATCTGCCGGGGATGCTCCAGCGGGCATTCCATGGGGCGAACCATTCACCGGAACCAAGGGGGCTGTGCGCTGCGAAGTGCGGAATCGACGGGACTGCGCTCTGATCAACGGACGGCGGTGTTTCCTGCCTCCAGGGCGCGCGGTACGGAGTGGGTTGCGCGGGGACGGACCAGCGGCATTCAAGACCATCTTTTTCGGTTTGCCACGATGTATTCATGGACTGTCCCTTTCATTCTGAAGAGGATCGCTCTGGTGCGACTGGCACCCAAGGCTGATAGTCCCTTTGAGCCGTCTTGTTTTCCGCCGCCGGGCGAGGATGTAACAATCGCACTTTGACCAGAATGTCCCCGGGGGAATTCCGCCTAATGCTCAATCGAGCTTTTCTTCACTACAGTGTTGGCCTTTTGATCGGCGTGTCCGCAATTGGCGTGACGGTTTGTCATGCGCAGACGGTGGACTGGCCGGTCTACAACGGCGGGGCCGACGGAGACCACTATTCAAAACTCACGCAGATCGATCGCGGCAATGTGTCGAAGCTGCAGATGGCCTGGAGTTTTGATACCGGGGAGAAGGGCGGCATCCAGTCGAATCCATTGATCGTGGGGCGAATACTGTACACGTATACGCCTACGCAAAAAGTGGTGGCATTGGACGCGGCGACCGGCAAGCTGAAATGGAAGTTCGATTCGGCGATCAGTGGCACGCAGCCGGCGCGGGGATTGGCCTTCTGGACGGATGGCAAGCAAGGCCGGATTTTCGCCGGGGTGATGAATTTTCTCTATTGCCTGGATGCGGAGACCGGCAAACCGATCGAGACGTTCGGCGAGAGCGGGCGTGTCGACCTGCGCAAGGGGCTGGATCGGGACGGGGACTATGAGAAGCAGTCGATTGCGCTGACTTCGCCGGGCGTGGTGTACAAGGACCTGATCATTGTGGGGGGGCGCAACCCGGAGACGCATCCGGCGCCGCCGGGCTATGTTCGCGCGTATGACGTGCGCACGGGGCAACTTCGATGGGTCTTCCACACGATTCCTTTACCTGGTGAGCCTGGCAATGAGACGTGGCCCAAAGACGCTTACAAGACCGCGGGCGCGGCCAACAACTGGGCGGGGATGACCCTGGATGCGGCGCGGGGGATCGTCTACGTGCCAACCGGATCGGCGGTCATGGACTTCTATGGCGGGGATCGGGTGGGTGACGATCTCTACGCCAACTGTGAGCTGGCGCTCGATGCCAATACCGGAAAGCTGCTTTGGCATTTCCAGGGCGTGCATCACGATATCTGGGATCGCGATTTCCCATCGCCGCCGGCGCTGGTCACGGTGAACCACGATGGCAAAACTGTGGATGCGCTGGCGCAGACTTCGAAGCAGGGATATGTCTACTTGTTCAATCGGGTGACGGGGGAGTCGCTTTATCCGATGAACGAGCGGCCTTACCCAGCCAGCACGGTGCCCGGCGAGGTGGCGGCGAAGACGCAGGCGCTGCCCGGCGGGCCCGAACCGTACGCCAGGCAGCGCCTGACCGAGGACATGCTGACCACGCGCACACCGGAGATGCACGCGTGGGCGGAGCAGCAATTCCGCGCAATGCGCAGCGACGGCCAGTTCCTGCCGTTTGTCGCAGGGGGGCAGCAGACCATCGTGTTTCCCGGCTTTGATGGTGGCGCCGAGTGGGGCGGACCGGCTGTGGACCCGGTCAACGACATCCTCTACGTCAATGCCAACGAAATGGCTTGGCTGGGCGGGCTGATTCAGAACCCCGGTGGCGGCACCGGTGGGATGCAAACCTATATGTACCAGTGCGCCGTGTGCCACGGCGTGACCCGGGAGGGCTCGCCGCCCGCGTTTCCTTCGCTCGTTGATATTGGAAAGAAACTCACCGACGAGCAGATTACGCACACCCTGAAGACGGGGGCGGGCCGGATGCCGTCGTTTCCCAATATCGATGACCGGGGCATGAACGACCTGCTTCACTATCTCCGCACGGGCAGCGCTGCCGATGCTGCCGGAAACAAAAAAGAGCTGAGCTCCACTCCCGCGGCGTCTGATTCCGCACCGCCGCCGCCGGCCGATCCACGCGGGGCGGCCGTATTCAAGGACAAGTGCGCGGCGTGCCACGGAGAGCATCGGGAGGGAAAGGATGCCCTGGGTCCGACGCTGATGGGGTTGGGCAGCCGCCTCTCCGCAGACCAGACGAAGAAGGTGATCTATGGCGGCAAGGGAAAGATGCCGCAGATTCCGGACGTGATCGGGAAGGATATTGAAGCTCTGCTGCGCTTCCTCGGGGTCGGCGTACAGACCGCCTCGGTGACCCCGCCGGCGGAGAGCGAAGAAGGGCCGTACATCTTCACCGGATACAGGAAGTTTCTGGATCCGGAAGGCTACCCGGCTTTTGTGCCGCCGTGGGGCACGCTCAATGCGATCGATCTGAAGACGGGAAAGTACTTGTGGAAGGTGCCGCTGGGTGAGTACCCCGCGCTGGCACAACAGGGGATGAAGGATACGGGTTCGGAGAATTATGGAGGGCCCGTTCTGACCGCGAGCGGAGTGCTATTCATCGGAGCGACGGTGTACGACCGGCGCTTCCGGGCCTTCGACAGCAGTACGGGCAAGGTGCTTTGGGAGACGGAACTTCCATTTGCGGGAATGGCCACTCCGTCGACCTACATGATCGACGGGCGGCAGTACGTGGTGATTGCAGCGAGCGGGGGGCGTGACCCGAAGTCGCCGGTGGGCGGGACCTATATCGCGTTTGCATTGCTGGAAAAGTGATCCGGATCAGTTCACAGACGAAGAGGGGACGAATAATTTATCGCTTTTTCTTCGCCTTTATGGCATGTTTTGGGATATGCTGGCTGCGCAACGTGGAGGTTGCACGGATGGATATTCAGAAAGAACTCATCGCAGAATATGATCGCGAAACTGCCAATACCCGCAAGGTTCTCGAGGCCATCCCCGAGGATGCGGATTTCGGTTGGAAGCCCCACGAAAAGTCGATGGCACTGGGACGACTGGCGGCCCATGTGTCGGACACCAATGGCGATTGGGCGGTGCATACGTTGACCAAAGACCGGCTGGACTGGACTCCGGATATGAATCCCAGCGACCCGACGACAAAGGCAGCGCTGCTGGAGCGTTTTGAGAAACAGGTTGCGGAAGCGAAGCCGGAATTAGCGAAGATGACGCCGGAAAAGTGGGATTCGAACTGGAAGTTCGTCGCCGGGGATCAGACCTGGATCGACGATACCAAATACAACGTCTGGCGGACCTGGGTGGTGAATCACCTGATCCATCACCGGGCGCAACTGGGGGTGTTTCTGCGGCTGCTGGGAAAGAGAATTCCGGGATGCTACGGGCCGTCGGCGGACGAGATGTGAGAAAAGCAGGGATTAAGGGACTAGGGACTAGGGACTGGAATGGCCGCTCCGAGGAGACTGGGCGGCCATTCTTTTGCTTCCGGTAACCTGAATCCATATGACATTGTTTCCGAGGATTTATCCGATTCTCGATTCGGCGTTGATCCCAGCGGCGGGTCGCGAGGATTATCTACAGCGGCTCGGCAAGTCGCTGGCTGATGCGGGAGTGACGTTGCTGGAATACCGGAACAAGACGGGATCGGAGACGGAACTGCTGGGGGATGCGGCGGTGCTTCGCCAGGCGCTGCCGGCGGGACAAGTTAAGCTTATCCTCGACGACCGCGCTGATCTGGTTGACCGCCTGGGATTTGATGGGGTGCACGTAGATGCAGGGGATGTGTCTCCAGGGGAAGCGCGGCGGCTATTGGGGCCGCACCGGATCGTCGGTACGTTTGGGGGCAGCGATTCGCTGGTGCCGGGAATTCTGAATGAGCCGGCGGATTACTTTTCCATCGGTCCGGTGTTTCCGACTACTACGAAGGAGACCAACAAGACACCCATTGGAATCGAAGGGGTACGCCGCTTGCGCGAACAGGCGGGACAGAAGGCGGTGCTGGTGGCGGCTGCCGGCATCACGCTGGAAACCGCGGTCAAGGTGCTGGAGGCGGGGGCAAACACTGTGGCGGTGGCGGCAGCGATGTTCTCGAAGGCTGATCCGGCCGCGGAGTTTCGATTGTGGGTCGGAGCGTTGGGGGTTCGTTCGTAACAGGGACAACTCATCGCAAGGCGGGACACTGACCGACCCGCCCGAGCCGAGCTAGGACGGGGCGCCCCGGTTGACCCCCGTTGCGGAACGCGGGCACCCCGGTTGGGGACCGGAAGAATGATAAAGACAGTTCCGCGAAAATCCGGTAAAAATGCAACAGGTGACGACCCAGCGGACCATCCCCAATCCTTCGAATGTTTCCCCGGCCAGTGGGCCGAGGCTGGTGCAGACTCTCGGACTTTTCAGCTCCACTGCACTGGTGATCGGATCGATGATCGGGTCCGGAATCTTCCTGGTGGACGCAGACATTGCGCGGGTGACGAATTCGCCGGCGCTCTACCTGGGCGCGTGGGTGGTGACGGGCGTTCTGACGATCATTGCGGCGCTGAGCTACGGCGAGCTGGCTGCGATGATGCCCAAGGCGGGCGGACAGTACATCTACCTGCGCGAATCGCTGGGGCCGCTGTGGGGGTTTCTCTACGGCTGGACGCTGTTCCTGGTGATCCAGACGGGGACAATCGCGGCGGTCTGCGTGGCGTTCGGCAAGTTCCTCGGTGTTTTCTTTCCCACGGTGTCGACGACGCATTGGCTATGGCATATCGCGCATGTGCCGCCCATCCCGATCGGGCCGATGGTGCTGGGCAACATGGACATCGGCGTCAACACGGCCAACCTTGCGGGAATCGTGGTGATGTTTTTCCTGGCGGTGGTGAACATCTTCGGGATGAAGATCGGCTCGATGATTCAGAACGTGTTTACGTCGGCCAAGGCGCTTTCGCTGACGGGGCTCGTGGTGCTGGGTTTCACAATCGGCCGCAATGCGACGGCGTGGGAAGCGAACTTCGGCGCTGACTGGAGCCGGTTCTGGGACAACGCGGGGTGGCATACGCTGCACCCGGTGCAGGTGGGGATCGGCGGGCCACTGGTGATGGTGAACCTGCTGGTGGTGCTGGCGGTGGTGCAGGTGGGATCGCTGTTCTCGTCGGACGCGTGGAACAACATTACCTTCACCGCGGGTGAGGTGAAGAATCCCAAGCGAAACATTCCGCTCTCGCTGGTGATGGGGACGGGGTTTGTGCTGACGGTGTACTTTCTGGCATCGCTGGCCTACATCCTGGTGCTGCCGATGCGCGGGGATCCGCATGGCGCGACGGTGCTGGCGCGGGGCGTGCAGTATGCTGCCGAGGATCGCGTGGGCACGGCGGCGCTGGAGCAGATCTTTCATTCGGGCGGGGCGCAGTTGATGGCCGCGGCCATTCTGATTTCGACGTTCGGCTGCGCCAACGGGCTGACGCTGGCCGGAGCGCGGGTGTACTACGCGATGAGCCGCGACGGGCTGTTCTTCAAGTCGGTGGGCAAGCTGCATCCTCGCTATCACACGCCGGTGGCGGGTCTGATGGTGCAGGCATTGTGGACCGCCGTGCTGTGCGTGTCGGGGTCGTACAACCAGTTGCTCGACTACATCATCTTTGCGGTGCTGGTGTTCTACATCCTCACCATTGTGGGGTTGTTTGTATTGCGGCGGAAGTGGCCCGCGGCGCCGCGACCGTATCGAGCGCTTGGATACCCGGTGCTGCCGGGGCTCTATATCGTGATGGCCACATGGATCTGTATCGTATTATTGCGGTACAAGCCCCAGTACACGTGGCCGGGCCTGGTGCTCGTTCTGATTGGCATTCCCGTGTATTTTCTGTGGTCGCGCAAGCCTTCAATCCAAACGTAAGACAATCCAAGGCAACAACGTTTCAACGAACCCGGAGGATCGCCTTCATTCATGTCCAGACTGCTACGAATCAAACCGATGTCCATGCTGTCAGAGGAAGCGCGGGAGGTGGGTGAACACACGCTCAAGCGTTCCCTGGGCGCGCTGAACCTGATCACGCTTGGTGTCGGCGCGGTCATTGGTGCGGGCATCTTCACGCTTACCGGCCAGGCTGCAGCGCTGCGAGCGGGCCCGGCGGTGGCTCTGAGCTTTGTGCTGGCGGGCCTGACGTGCGCATTTGCGGGGCTGTGTTATGCGGAGTTCGCCTCGATCATTCCCATTGCGGGTTCGGCCTACACGTACGGTTATGCAACGCTGGGCGAACTGGTGGCGTGGATTATCGGGTGGGACCTCTGCCTCGAGTATGCGTTTGGTGCGTCTACCGTCGCGTCGGGGTGGGCAGGCTATTTCAATAGTCTGCTGCAGCAATTCCACATCTATATTCCGCCGCAGCTCACCGCCACAACGGGAACTACGCTGGTCTATTATCACGAGCAGTGGCTGCAACTGATGTCGCTTCCGCCGGGCGTGAGCGCGGAAGGGCTGCCGCACGCTACGGGTCTCTTCAACCTGATTGCGGTGTGCATCGTCATGGTGATCACGACGATTCTGGTGATCGGAATCAAGGAGTCGGCCAACTTCAATTCAGCGGTGGTGATCATCAAGGTCACCATCGTATGTATTTTTCTTATCGTGGGTGGCTACTTCCTGTTCAAGCATCCGGCGGTGGCCAGCGCGAACTGGCATCCCTTCGTGCCGCCCACCGACTCGCACGGGAACTTCGGATGGCTCGGCATACCCACGGCAGCGGCGTCGATCTTCTTTGCCTATATCGGCTTCGATGCGGTCTCAACTGCAGCCCAGGAGGCGAAGAATCCGCAGCGCGACATGCCGATCGGGATTCTCGGGTCTCTCGTGATCTGCACGATTCTCTACATTCTGGTTTCGCTGGTGCTGACGGGACTGGTGAGCTACAAGACCCTCAACGTGTCCGCCCCGGTCGCTCTCGCAATCGACGCTACGGGAGTCGCATGGGGATCGCTGCTGGTCAAGATCGGCGCCGTCTTCGGTCTGGCCACGGTGATGCTGGTCATGCTTCTGGGGCAGACGCGCGTCTTCTACTCCATGTCCAAAGATGGACTGCTGCCCAAGTGGGCATCGGCCGTGCATCCCAAGTTTCGCACTCCCTGGATTACTACCATTATTTTTGGCGCCTTTGCCGCGATCATGCCGGCGTTTCTGCCCATTGAAAGACTCTCGGAACTGGTCAACATCGGAACGCTGCTGGCTTTCACGATTGTGTCCGCCGGCGTGTGGGTGTTGCGCGTACGTCACCCTGAAATGAAGCGGCCGTTCAAGACGCCCATGGTGCCGCTGGTGCCGATTCTAGGCATTCTATCCGCCGTCTACCTGATGTCGCGGCTGGAGCGGATTACCTGGATCGTGATGATCTTGTGGCTGCTGATCGGGCTCGTGATCTACTTCGGCTACTCGGTGAAGCACAGCAAGGTGCAGAGGTTGCCGGTGGCGGTGGAAGGGGATTGAGACTCTTCGGGAATAAGGAATGAAGAAACGGCCTCCTTTGCGGGAGGCCGTTTTTGGCTTCGTGGGAATGAGTTAAGCGGGCGTCTTGGCGCAGAATTCGTCGAAGGCGCGGATGAGTTCGCCGGCGATCTGCTGGGCCGTGGCCTGCTCGATGATGAAGCGCTGCATGAGGTATACCAGCTTGCCATCGCGCAGAATGGCAACCGCGGGCGACGTGGGCGGATTGCCTTCAAAGTAGCTGCGGGCGCGCTCGGTGGCTT
>Ga0207098_10220_pt1 | contig 18880 bp, 19 predicted proteins | sample Alteio_BWMinHeat_84_FD_153548 | JGI IMG/M metagenome (GOLD analysis project Ga0207098, IMG submission 153548) | Enriched cells from forest soil in Barre Woods Harvard Forest LTER site, Petersham, Massachusetts, United States -... | ecosystem: Environmental > Terrestrial > Soil > Temperate forest >...
TTATTGACAGATCCTCTGGACTTGACATCTCAAGATCGCGCAAAAATTTCCTGTTGCTTTCCAAAAGGAACCCTGCCATTATTCCTGTAGGAAACCTAAAGGTGGGTCTCCTGATGAAAGAAAAGCCGGACGTATTGCAAGGAACGCTTGCGCTGATGGTCCTGAAGACACTGGATGTGCTGGGCCGCAGCACCGCTACGGGATTGCCCGCCGCATCGAGCAGATCAGCGGAGATGTTCTGGCTGTGAACCAGGGTACCCTTTATCCCTTGCTGCTGAAGCTGGAGCATGAAGGCTCGATTGCCTCCGAGTGGGGCGCATCGGAAAACAACCGCCGCGCCCTCTTTTATCGCCTTACCGCGACCGGCCGCAAACAACTCCGGGAAGAGACCCACGATTGGGAACAAACCGCGGCAATCATCACGCGCTTTTTCAAAGTCAAAGCGAAGGACCTGCCATGAGATTCCTGCGCCGCTTGTTCATCCGCTTCTCGAACTTCGCCACCGGAAGGCGCGCCGACCAGCGTGTCCGTGAAGAGATGGCCGAGCATCTTGCCTTGCAGACAGAGGAGAATTTGCGCGCCGGCATGTCGCCTACTGAGGCGCGGCGGCAGGCCGCACTGAAGCTGGGCGCGGCCCAGGCCGTTCGCGAGCAACACAACGCCGAGCAGAGTCTTCCGCTTGCTGAGAATCTTCTGCTCGATATCCGCTATGCGTTTCGCATGCTGCACCGGTCTCCCGGATTTGCTCTCGTTGCCATCGCCACCATGGCCCTCGGTGTCGGAGCCACCACCGCCATCTACAGCGTCATCGACGCAACCCTGCTGCACCCTTTGCCCTACCCCAACCCCAGCGAATTGGTGCGAATTGAAGCCAACCTTACCGGCGTGGGCGCGCACGACATCGGCCTTTCCATCCCTGAGTTGCGAGACCTTCAAAACTCGGGAATCTTCCAATATGTGTCCCTATCCTTTTTCGGCACCAACAATCTCACCGGCAGCACCCAGCCCGCGAGCATCTCCTCAAAGTCGGTCTCACCGAGCTACTTCGCGGTGCTCGGCGTGGACGCGCAGTTGGGCCGCACCTGGGATCCGCACGACGCCACACCCGGCTTCCTCCCTGAAGTCGTCATCAGCGATGGGCTCTGGAAGCGCGCATTTGGCACCGACCCGCGCATTCTGGGCAAAAGTGTGCGCCTTGACAACGATGTCTATCATGTTGTGGGTGTCATGCCCGCCAGCTTTCGCGACCAGGGCCAAACCCGAGACGAGCGCAGTACAGATTTGTGGGCGGCGGCCGGATTTTACGGCGACCCCGCCCCGCCGCCGATGCGCGGCACGCGTTTCCCCTTTGAAACCATCGCGCGCCTTCAGCCTGGTCTCTCGCCTGAGGCCGCGCAGGGCCGCCTCGATGCCCTCGTTGCGTCGTTGAAGAAGCAATATCCGGCGGATTATCCGTCGCAAGGCGCGTGGACTATCCACCTCACTCCCCTGGCCGAGACTCTTGTCGGCAACGTTCGCCAATCGCTCATTCTGCTGTTCGGCGCGGTGGGCCTGGTGCTGCTGATCAGCTGCGTCAACGTGGCCAATCTGCTGCTTGCTCGCGCCAGCGCGCGAGGACGCGAGATGGCGGTTCGCCAGGCGTTGGGAGCCCCAAGAACACGCCTCATCCGTCAGCTCCTCACTGAGAGCTTGCTGCTCTTCTTGCTTGGCGGCATCACCGGTTTCGCGGTTCTATTCTGCGCCCGGAAATTCCTGCTCCAATTTGTTCCCGAGAGCCTGCCGCGCCTCAATAACATATCCATCAGCTGGGGTGTGTTGGCGTTTGCCATCGTCGTCTCTGTCGCCGCCGGGACCATTTTCGGGCTTGCCCCCGCGTGGCTCACAAGCCGCCTTAATTTGACTGCGACGCTCCGGCAGGAAGGCCGTGGCTCCAACGGATCCCAGCGGCGCTCGCGCTTGCGCCATGTTCTGGTGATCGGTGAATTAGCCCTCTCCCTAGTGCTGATGATCGCCGCCGGCCTTCTGCTGCGCAGCTTCTGGGACTTGTTCAAGGTGCAACTCGGCTTCAATCCCACTCGGGTCGTGGCAATCGAGACCTCGCTGCCGAATCCAAACGATCCCAATACCGACATTTACCACACCGCCACGCAGGAAGCCGTGTTGCTGCGCGAAGTTCTGCGCCGCAACCGGACGATTCCGGGCGTGGAAGAAACCGCCGTCAGTGATCGGGCGGCGATTCCCCTCGGCCATAGCCAGAACGATCGTAGAGCGGTTCCATTGTTTCGCGAGGGCCAGGAAGCGCAGAGCAACCAGCCTCCGCTGATCGATACGTCGATCGTCTCACCGGAATACTTCCACCTGCTGGACATGACGCTCTTGCGTGGACGCCTCTTCGTCGACCAGGATGTTGAAGACACGCCCTTGGTCGCAGTCATCAACCAGGCCGCGGCCCGCATGTATTGGCCCGGCAAAGATGGGAAGAGCGAGGATCCGGTCGGCAAGCGAGTCCATTTGTTGGGTCGTTTGGGCCGTGCCAGGCCGGACTGGACAACCATCGTCGGCGTTATTGCCGATGCGCGCACAGAATCGCTCGCGGACGCCGGCATTCCGCAGATCTACATCGACATATACCAGCGGCCCGCCAAGTTTCTTGCGTTCTACGTACGTGGACAGGTCGATCCCGCCGCCATCTCCGCCCAGGTGCGCACGCAAATCCAGTCCGTCGATGCGGAGCTACCCGTCTTCCGCGCGGAGACCTTGGACGACGTTCTCTCCTCTTCGCTTTCTGTGCGGCGGTTCTCCATGGAAATGGTGGCGCTGTTTGCTGGCACAGCCCTGCTGCTCGCGGGCCTGGGAATCTACGGAACCATCTCCTTCCTGGTCAATGAGCAATCGCGCGAGATCGCCATTCGCCTGGCACTGGGCGCGCAAAGGCGCAATATCCTCAAGATGGTTTTACGCCAGGGCCTCACTCTAGCCGCCGCCGGCGCCGGCGTAGGCTTGATTGGCGCGCTTATTGTGTCTCATCTCATGTGCGGCCTGCTGTACGGTGTCTCGCCCTACGATCTCTCCACCTTCGCCGGCGTAACCGCCGTGCTCACCGCCGTCGCCATCGCCGCCAGCTACGTCCCGGCGCTGCGCGCCATGCGCCTCGATCCGATCACGACACTCCACACCGAATGATCTTTGGCACTGCTCGAGACTTGTCTTCACAAGTTGTTGCCATCCCAATGACCTCCATCGGGATGCTGATGAATTCACCCCACAGAGAGTTCCAGAGGATTAATCCCCAAAGACGCCCTTCAGTCCCGCGATCATCCACAAAAGGTCGCTCAAGCGCAAAATCACCAAGTCGTAAGCTGACCCCGACGCTGAGCTGCCCTCCTGCTCGATGAGCGGTAAGGCCTGCTATCGCGAATCGAAGCAGTGAGGCTATTCGGAGCGCAATGCGTCGACCGGGTTGACTGAAGCCGCTCTGCGCGCGGGGATAAAGCTGGCCAGCAAGGCGAAGGCTCCCAGCAGCGCAGCCACTGCGGCGAGTGTCGGCGCATCCCATGGTTGCGTGCCAAACAATAGCTTGCGCATCAGCATGGCCGCGCCTATGGAACAGACGATGCCCACCACGATTCCCAACGCCGTTATCCACGCCGCTTCCTTCATCACCAGCGCATAAACAGATCCGCGCTGCGCGCCCAGCGCCATGCGCACGCCAATCTCGCGCGTGCGTTGGCTTACCGAGTAAGCGATCACCCCGTAGAGCCCGACGACGCCGAGTAACAGCGCGACCGCCGCGAATCCGCCCACGAGCCACGCCGAAGCCCGGTGCAGGTAAGCCGCCTGCGAATTGTGCAGGCGCTCACTCATGGTCTCCTCGCCGAATGTGGAGATGGTCGGGTCAACGTCATGGGCCGCTGTCTTCAATGTGGGCAACACCGATTGCTCAGCATTGCTGGTGCGCACCACAAGATAAAACCAGTTCCACGGATCCTGCTGGAAGGGTTCATACAAAACAGGCTTGGTAGCCACGTCCAGCGGGCCCTCTTTGATGTCGTCGAGGACGCCGATAATCTCCTTCTGAGTCTTGCTGCCCACAAATACGATGTGTTTGCCGATGGCATCTTCGCCGGCAAAGTAACGCCGCGCCAGCGCCTTGTTAATCATCATCACCGGCGGGTGAGTCGCATCGTCGGAGTCGCGAAACTGGCGGCCGCGCAGCAGACGCGTGCCTACCGTGGCCGAAAAGGCCGGATCCATCTGCCGCACAGTCACCTCCGGCGGCGGTCCCACTTGTGGCCTGCCAGCCACCGTGAAGTTCGAGCTACCGTCGCCATCGCTCAGGGGAGGCTCACTACAGATTCCGGCCGACTCCACGCCAGGCAAACTTCTGGCCCGCTCGACCAACCGCTGGGCTAGCACGACAATGCTCGGGTCCGTTGTATATTTCAACTTTGATGGTGCGACACGCAGCACCGCCAGGTGATCGGGCGCGAAGCCAAGATCGGTATGGAGCAGCCGATAAAAACTCTTGCCCAACAGGCCAGCGCAACCCAGCAATACCACTGCGGCAGTAAGTTCCACCAGCACGAGGTTCGATCCCAGCCTGCGCCACAGCGTGCCTGCCGATCCGCGGCTTCCCTCGCTGAGGTCCGCCTGAATTCCAAGTCCTCTGCCGGCCCGATAAAGCCGCAACGCAGGAGCCAGCGTACATGCCGCGCACGCCATCAAGGCAACAACTGTGGCAAACGCGGAGACGCGCTCGTTCATCCCCATTCCATGCAGAAACGGCATGCCGGCCAGCATGCCCGCGGGAACAAGACGCAGCATCAGACGCATGGCTACAGTTGCTCCGCCGATTCCGAGTGCGGTGCTGCCAGCCACCAGCAGTAATCCCTCGGTCATAAATTGGCGTAGCAGCCGCGCGTGCGATGCACCGAGTGCGCCGCGCACCGCAATCTCCCTCCGCCGGCTTTCTGAGCGAAGCACTAGAAGACTGGCGACATTCACGCACGCAATCAACAACAACAGCGCAGCACCACAGAGGAGCACCAGCAAGATCGGTCGCAGATTTCCAACAATCACTTCGGGGAGTGGCAAGACGGTCGAGCCACGCCCTTGATCGGCGTCAGGAAACTGGCTGGCAAGCTGCGCCATGATATTCGCAATCTCGGCCGAAGCTGTCTTCGCCGCGACCCCGTCTTTCAGCCGAGCGACACCCACCAGTCCATGTCCGCCCCGATCCTCTGACATAGGTGAGTGAAGCGTGAACCAGAACTCCGCTGCACTTACCGGTGCGAAGTGAAACTCCGCAGGCAGCACTCCGACAACCGTATAGGCCGTGCTATTCAGTATCACGGTCTGACCGAGCACATCTTTTCTTCCCCCATAACGGCTCTGCCACGTTTCGTAGCTGAGCAAGACCGTCTGTGGGGCCTTGGGCAAATCCTCTCCCGCGTAAAAGTCACGCCCCAGCACCGGTTTCACGCCAAGCGTGCGCAGAAGGCCGTCGCTGACCCGCGCGCCCAGCACATGCTCCGTCGCCGCTGGCGTGGTGAGGAACAAATTCGAACCTTCATAGACATCGAGCGAGCTGAAGACATGATTGAGCCTCTTGAAATCGAGGTAGTCCAGATACGAAAGATGAAATTGCGGACCCAGAGTATTACTCTCGAAGACGCTCACCAACCGGCTTGGGTCGCTGTAAGGCAACGGCTTAATGAGCGCTGCGTCCACAAACGCAAAAATGGTGACACAAGCGCCCATGCCCAGGGCGAGCACCACGATTGCGGTGACAGCAAAGCCGGGGTTGCGCATCAGCTGACGGCATGCGAAACGAATGTCAGCCCAGACGCTTTCCAGCGTCAGCGCTGCATCCATGCCGGTGACGCGCTCCTTTGTAGATGTGGGACTGCCAAAGCGAATCAATGCATCCCGGCGAGCTTGTTCGAGAGGCATGCCCTCGGCGAGGTTGTCCTCGATGCGCATCTCGATGTGCGCCTGAACCTCAGCGTCAATCTCGCGATCCATTTTGCTGCGGGAAAACAGATTTCCAATGCGTCGAAGAAGCGACATGCGATGTTTACCTCACGCGTACCGCAGGATGGCGCGAACGCCTTTGACCAGGTGCTCGAAATTCCTCTCCGCTTCCTGCAATTGCCTTCTGCCGGCGGAGGTGAGCTTGTAGTACTTCGCCTTGCGACCGGTTTCAGTCTGCGCCCAGGCTGCGCTAATCCAGCCGCTCTGCTCCATGCGGTGAAGAGCGGGGTACAGGGACCCTTCCTCGACGCGCAAGAGTTCATCGGATGCTCTCTGGATATGCACCACAATGCCGTAGCCGTGAAGCTCTCCTCTTTGGGAAAGCGTCTTGAGCACAAGTAGGTCCAGCGACCCTTGTAAATCGTTCTTTGCCATCTTCCGCAGACCCCTATACAACTTGGTATACATTAAACTTATCCCATAGATGTTTAGGTATGTCAAGAGCGCAACGCTTCGGCGAAGGACCGGCCCTTTATCTGAAACCTCGGTACAGCAGGCCGAATTGTGTGACTTCTAGCATCGCCGATCCGGTTCGAATGGTGCGAAATCGCCATAAGCGGCCTTCTATGAGAAGGTCTAAAAAGTCAAGGCCGACGTGGCGGCCGTCCGAGTCTGGCCCACGGACATAGGCTAACCAAACTACTGTTCCACCGGTTCGGTGTAAGACTCTCGACGGCATGATCGGGTGTATAGCATCCTTGATGACAGCCGGTGAAGCAGAGGCGGGCAATGCAGGAGTGCAACCCGGCGAGGAATAGCCGGCTGCGACTCATCGAGACGGGTGAGGAGCCGGGGAAGGAGCGACAACGTTCCGTCCCCGACTGCAAAGGTCCCCCACCCGGACGAAAGATCGCTGATGCCTCGGAAAACTCATATAAAAAGTTGCGGCGCAGCCGCCTCCATTGCTTTCATTTTTCCATTTGTCCTGCAGCAGCCATTCCCGAGGTTGTGATGGCGCCACCCACGTTGCCGGGCTTCTATCCGCACTCTGAATGGGCCGTTTTGGGTCCGGTGCACGTTGGGGTCCGATCTAAGCCCAGGCCCATCATTGTGGTGATGGACCTGGGTTGTTGGGCGCTGCCATCTAATCGGCGATCTCTAAAGGACCCGCCGCTTATGCGCAGTCACCCGAACAAGGCGGTGGATGTCGCTTTCCATCAAACCTTGAAGAAACAGCCGTTGCTTGGAGGATTAAGATTTGCGCTCTTGGCCGGTCATCCCTATGGTCCACCGCATCGGGTACCTAGGCAGCAACTGCTTGGGCTGTCCTCGCAAATGAGGCGTGACCCAGAGGCACATAAACTTCGCCGCTGACCCACAGCCGATGCAATAAGACCGCAAGCTTTCGTGCCACTGCTACTACCGCTCGTTTTTTGGCGTTCTTTCCGCCACGTTCACAGAGCTTCATTCCGAATCGTCGCAAGTCGGTATCCGGCCCAAACGGCCCCAGGATATACTGCGCGCTTCCCACCAGCAGTTTGCGCAACATCTGGTCGCCGGCCTTGCTGATGCCGAGTTGCGGCTGGCTGTCTCCGGAGTCCTCCTGCTTGGGCACCAGCCCAAGATATGGACCAACATCGCGACTGTTGGCAAAGCGCAGCGGAGTTTCCAGGGTCAACACATAGGCCAGCGCGGTGATGGGCCCTACCCCCGTGACCTGCCGCAATAATTGTGTGTGCTTATATTTCTTGCTTGCCAGCTGTTCGATCTTCTGGTCGTAGGACTTGATTTCGTCATTCAACCTTGCGATCAGCCGCATCAACGGCTGCAGCGTTTCCCGGAACTCGGTCGGAATCTCCATTTCTGCTTTCTTCGAGAAGGCCTCGCTGGAACAGCTGCAGAGTCTCGCCCCCATCGTCTTCACCAGGGCACGGACGGTATTGATCAATTCCGTCCGCGACGCCACCAGCGCATCTCGAGCTCTTAGCACTAGCAAGTCCGCACGTACCTGGCTACTGCGGTGTCGTATTGGGTACAACGATTTTGGATCTACTCGACCCGACCGAGCAAGCTTGCCTGCGTCGATCCGGTCATTCTTGCGCCGGCGACGCTTGGAGCCCTCCATCATCCGCGGATTCGCCACCAGCACCTCATGTCCCAGACCGGCGATCACTTCCTGTACCCACGCCGAATGGGTTCACACTTCAATCACCACACGCGATATCGCCAAGCCTTGAAAGAACTCCCTTATTTCCTCCCGCCTCGTCGCAAACTGGCCTTCCGCTAGCGTTTCTCCACTTAAATCCAGGATGCAGTAGCTGCTCCACTGATCTCCAAGATCCACTCCCACCGTCAGACCATTCAGATTCGGACGTGCTGCATTCCGCGCTTCGTCTTGCAATTCAGCAACTGGGAGGCGCTCTCCATCCAACTGCTTGGCTAGCTTCGCGACCAGTTCCGACATGACTTCACGTGAGTCCTGCAGAACTGAGACTCTCGGCGAGGATTCACACGGCTTGGCAGAATTGCTATGCTTCTTCACGGGTCGACCTCCATCCTTCGGGATTGCACCTCTGAGTGCGTTGATCACCGTCAGCTTAGCTGCTCGCTGTGATCGGGGTCGACCTTCTCATCCCATCTAATCGGTGCCCGTTCTAATGGTGTGTAAAATATTGCGCTTTTTGCAGGTGATGTTGCTCTAGCTTGGCTAAGATAGCCATTGGCTGTTCCAAAACTCTCGGTTACTCGAGTTGCGATCTCCGCTACACGTGTGGCTTTTTGGCCCAGGCTGGCCTCAGGAGGCCCGATGCTCTGTCTAAATGAGTTCCAGTCTGCCGCCCCTACTGGTGAGTCCGTTTCTGCGGGCTGCGCTGACCTTGCAAAACAGTAAGAAATCCCGCTGAAGAATAATAGAACACCTCTGAGTCCCGCGCCAGATCATGGTTTTCGGCAAGCTGCTAGTTTTGTAAGATTGGCCGCTAATCTCCGCCTGTGCGCTCATTTAACCCTGGCGCCTGACCTGGACGGTTGCTCTACCTTGCGCATGTCAGCGGCGTGGAGGCCGCGTGCATGCGCAAGAAGAGCAGGAAACCGCCGTCTTGCAAAATCGTTCTGCGGCTGCTGGATTTAGATCACACCAAAGCCGCTGTCCTTAACAGCCTCAGTTCCCCTCATTCTTGGCGCAACTACAAGTTCGCTATGGAGCAATTCATTACGTGGTATTGTTCCGAACCGCGCCCTGCTCTGAATCGGGCCGTCGTTCTGAGATTCCGCCTCTACCTCGAGTCCCTCGGATTGGCTGCAGGAACGATTAATCAGCGGCTTGCGGCAGTGAGGCGACTCGCGTATGAGGCCGCAGATTCCGGTCTGCTCAGCCCAGAGCTGGCAGCTGGTATCCGCCGCGTGAAGGGTGAAGCAGTTGGGATCCCGTCTGGGGAACTGGTTGAGCACCGATCAAGCCAAATTGCTCCTGGAAAGCGCCGACGGCGAGGATCTTCGCAGCATTCATGACCTTGCCATCATGGCTGTGCTGTTGGGCTGCGGTTTACGACGTGCCGAACTGTCAGCCCTGGAAGTGGAAGACATGGAGGTCCGGCAGGGACACTGGGCCATTGTCGACCGGATTGGCAAGGGCAGCCGGGTGAGAACCGTGCCCATGCCCATGTGGGTTAAGGAGGCGGTCGATCGCTGGATCATCGAGGCCAAGGTTAGCCAAGGCCGGATCTTCAGGGCCGTCAGCCGACATGGAACGCCATGGGGAAAAGGCATCTCTGAGAACGTCATCTGGTACGTCGTTCGGAGGTGTGCCTAACGGTCGAAGCTCGATCACCTCGCTCCACATAATCTGCGTAGGACCTGTGCAAAGCTGTGCCATACCGCGGGCGGCGAAATCACTACGGAGCGATATCTCGGCTGCAAACAGAACCTTGAGGAGCCAGTAAACGATCGGTTTAGGCGCTTGTTCGCCGCCAGAACAGTCGAATTACGGTAAGGCTTGAAGGCGACAGTTGAGGCAAGGGTCACTTGTCAGGAAAGGGCGACTTTTCGTCCACCTGAACCGGTGGCGATGGCCGCTGAGTCAAAAATCGAGGAAACTACTGGTCATGAATTTCAAAGCGCTTTCTTCCATAGAGTAAGGCATCTATCGATCGAACTCCTGGGCCCAGAGCAGCCAGTGCCGCTCCCACTACCCCCAGCAGAATGTCTGTACGTATTTGGGCTGTTCCAAGAAAAGCGAAACGAAGTTCAACGAGTGCCACGAGCACACCTGCAACAGGCGTCCATAACCCTAGTGCGAGCAGCACTCCCGCTCCGATTGCCAGCGATTGTGTAACCGCCGTCTGAAGCCCAGGACTGGCCCGAAGAGCAATCACTCCGTCAGTAGTCAGCATCGCACCCGCGACTAGGCGGAGCAGGAGCAGTGCGGCACCTGGCAAGCCATTCGGGAACATGGAAAAAAGGCGTTGCAGAAGGGCAACCTCCGCCTTAAGCACGTATCGTCCTGCCAAAGGAAAATACAATCATTCAGGACATTCGTTTTCCGGCGCCTTACGAACGAACCTGAATCGATCAGCGTACGCGGGTTTCGCAGCGTTCGATAGCCTAAAAGGGGTTGCCCTTCGGCAACCCTCTTGAGGGGGGCATTACGCGGGCCTCGACCTGAGATGATTGGATACAGCGCCGTCCCGGTTCAAAGCCCTGTCGTCATCGGACTCGACGACGAATTGGTAGGCAAACAGGAATTTCGATACCATTGTGACTCAATTTTCGGCGTGGTAATCATTCCTGCCGGGCTTGCGGCGGGGCTCATTGCAGCCGCTTAATACCACAGGAACTCTTCTAGTTTTGTTTGTCCAAGGAGAGTTAGGCGTGTCCCTCTTGCGACGAGATATCGTTCAGCTGGCACCTCCCGAGTGCGGTGCAAGCAGTGCACTACTTTTGATAATCCTCTCCGTGTCTTTAGCGTCGGCTCGAGGACAAAGTCCGCACGCTTCTCCGGATATTCTTTCAACAATAGGTCGGACTCTCCATTCCCAGCGAGTGCCTGTACTAGATGGCGACGATATCCGATTCTCGCGACTCTCGACAGCCCAAGGATTGTCCCAAACCCAAGTTGCTCATATCGTCCAGGACGATCAAGGGTTCATGTGGTTCGGTACTCAGTATGGTCTGGACCGATACGACGGATATGAATTCAGGGTGTTTACTCACGATCCTGCTCGCGAGAACAGCCTAAGCTGCGTTTACATCCACTCCTTGTTCAAGGATCGCTCTGGAACGCTCTGGGTAGGCTGCGATCAGTTTCTCGACAGGTTCGACAGTGTTCACGAAACCTTCACTCACTATCGGATCGACGCAGGTGAAGTAGGGAACTATGTCACCGAAATCAGTCAGGATCGAACCGGCATGCTGTGGTTGGCAACGGGGAGGGGCTTGTTCAGATTGAATCCGGAAACCGGTCAGATCATCCACTACGTTCACGATCCCGTAGATCCATCCAGCCTCGGAAGCAACCAGGTCAGATGTACTTTGGAAGATAGGACTGGCCGATTCTGGGTGGCAGACGGCGAAAATCTAGAGGAGTTTGATCGCCGGAGCGGAAGGATTCTCTCCCGCATTCGCTTGAGCGAGGGCATCATGGCGGTTTCGTTCTATGAAGATCATCTCGGCATCTTTTGGATAACGTACATCACCAGTAGTGTTGGAAGCGGACTAGTCGTCCTCGATCGATCCACAAATCACCTAATTCCTTACTCAATCTATGACAGCAGATCTGGCAAGAAAATAACGGCTGAAATCGTGGCAGCAGTTGAGGATAACAACAACACTCTTTGGCTCGCAAGCGATGGCGCGGGGTTGCTGAAGCTCGACAGGGAGCGCGGCGTCTTGATTCGCTATCAGCATTATCCAGAAACTCCCGAGAGTATCGCTGAAGACCGTGTGCTGTCGCTATGCGCGGACCGCGAAGGAAATGTTTGGGTGGGCTTGCTCACGAGCGAGCCCAACTTTTTCCGTACGGAAAAGGCACCGTTCATGCCTCTGCTCACCCGAAACAATCCTCGCAGTCACGGCGAAAAAATCGTAAATGCCGTGTACGAAGACCACGATCACGTATTGTGGATCGCGACGCCGGGAGCGTTAAATCGCATTAATCGGAAGTCTGGAGAATTCACTTCTTACCAGCCTCCGGGACTGGCGAGCGATGTAATTGCGATCACTGAAGATCGGGGCGGCGGTCTCTGGATCGGAACCTTTGGCGCGGGACTGAATCGGTTCGATCAGAGGACCGAGCGTTTTAAGACCTATCTGCACGAGCCAGACAATCCATCGAGTCTAGGCAGCAACATCGTGAGCCGGATGCTGATCGATCATACCGGCACCATGTGGGTCGGAACCTACAACGGCCTTGACCGATTTGACGCTCGGAGTGACGGCTTCGCTGTCTACAAGCAGGACACTACGACTGACGACGAGGTGTATGCCAATCTCTCTGAGGACAAAAGCGGGTTTCTCTGGATGGGTGGGTGGCGAGGTTTGAACCGTTTCAACCCGGAGACTCGCGAATTCACTGTCTATGCGCACAGAGCGGGTGATCCCAGTTCTTTAAGTGACAACGCCGTTACCTCAACCTACGTAGACCATGCGGGGACCCTTTGGGTCAGCACGGAAAACGGCTTGAACAAGCTGAACCGCGAGAGCGGGACATTCACCCACTACTACGTGAAGGACGGCTTGCCTAGCAACGCCGTGAGCTGTATTCTCGAGGATCAATTTGACATGTTCTGGATGAGCACAAACCGTGGGTTGTCCAGGTTCGATCCCGTGACGAAGCGATTCGCGAACTACTCCACAGTCGATGGGCTTCCCGGCGATGACTTCACAGGTTGGGACAGCTGCTTCAAGAGTTCCAGTGGAGAGATGTTTTTCGGTGGATTCGCTGGCGGGGTATCATTCTTTCCTGAAAATGTGATCAATTCGCCGTATCCTTTGCCTCTTGTTTTTACCGATTTCCAACTCGCGGGGAAATCGATCTCGGTTGGCTCCCATTCTCCTCTCAACAGGTCCATCAGCTACGCAACTGAGGTCACCCTCAGTCACAACCAAAGCGTATTCTCGCTGAGTTTCGCCGCACTTACCTACTTTAATCCAGACGCCAACCGCTATCGATACAGGCTAGATGGGGTTGATCCCGACTGGGTCGAAGTTGCAAGTAATCGAAGGATCGCGAGCTACACGACTCTGCCACCCGGCAGGTACAGATTCCACGTGCAGAGCGCCACCCGACAAAGCGATTGGAACAGCCCTGGCCTGACACTGCGGATTACCATACTACCACCCTGGTGGAGTACATTGTGGTTCAGATCCCTGTGCGGTCTTGCGGCCGTTTGTGCGCTATGGAGTGTTTATCAGCTTCGGCTCCGCCAAGTAGCGGCAGAAGTCCGAGCCAGAACGGAAGAACGACTTGGCGAACGAGAGAGGATTGCGCGTGAATTACACGACACTCTGTTGCAGAGCATACAAGGGTTGATCTTGCGCTTTCACGCGGCAGCCGAACGAATACCTCCATCGGAACCTGCACGTCAGATGGTAGAGAAGGCTCTGGATCGAGCGGACGAAGTGCTGGTTAAGGGCCGCGATCAAGTTAAGAATCTTCGTCTCACCCCAACGAAACCGTTACAAGAAGCCTTCACTGAGGTATTCACGGATCTTTCTCGCACCGACGGCGTTGAATTCAGCGTCGTCGTAGAGGGGCCCGGCCGCCCACTTAACCCTCTGATCCAAGACGAGGCCTATTGGATAGGCCGCGAAGCGATCGCGAATGCACTAAATCACGCCGGGGCTAGCCGGATAGAGGTCGAAATCGCATACGACGTCGCTCTCTTGCGCTTAAGATTTCGCGATGATGGTTGCGGCATAGACCCCATGATTATCGAATCAGGTGGAAAGCCCGGCCACTGGGGAATGCGCGGAATGCGCGAACGAGCAATGAATATCGGCGCTCGCTTGGCAACATGGAGCCGGCCAGGAGCCGGAACTGAGTGGGAGTTGGAGATTCCCGGATTCACTGCGTACAGAATCCAAGGCAACGGTTCGCGTTGGCTAAAGCTGCGCCGACTCTGGCGCAAGGAGAATCACCATGAACACCATCAAAGTTCTGACGGTTGACGATCATCCAATCCTCCGAGAGGGGATCGCAGCAATCATCGCGAATCACGACGACATCGCACTAGTGGGCGAAGCAGGGAACGGCCGCGAAGCGATCGAGCGGTTCCGGCAATATCGTCCGGACGTAACCTTGATGGACCTGGTTATGCCCGAAATGAATGGTATCGATGCGACCATCGCCATTCGGAGAGAGTTTCCGAACGCTCGCATAGTCGTACTGACGACATATAGAGGCGACGTTCAAGCCGCTCAGGCGTTCGATGCCGGAGCCTTCGGATACCTTCTCAAGAGTAGTTTGAGGAAAGACCTGCTGGATACGATTCGGAGCGTACACGCTGGACAGCGTCGAATTCCCACTGAGATCGCTGTTGCAATGGCTGAACATCGCGCGGACGGGACTCTGTCAGAACGCGAATTGGAAGTGTTGCGGCAAATTGCCGCGGGAAGCGCGAACAAAATCATCGCAGTACATCTATCCATCTCGGAGGAAACCGTTAAAGGACACGTGAAGTCGATCCTCTCTAAGCTCAATGCGAACGATCGGACGCACGCGGTAACAATCGGGATAAGGCGCGGAATCATTTCTCTGGAACAATGATTTGATGGCTTGCACCAGCGTCGTCACAGAAAGCTATTGCCTCCTGCGCATCAATCCCTCTGTTGAGTTCACCCCCCGTTTTCTCTAAATCTGGACGTGATCAGCGGTCCCGCGACCGAGATGATTGCCTTCGGCTTCGCAGCGACTCGTAACCCAGTCCCATCATTCAGAGCCCAACCCCAAAGAGGTGTCCGGCCTCGACTCCATTTGGTCTTACAAAGCGTCAAGGTCGATTCTACTGTTCTCTCAAGTTAGAAAGGGAGGAGAAGAGTCATGAAGAGGTTTCACGGTAATTCGACGCTCGCATTTACGTTGATCGCCACGATTCTCCTGTTGGGGATGAGTTATGGAGTCGCCAAGGCGCAATCCTCGCCGCCGACCGGGATCAAGAACGTGGTCCTTGTACACGGCGCATTCGCCGATGGTTCCGGCTGGGAAGCCGTCGCTAAGATGCTCGAGAAGGATGGCTACACGGTATCGGTGGCGCAACCACCCGAAACCTCCTACGCCGACGACCAAAAGTACACGAAGGCCGCCATCGACGCTATGGGCGGGCCAGTCGTTCTGGTCGGCCATAGCTACGGCGGGTCCATCATCAGTGAAGCCGGCAACGACCCGAACGTTGCAGCGCTCGTATACATCGCCGCATTTGCACTCGATGAAGGTGAGAGCTGCGCGTCGATCGAAACGGCCGTGCCGCAAGCCTCCAAGGCATTCAAACCGGATAGCAATGGAAATTGGTGGATTGAACAGGATCAATTCGCTGCTGACTTTGCGGCGGATATTCCCCCGGCCGAGTCCCACTACATGGCTATGTCGCAGGTGCCGATCTCCACTGACTCGTTCACCCATAAGGTCACGAGTCCCGCCTGGAAGACCAAGCCCACTTTTTACATGGTGGCTAGCTCAGATCGGTCGATCAATCCAATACAGGAGCGCATGATGGCCAAGCGCGCCAATGCGAAGACGATCGAAGTGAATGCCAGCCACGTGGCATATATGTCTCACCCGAAGGAAACGGTCAAGCTCATTGAAGATGCGGCTACTACCGCGCACGTCAACTAAGCGCCATCACTCTTTACGTTGCAAGTACGATGTACGTCCCGCGCAGTACAAAAGCGGATTGGCGCGAAGGCGTTCGACATCGAAAAATCGACTGATCCGTCTGGATCTTTACCGCAAAGGAGAATAATCGTGAATATTAAGAACGTAGTTCTGGTGCATGGAGCATTCGCAGATGGCTCCGGCTGGAAGAGGGTTGCCGACATTCTCAAGCACGATGGCTACAGGGTGTCGGTGGCGCAGCCTCCCGAGACTTCATACGCCGAAGACCAAAAGTACACGAAGGCCGCCATCGACGCTATGGGCGGCCCAGTGGTCCTGGTCGGTCATAGCTACGGAGGGTCCATCATCACCGAGGCGGGAAATCATCCAAACGTTGCGGCTCTTGTCTATATTGCTGCATTTGCTCTCGATGAAGGTGAGAGCTGTGCGTCGATCGAACAGGCCTTGCCGCAAGCGTCCAAGGCGTTCACACCGGACAGCAACGGCCTTTGGTGGATAGACCAGGCGCATTTCGCGGCCGACTTCGCAGCGGACATCCCACGGGATGAGGCGGAGTTCATGGCTATAGCGCAGGTGCCGATTTCTACTGACTCGTTCACCCATCAGGTTAAGAATCCCGCCTGGAAGCACAAGCCGACCTTTTACATGGTGGCCACCGAAGACAGATCGATCAATCCGGATCAGGAGCGCATGATGGCAAAGCGCGCCAAGGCCAAGACGGTCGAAGTGAAGGCGAGCCATGTGGCCTATATGTCTTTTCCGAAGGAAACGGCCAGGCTCATCGAGGAGGCTGCCTCCTCCGTCAGTGAGTAGCCATATGCTTTCGGACAAAATAATCTCCGCCGATCCGGTCCGGGGCGGCGGAGATTATGTATGGACATAGCCACCTCAGGAGCGCGAGATGATGGATCACATCAATGTAAAAGGACAGGGCGGCACGTTCTCCGCCTATATCGCAAAACCGAAGACCTCGCCGGCTTCGGCTGTTGTCGTTCTGCAGGAGTTGTTCGGTGTGAACGCCGACATTCGCAAGCACTGTGATGAATTGGCTGAACAAGGCTACCTCGCGGTCGCTCCGGACCTGTTCTGGCGACAGGAGCCGGGCGTCGACCTGAACGTCACCTCCGAAGCCGACTGGCAACACGGCCTTCGCCTATATTCGGCTTATGACAGAGATGCCGGCGTAAAGGACATCAAGGACACCATCGACGCAGTACGCAAGCTCGCGGAATGCAATGGCAAGGTTGCCTTGCTCGGCTATTGCCTTGGCGCACTGATGGTCTTCATGACATCCGTGCGCAATGACGGGATCGACGCCGCGGTCTGGTATCACGGCGGAGATACTGAGAAATATCTGGGAGAGGTCGATGGGCTTCATGCGCCCATTCTCATGCATCTGGCTGAGGAGGATGAGTTCATTTCCAAGGCTGCACAAGCGGAGATTAAAGCGGCACTTGCTAAGAAACCAAATGCGACGGTGTATAGCTACCCGGGACAGAGTCATGCCTTCTCCCGCCATAACGGAAAACACTACAACGCCGCCGCGGCTCACCTTGCCAACGGACGGACGAGCGAATTCCTGAAGCACGAATTGTGATGATTGCGGGACGCTCCGACCAGTTGGAGCGTCCTTATTCATTTTCAGCCATTTGAGATCTTGACCATAGACGGTCTTCAGGCGGATGCCAGGAGCACCTATCTAGCTAGCTTTGATTAATAGTGACTGCGACACATCTGAACAGTTATCGGCTGTCGCAGTACCAGAATGTGCCGCACGGGAACGTCTTCCATTTCTTAAGCGAGAAAAGTCCGAGGAGGCACAACATGAATGGCCCCGCCCTTCTCGATCAGACCAAAAAGCGCGTGACAGCGCCACTTGATGACATCGTCTTGGCAGCCCAGGCAGGCTCAGCCGCAGCTTTCGCAGAGCTTTATTCGACTTATTCCAGACGCCTGTTTCAAACGATCCTTCCATTACAAGAAATCCACACGATGCGGAGGAAGCGCTTCAGGAGACATTTCTCCGCGTCTATGTGGCGATTAAAACATTTGAAGGTAAATCGCAAATACACACTTGGCTAACTCGGATTGCCGTCAACACTGCTCTTATGGTCCTTCGCAAACAACGTGTTCGTCCCGAAGTGTCGTTCGATCCCCAACCGGATGATCGATGTGAAGCGATCACCTTCGAGGTGAGGGACCCTGCCCCGAATCCGGAGGAACTGTGTGTTCGACATCAGTGTCAATTGAAGACTTTCCGTGCGATCCGTCGCCTTCGTCCGCATCTGCGGGAGCCAATTCGGATGCGAATAACACACGGATGGTCGACTAGGGAGATTAGCCGAGCGCTGAATATCTCTGAGGCAGCCGTCAAGTCCCGCATATATAGAGCTCGTCAACAGCTTTCCACTTCGATGGTCACCTGAAGCGTTGCGCGGCCCACCACTACTTTGATGCATTTCAAGGAGATCTTGAGATTGGGAAACCAGGTTGCGAGTTGGCTTTGACCTATAAGAATTGAAGGAGCCCAAATGATCAGAAAAGTGGAGATGGAACGGTTCACACTAATCTCCTCGAAGCCGTTCGACGAAGTCGTTGCTGCTCTCAAGGGAGCAATCGGCCACCCGAATATGGCAGAGCTCTGGCAAGCAACGCAGCGAGCGACAACTGCCGGCGAGCTAGAGGCCGCCGTACAACCCGTCCTGGGCGAGACCGGTCTGATGCAATTTGTCGAGTTCGATCACGGGATGATTGTTCGTAAGGGCTCAGAGCATCACAGATCCAAAATCATTCGTCTGGTCATTGGAAATCCTCTCATCATGAAGGAAATGGCGAAGCGTGTTCCGGACGCCGGCTCCTATGCTCCGGTTACCGTCCTCGTGGATGAGCGCGCTGATGGCGTGCATATTTCGTATGACAGGATGGCCAGCCTTCTGGCCCCTTATGGGGATCGCGATGCGCTGAGCATAGCTCGCGACTTGGACGCTAAAGTCGAAGATGCCCTGAGACAAGCTGCAGCATGAAACGGAGTAGGCATGACGTCTTGGAGGTTGTCATGGACGGGCATCTTGTTCCCGC
>Ga0207098_10221_pt1 | contig 18872 bp, 16 predicted proteins | sample Alteio_BWMinHeat_84_FD_153548 | JGI IMG/M metagenome (GOLD analysis project Ga0207098, IMG submission 153548) | Enriched cells from forest soil in Barre Woods Harvard Forest LTER site, Petersham, Massachusetts, United States -... | ecosystem: Environmental > Terrestrial > Soil > Temperate forest >...
GACACTGTGATTCTTTCCGCGCGCATAATCCCGGGCAACGAAAAAGCCATCTTTCGCATGATGGACCACATGTTCCGCAAGCGGGCGCTGGTCTATTACAACAATGACGGCGGCACGATCCATGTTTCCGGCCACGGCAGCCAGGAGGAGCAAAAGCTCCTGTTGAATCTGGTGCGCCCCAAGTATTTCATTCCGGTTCACGGAGAATACCGGCAACTATTCCGCCATGCTGCGTCCGAGAAAAGCAACTTTGCGACCCGCTGCCGCGGCAATGTCGATGACCTGCTGAATTCGCGGGATCGACGATGCAAAGCAGGAGACGATTACTTTCCGAGTGGCCGAGCGGGTCAACTCTTCAATGCGTCCGCGCACGTTCCGTTCGGAAGGGGTGTAACCGGGTCTTTCGACGTTGGTGCTGTCACTGAATAAGGCGAGGACACCTTCCGCGCCATATCGCGCAAATGCATGGAGATCAAATGGCTGACCATCCGTCGGGGTCGGATCCATCTTGAAGTCGCCCGTATGGATTACTACTCCGAGGGGCGTTCGAATGGCCAGCGCAACGCAATCAATCGTGCTGTGGGTGACGCTGATGAATTCCACCTCGTACGGTCCGATTTCCACCTTGCGGCCGGGGATCACTTCACGCAAATCGGCTTTTTCGAGCAGCGCGTGCTCTTCAAGGCGCTTGTGCACCAGCGCCAGAGTGAACCGCGTGCCGAAAATCGGAACGTTCAATTCGCGCAGGATGTAGGGCAGAGCTCCAATGTGATCCTCGTGCCCATGGGTGAGGAAGATCGCGCGCAGGTGCTCGGCGTTCTGCTTAAGGTAGGAAATGTCCGGGATGACGATGTCCACGCCCAGAAGTTCAGCCTCGGGGAACATCATGCCCGCATCAATCAAAATGATATCGTCGCCGGTACGGAGGGCGAGCATGTTCATACCGAATTCGCCCAACCCGCCCAGTGGGATTGCCAGAAGAGAAGGTTTGTTCAATGCGGCCCGTTTCCTCGCGCCAGGGGAATTATCGTATCACACGGCCTGATAGAAGTTCGGTTGCCAAGGTCGCCGAATGACATTCAGATGACTTTGAGTTGCTGATTCAGGAGTGGCCGACTGGAGAAAGCGTGTCCGCAAAATCAGGCCACGCTGGTGCTCGGCAGTCGCCCTATGAGGCAATTTGGATTGCGTCCAGATTAACAATTTCACTTGGGAGGTAGGAGGCCTCTTTCCCGCATTTCGTGCATCGAACTATGGACACGCGATGGATAAATCCTGAGCCGCCGACGGCAGCCATCGCCCGCTTCATTGGCGCAGAAAGCGGCATCTTGGCGCTGCAGTACAGGCACACCACTCCATTTTTCATGTCGTTGAATTCGTTGGTCATTGTCATGCCTCCGTATGAAGTGATTCGTCTGCTTTAGGGTTTATGATCCTAGAAGGCCGAAAGGGAGTCTATCCAGCCGTCTTTCGCGACCCTTGGTATTAGTACTACCCCCACCTCTCTTATACCCCATTTCGGCTGGAATTGCCTGTCACGAGGGTCACGTTTTTCTTAGATTTCCACAGGATTCTGTGGAAATTGGGGTCCAAGTGCTCAGTTTTGCACCAAATTCAAGCCGGACAAAGATCCCGCAATAAACAGATATTAAAGGAGATATTTAACAGGTTCACGCGCTCGTGGAATTCCTTGGTCTGGACACAACTTGGGAGCTCAAATAATCTTAAATTCCGGCCCAAGTGGGTCCCATTTTACGTGCATCCTGGGGCGAAACCCACCGGAAATCACTCAGACTGCAGGATCGCCTGACCCGGGCGGCCAGCCCGTGACAGCCAATTCCGAGGCAGCGCGCTGATTGCTCCGCAGGGGTCCGGCGGTGATGTTTCAATCTCTCGTACCACCGAGAAGTCGGGCGATTGACACGAGGAGTACGGCACCGAGCGTCGCCGCGGCGAGGCTATAGAGCGTTCCCCCGCCCCAGATTCCCAACCTGGTAAAAACCCAGCCACCAAGGACACCGCCGACCAGGCCGAGGATCACATTGGCAATGCATCCGAAGCCGCGACCACGCGAAACTTTTCCGGCAAGCCAGCCAGCGATCAAGCCTATCAATAGCCATGCAACGAGCGAGCGCTGAATCGTGAAGTATGCGAAGTGCACGGGGGTCGATCCTTTCTAGGCGGGCTGCTGTTGCGTCATGCAATGTATTGTACCGAGTCCCAGAACCAGATCAAGACACCCTATTCCAATCACCCTGCGAGATGGGAAGAGTCCCGACAGTCGAGTGAGCGCGACGGCGTCATTTGGGTCATTGAATGTCGGGACAAGGACAATCTGATTGGCGATGTAGAAGTTTGAATAACTGGCAGGGAGGCGTTGGCCGTCGAAATAGACGGGAGCGGGCATCGGCAGTGTCTCGACGCGCAGCGGGTTACCATCTTGATCCCGCATTTCACGGAGAAGAGCAAGGTTTTCCTGCAGCGGGCCAAAATTCTCCTCCGAGGGGTCATTTTCGATGGCCGTGATCACCGTGGCGGCGTTCACGAAGCGTGTCAGGTCATCTACATGGCCGTGCGTGTCATCGCCCATAATTCCGCTCTTTAACCACAGAACATGAGTCACGCCCAAATAATCACACAGGACAGTCTCAACCTCTTTCCGAAGCACCCCAGGATTGCGCGCCTGCACCGGACTTAGCAAACATTCCTCGGTAGTCAAGAGTGTCCCGCAGCCGTTCACTTCAATGCTGCCGCCCTCAAGCACAAAGCGCCGCCCGCGAATTTCCGGGCTCCAGATTTTCCATTTCAGCTTAGCGGCGAGCTTGTTGTTCGCGGCATCGTCTTTTTTCCAATCATCATATTTCGCCCAGGCGTTGAAATGCCAGTTGGTGGCTGCGGTCTCACCGCTCTTATTTCGAACGAAAATCGGACCGAAATCGCGGATCCAACCGCGATTGGTGGGAACTATGTGGAAATCGACTGCGGCGAGGTTGGCGCCCGCCTTGTTCAGCATTTTCCGAACGCTGCGCTCCGCATTTGCATCCTCAACGAGGATGCGGACTCGCTCAACTTGAGAAAGATGACGAACGAGGTCGGCGTAAACCCAGGGAATCGGAGCAAATTTCCCCGGCCAATCCGTATGTTCATGTGGCCACGCGAGCCATGTTGCCGTGTGTTGCTCCCATTCTGCGGGCATGCGAAGGCCGAGTTCGCGTGGGGTGAGTTGTTTCGGGGTGGCGGACTTCACTCGTGCCATCGCTCCAGGATGGGCGAGTAAGCGTCGATGCGGCGATCACGCAGGAATGGCCAGTTGCGACGCACATCCTCGACGCGCCTCGGGTCGCATTCAACGATCAGGATTTCTTCCTTCTCCGGCGAGCCTTCGACGAGGACCTGCCCAAACGGGTCTGCGACGAATGAGTGGCCCCAGAATTCTAGTCCGCTTTGCGGAGGCCCTTCGAAGCCCACTCGGTTCACTGCCGCCACGAACACGCCGTTGGCGATGGCATGCGACCGCTGGACTGTACGCCAGGCGTCGACCTGTGCGGGACCAGACTCCATTTTCTCCGACGGGTGCCAGCCGATAGCGGTCGGATAAAACAAAATACTGGCTCCGCCCAGGCTGGCAAGACGCGCCGCTTCCGGGTACCACTGATCCCAGCATACGAGGACCGCGACCCGTCCGAATTTCGTATTGAAATTGGGAAAGCCGAGGTCGCCGGGCGTGAAATAGAACTTTTCATAGTACAGGGGATCGTCCGGGATATGCATTTTGCGATACCTGCCGAGAAGCGAGCCGTCAGCGTCGATTACAACGGCTGTGTTGTGGTAGACACCAGCTGCGCGTCGCTCGAACAGGGATCCGATAATCACGACGTTCAACTTCTTAGCCAAATTCGCCAGAGCTTTAGTCGAGGGCCCCGGAATGGATTCCGCCAATTCAAACAGGTCGGAGTTTTCCTCGCGGCAAAAATATTGCGAGCGGAATAATTCCTGCAGGCAAACAACTTGGGCCCCGCGACCTGCAGCGTCGTGAATGCGCGACTCGGCTTTCGCGAAATTCTCCGCAGGATCGAGCGAGCAACTCATTTGCACCAGGCCGACCGTAAATTTCTCCATCGTGATTGAATCATAGCATTTTCCATTTCATTTTGACGGCGGCACGTTCCGGAAAATCTCAGCGTGGGGGATACTTCGTTCAGCAGTATGTAGGGTTGATTGACGGGGTAGCCGAAAGAATTAATTGCGGATTGCGGGGATCGGTCAGTCGTCTTCGCCGATCATGATCGCTGCAGCAAGGACTGTCGTCCACAGCCCACGCTTGTCGCCGACGGCGGACTGCGTGATGTTCATCGTGCGGACAATCTTATTCGAGATGCGGTAAACCTCTTTCTTCTCATCCCAGGAAAGATCGGGGTCGAATTCGACGTTCAGCGTGGTGGCCAGCATTTCCGCGGCCAACTCTTCGGTGTATTCGCCGGCAACTTCCTCGGTTTCGCCGAAGGAGTGGTGCTCGGAAAGGTAGCCATACATCGATTTGTCCGCAGGCAACGCCAGTCCAATTCCAGCGGCAATCAACCGGTGCGCTTCGCGCGTCGAGTTTTCGCTGATCACTGTGAATGCGACCTGGCCGGGCTTGAGGTGCTTCAGGCCTTCGCTTCGTGAAATCAGTTTGCAGTTTGGCGGAAAAATGGAAGAAACGCGCACGATATTGCAGGCTGCAATCCCTGCGCTACGCAATGCCAACTCAAAGCTCGAAAGCCGCTCGCGATGTTTGCCAACTCCCTTAGTGAGGAAGATTTTTTTCGCCACGAACGCCATGAGGTGTGCCGAACTGCGGTGCCTCCTGAGTCAGACAGGGAACGCGCGTTGAACATTTTGCGCGCGCTGAAAAGTAACAAGAACACTCGATGGTGTCAATCAATTTCCCGTGCCGGCGAATGCGGTTTCTGCCGACTGGGCCAGCGCGCCAATCGCGGAGATTCCGATCATGCCATCAGGGGATATTCCAATTTTATTGAATTTTCCTGCAAATTCTTAAGAATCGCATCAGGGCAGGGGACAGTGACCTTAAGGCAGTCAGATCTTTTTGCGTAAAATCCGGGCCCGCACTGGACAGCGTCTGCCCTTTGCGCGAAATCTGAACAACGCCCACGACCTCGGTCCCCTCGATGATAGGGGCGCTCATGATTTTTTGAATGTATTCGCCCTGCTGGCGCCCGAGAGGCACGCCCTCGAATACGCTGACGTGGCGGGCGGATGTAAACTTGTTAACCACCTCCGCGCGGCGCTCCCGCACCGTTCGCGCAACCAAGGCGATGTTGCTGCTCAAGGGAATCGTGCCCACCTGCCTCAGTTGGCCGGGGATCACGAAACTCAGGTTCTGCTGTTTGGCGTTTAAGGCAAGAATTGCCACTTCATCGGGACCCACGCCGAAGCATTTCCCCACGGCAACCGCTACTTTCGCCAGCTGCCCTGCCGCCGGCAGACCTCCGCCGCGGTCCAATTCTTCCAGCAATGAATCAAGATCCGTCGTTTTCGTCTCCACCCTGTGGCCCGCCCCCAGAAAACATGAACCTGTGAATTATAGCGAATGGCCGGGTAGCTTGCCGCTCGTTTCAAGTAAGCCGCTCCATGCGTGGAACATTCCGTGAGATTTTTCTTACCGAGACGGCGCACCGAATCTGCGCTGGATTTTCCTCTTTGGAACAGTTATGGTATTTCGTTTTGTTCGTGGCGGACAGATGCAATAATTGAATCGGGTGAAACTGAAGTCCTTGTGCTGCGTGATGCGAACATATTCGGAGGTCACCGTGGGAGCGGCGTTGACGTGTCCGTCAATGTTGGATAATCTGGCAGGTTAACAATCCACAGGAATTTTCGGGAGGGCCTCCATGGCTCAGTTTGATGTTCCGTTGGTGCGCTCGAAATTCGGACAGACCGCACGAGCCGACAATTGGTGGGTGCAACCATTGGCGGTTTTATTTGGCCTCTCGGGATTTATTGCCTATTCCACTTGGGCTGCCCTTCAAGGCGACCATTATCGATTCGGCTCTTACCTTTCACCGATGTATTCGCCGGAATTATTTGGTGATCCACTGTTCGCTTGGTTCGGAGTCAAGCCAGCATGGATTCCAGCCTGGGTCACTGGAGCCATGCTGATCCTTTGGGCTCCTGGGGGCTTTCGATTTACCTGCTATTACTACCGTGGAGCTTATTACAAATCCTTCTGGGCCGACCCTCCTTCCTGCACGGTCGGTGAGCCGCGCACTACGTATCTTGGCGAGAAATCCTTCCCCTTGATCATGCAAAATATCCATCGGTACTTCGCCTACCTCGCTGTGATTTTCATCGTGATACTCGGACGGGACGCATGGGAGGGTCTCTGGTTTAATGGGCACTTTGGGATGGGGGTGGGTTCATTGGTTTTGCTGACCAACGTGACGCTCCTCGGTTGCTACACGTTTGGGTGCCATTCGATTCGCCATTTGATTGGAGGAGTCCGGGACCGGATCGCGGGGACGCCAATCCGAAAGAAAGCCTACGATTGCGTGAGTTGCCTGAACAGCCGCCACATGCTTTTTGCCTGGTGCAGTTTGATCTGGGTCGCGTTTACCGATCTTTATGTTCGAATGTGCTCGATGGGTGTGTGGACGGATTGGAGGATCTTCTAGTGGCGGAGTACCAGACGCACGAGCACGACGTTTTGATCATCGGTGCGGGAGGCGCTGGCTTGCGCGCTGCAATCGAAGCCTCAGCCGCAGGCGTGAAGGTTGCCGTAATTTCGAAATCGCTCCTCGGTAAGGCGCATACCGTCATGGCCGAAGGTGGAATCGCCGCCGCTCTGGCCGGTGTTGACGACCGCGATAGTTGGCGCGTCCATTTTGCCGACACTATGCGCGGAGGCCAGTACTTGAACAGTTGGCGAATGGCGGAACTCCATGCCAAAGAGGCTCCCGATTGCGTTCGTGAGTTGGAAGCGTGGGGCGCGCTATTCGATCGAACGGGCGACGGTCGGATCTTGCAGCGCAATTTTGGCGGTCACAAGTACCCGCGTTTGGCTCACGTCGGAGACCGAACCGGCCTCGAGATGATCCGAACCTTACAGGACCATGGAATTCATCTCGGCATTGATGTTTTCATGGAACACACCATCGTTACCCTTTTGAAGTATGGTGACCGCGTCGTAGGTGCGTTTGGCTACGACCGCGAGCGCGGTCGATTCCATCTATTCCGCGCAAAGGCTGTCGTGCTCGCAACAGGAGGCATTGGGAGGGCATACAAGATCACAAGCAATAGCTGGGAATATACTGCCGACGGACACGCGCTGGCGTACAACGCCGGGGCGGCATTGATGGATATGGAATTTGTGCAGTTTCATCCAACCGGTATGATCTGGCCGCCCAGCGTTCGCGGAATTCTCGTAACGGAAGGTGTTCGTGGCGAGGGAGGCGTGCTACGTAATAAGGAGGGGCGGCGATTCATGTTTGACGATATTCCGCCGCTCTATGCGAGTTCAACGGCTGATACCGAGGAAGAGGGCTGGCGATACACGCAGGGCGACAAGAACGCCCGCCGTCCTCCCGAGTTGTTGACCCGCGACCACGTTGCGCGTTGCATTCGGCGAGAAGTCAGAGAAGGGCGCGGGAGCCCGCACGGAGGCGTTTTCCTGGACATTGCCTGGATCAAGGCGAGGATTCCGAACGGAGCCGAGCATATCAAGAAAAAACTCCCGAGCATGTACCACCAATTCAAGCAACTCGCGGATATCGATATCACACAGGTGCCGATGGAAGTGGGCCCTACCACGCACTACGTGATGGGGGGAGTCCGCGTCGATCCGGATACGCAGATGTCGGATGTGCCGGGGCTATTTGCGGCGGGCGAGTGCGGCGCAGGCCTGCACGGCGCAAACCGTCTGGGTGGCAATTCGCTTTCGGATTTGCTGGTCTTCGGTAAGCGCGCAGGCGACTATGCCGCGCGGTTTGCCAAAGCGAACTCAACCGGCGGCGTGAATTTGGCAGAAGTCGCGGCGGCGGAAATGGACGCATTGCAACCTTTCGATCGCGAAACAGGCGAAGGCCCCTATGCCGTTCAATATGCACTGCAAGACAAGATGCAGGACTTGGTCGGCATTGTCCGTGTGGAGCAGGAAATGTTGCAGGCACTAGCAGAAATTAAACAGCTGAAGGCGCGGGCCGATCGTGTGGGCGTTTCAGGGCACCGCGAATACAACAATGGCTGGCACACCGCACTCGATTTGAATAATTTGCTGACCATTTCGGAAATTATCGCCAAATCTGCTCTTGAACGAAAGGAAAGCCGCGGCGCACACTTCCGCGACGACTATCCCAATAAGGATGCAGAATTCGCAAAATTCAATATCGTAGTCAAAAAAGGCGCCGGCGGCGAAGTGCAGTTGAGGCGCGAGGCGATCCCGCCGATGCCGGAGGAACTCAAGCGAATCATCGAGGAGATGAAGTAATGGCGAGCGCAACGTTTCGCATCTGGCGCGGACAAGAGGGCGGCGGCGGATTTAAGGATTACGCCACCGAAGTCACCGAGGGCATGGTTGTCCTGGATGCTGTACATCAGATCCAGGCCGAACAAGTAGGCGATCTGGCCGTCCGCTGGAACTGCAAGGCAGGGAAGTGCGGCTCCTGCTCCGCCGAAATCAACGGGATGCCGAAGTTGATGTGCATGACGCGCTTAAACACGATTCCCTTAGATAAACCCGTAACGATCGAGCCCATGAAGGCCTTTCCGCACATCAAGGATCTCGTTACCGACGTATCCTGGAATTTCCGCGTGAAGGAACGAATTGCCCAGTTCAAACCCCGGCGTGCGGATGCTCCCGATGGGACCTGGCGTATGGCTCAGGCCGATGTTGATCGCGTTCAGGAATTTCGGAAGTGCATCGAGTGCTTTCTTTGTCAAGATGTCTGCCATGTTCTTCGCGACCATCACATGCACGATCAATTCATCGGCCCACGTTTCCTTGTTTATGCGGCCGCGCTCGAAATGCACCCGCTGGATGAGGGCGACCGCTTGAAGGAATTGAAATCGGATTTCGGAATCGGGCTGTGCAATATCACGAAATGCTGCACAAAAGTTTGTCCCGAGGGGATTACCATTACGGATAATGCGATCATTCCCTTGAAGGAGCGCGTGGTAGACCGCTTCTTCGACCCGCTGACGAAATTGTTCCACATGTTCAGCCCCAGCGGCCAATAGGAATTTCTCACGCAGATGTGCCCCTGCATTCTTCTGCGATATCAGCGACCTGCGGCGTAACGTGCCATCCTCCGATGAAGTTTCCATGACAGCCGCGCGGATTCACGCTTCCGCGCTTGTTTTTGATGCCCATGTGGACACTCCCCAGCGACTTCTCTTTCAACACCTCGATTTGGGGATTCGAGACCCCGAGGGCTGCATTGATATTCCCCGAATGAGGGATGGGAACATCGGTGCAATCTTCTTCGCCCTCTGGGTTCCGATCGAAATCACCGGCACGTTGGCGACAAAGAGAGCGCTGGATCTGCTCGATGCAGTTCTCCAGGAGGTCCAGCGTCACGCGGCCGAGTTGATGTTGGCAAGAACGTCGACTGATGTCCGGAAAGCGCGCGCTGAGAACAGAATTGCCATTCTGCTCGGCGTTGAGGGCGGCCACGCGATCCAAAATAGCCTCGGAGCGTTGCGCGATTTCTGGGAACGCGGCGTGCGTTACCTGACCCTCACGCACAATGCCGCCACCGACTGGGCTGATTCTTCAAACGACAAGGCGAAGAATCATGGCCTCACCGATTTTGGCCGCGAGGTGATTTTCGAAATGAACCGGCTGGGAATGCTCGTCGACATTTCCCATGTATCGGACAAGACTTTTACCGACGTGATCGAAACCTCGCGAGCGCCGGTCATCGCATCTCATTCCTGTTGCCGAGCCCTGAGCGCTTCACCCCGGAACTTGACTGATGAAATGATCAAAACGCTGGCCGCACGCGGTGGCGTCATCCACATAGCGTTCCACAATGCCTTTCTCAGCCAGGAATATCTTGACGCGCGGCGTGCTCGAGGCCGGGAGGTTGACGACTCGGAAAAGGAAATCGAGCACAGATTTGCGGGGGATGAGGCGCGCATTCTCATCGAGTTGCAGAAATTGAGCGACAATTTTATTGCCGCTGGGAAATTGCCTCCCGTGCGCTGGCAAAGGATTGTCGACCACATCGATCACGCCGTGGCCTTGGTCGGCACTGACCACGTGGGCTTGGGTTCTGATTTCGACGGCGCCTATATGCCCTCTGGCATGGAAGACTCCAGCCAACTCGCGAAGATCACGAGGGAGCTTTCGCAGCGAGGCTATGCGGAGACGGACATCCACAAAATTCTTGGAGAAAACACGTTGCGCGTTCTGGGTGATGTTGAACGCATTGCCCAGTCTTATCTATCGAGGAAGGGCTAGTCAGAGTCGGTTTTTCGCGGCATAATGTCGGCGCTTGGAATGGAGAATTAAAGATGCTTCGTTTCACAAAATTATTGACTGTTGCAATTCTTTTTGGTGCGCTTTCCGCTTTGGGGCAAACGCCGGCGCCCTCGAAGGCGCCAGCGAAGGCACCCGCCAAGGCGCCAGCAAAAGCGCCTGCTGCGGCCAAGGGTCTTGGATTTGATCCGGCACTTCTGCACCCCGAAACGCTGAACGCCAAGGCTCCCGCGGAATTTAACGTGAAGTTTGTCACCAGTGCAGGAGATTTCACGGTTCACGTTGAGCGTGCGTGGGCCCCGCTCGGCGCTGACCGCTTTTATAACCTGATAAGCCATCATTACTATGACGGCGCGGCATTCTTTCGCGTTCTCAAGGGATTCATGGCGCAATTTGGGCTGAGCGCTTATCCGCAGGTCTCGAGGGCGTGGGAGGAGGCACCCATCAAGGATGACCCCGTTATGCAGAGCAATATGCGGGGCTTCATTACGTATGCCATGGCAGGGCCGAACACTCGCACGACGCAACTCTTTATCAACTATGGCAATAATGCGGCGTTAGACCGAATGGGTTTTGCCCCCTTCGGAACAGTAACGGATGGCATGGAAATCGTAGACAAGCTTTATGCCGATTATGGCGAAGGCGCTCCCGGGGGACGCGGTCCGGACCAAGGTTTGGTTGGAAATCGCGGGAGAGCCTATCTTGAGCAGAGTTTCCCAAAGCTCGATACGATTAAGACGGCTAGCCTGATGCCTTCGGCGCAATCGGCTTCGCCCGCAAAGGCTCCCGCCAAGAATTGATCTCTTGGTGAAAAGATACGATTTGGCGTTTTTTCTTTAGCGACTCCTGGGAATACACTCTCGAAGCAGGGCCGATTGGAAACATGGGGTTTCTCGGTATAGGGAAGACGCAAACCACGGTCCCGGCGTTTCCGGGGCATGTGGCCGCGCTGCGCGGCCATCCCTCCATTCGCATTTCATGGCTCGAACAAGATTACGTCATCCCATTTTGTCTTGCGTTTGCCGCGTGTTTCGTCCATTTCTTGTTTAACGGGCAATATGGCTTTTTTCGTGATGAGCTGTATTACGCGGCCTGCGGGCAACATCTCGCCTGGGGTTACGTAGACCAGGCGCCGCTTATCGCCGTGATCGCAAGAATTTCCCGGACCGTGTTCGGGGACTCACTGCGGGGGTTGCGCTTCTTCCCGGCGATTGCATCCGGCATGATGGTCCTGTTGACCGCGTGGTTCGTCCGGGAACTCGGAGGCCGCCGCTTTGCGCAGGTTCTCGCGGGAACGGCTGTCCTGATTTGCCCCATCTACCTGACGATGGGTAACTTCTTTTCAATGAATGCGTTCGAGCCGATCTTCTGGATGCTGTGCGCCGCCATCGGCTTGCGGATCGCCCGGACGGGAAAGCAACGGCTCTGGCTACTTTTCGGGTTGGTTGCGGGCATCGGGATCCTCAATAAGCACTCGATGCTTTTTTTTGGATGCGGATTTGTACTTGCGCTTTTGGTGACCCGCGAAAGGCGCTTGTTACGCGAACCCATGATTTGGGCCGGGGGACTGATTTCATTCGCGATTTTTCTGCCAAACTTCATTTGGGAACTCCGCAATCACTGGCCGACAATCGAAATTCTCCTTAACGTGGACGGCTCCAAGAACGAGCATGTTTCGTGGCTCGCTTTCATTGCACAGCAGGCACTCTTAGTCCATCCACTGGGGACTCCGATTTGCCTTGCGGGGTTGTACTTTTTTCTCGTAAGCCGCGAGGGGCAGCCCTATCGTTTTCTTGGCTGGACCTACATCTTTGTTCTGCTCGAATTTTTGATTTTCCGGGGGCGCATCTATTATCTCGCGCCAATCTATCCTATCTATTTTGCTGCGGGAGCTGTCGTGCTTGAGACTTTGATTGAGCGGCGCGACGCGGGTTGGGCGAAACCCGCCATCCTGATTCCGTTGCTCGTTGGCGGCCTCGTGGCGGCACCCTTGGCGCTGCCCATCCTTCCGCTGGACGCCGCTGCGTCGTATGCGCATTTTTGGGATGTCGAACGCGTCCGAGTAGAACGAGAACCGAGTGGCAAACTCCCTCAGCTTTTCGCGGATATGATGGGATGGCCGCAGCAGGTGGACGCCGTGACGACTGTTTTTGAGTCCTTACCAGCTGAGGACAGACCCAAAGCGGCAATCCTGACTAAAAACTATGGCCAAGCCGGCGCAATCGACTATTTCGGTCCTGCGCACGGGCTGCCGCCTGCCATCAGTGGTCATAACAACTACTTTCTTTGGGGGCCGAGGCAATCCACAGGGGAGATTGTTGTCAGTGTGGGGATGCCCATCGAGGAATTGCGCCCATTCTTTGATAACATTGAACTGGCTGCTACGATTCACAATGGATACGCGATTCCGGAAGAGGACAACCTACCGATCTACATTTGCCGGAAACCGAGGATGAGTTTGCGGGAGACCTGGCCGCGACTGAAGTTCTACGGTTAAAATGTCAGCCGTGATCCAAGTGTAAAGCTGAAGCTACTGGACGCCGAGAATGGTGACCAACTCCCTCACAGAAGCCGCGGATTTGTTGAACGCGGCCTGCTCATCCGCAGTCAGCTTAATTTCAATGATCTGTTCAACGCCAAGTGCGCCCAGCTTCACTGGTACGCCTGCAAAGAGGCCCTTGATGCCATACTCTCCCTCAAGATAGGCCGCGCAGGGAAGAATCTTCATCTTGTCTTTGAGGATCGCTTCGATCATTTCGGTCACTGCTGCCGAGGGCGCGTAGTATGCCGACCCGGTCTTCAGTAGGTTGACGATTTCAATCCCGCCCTTCCGTGTGCGCTCCACAATCGAGGCAATTCGGTCTGCGGTGAGCAAATCAGGCAGAGGAATTCCCGCGACAGTCGAGTACCGCGGGAGAGGTACCATGTCGTCACCGTGTCCCCCGAGTACGAATGAGTTGACGTTCTCCACGGACACATTCAGCTCCGTTGCAATAAATGAGCTCATTCGCGCCGAATCCAATACGCCGGCCATCCCCATCACGCGATTCTTGGAAAAGCCACTCACCTTGTAGGCCGCCTGGACCATGGCATCGAGGGGATTCGTCACCATGATGAGGATTGCGTTGGGCGAATACTTTGCGACCTGCTCTACCACAACCTTGATGACGTCGTAGTTCGCCTTCAACAAGTCGTCGCGGCTCATCCCAGGCTTGCGCGGAAATCCCGCAGTCACCACTACTATGTCGCTGTTAGCCGTCTCTTTGTAGTCGCCTGACGCGGTTGAAATGCCGGTAACTTTTGCATCCGACTTCGTGATCGGTGTAGCTTCCAGCATGTCAAGCGCTTTTCCTGCGGGCGGCCCGTCCAAAATGTCGGTGAGCACCACATCCGCCAATTCGAGGTCCACAATTCGCTGCGCCGTTGTGGAACCCACAAAACCGCCGCCTACAACCGTCACTTTTTTCCTCATTCGATAAGCCCCTAGTCAGATTGGATAATTAGCTGCAAGCTCGTTTGACGCATTCAACCTAAAACGGCTCGCGCGGCCCGGGCATAACTCCTGCCCAGGCCCCGAGTCGGCTTACATATTTGCGATGATCGCGGTTGCAAATTCAGAGGTGCGAAGTTTCGTTCCGCCTTCCATCATGCGTTCCAAGTCGTACGTCACTTTCTTTTGACCAATGGCGCGCTCAATTCCGCCTTCGATCAGTTGCGCGGCCTCCGGCCATCCGAGGAAATCGAACATCATGGCGCCTGAAAGCATGACGGAACTTGGGTTGATGACGTCCTTGTCGGCGTATTTGGGGGCGGTTCCGTGGGTGGCCTCGAAGCAGCCGTAGCCATCGCCGATGTTCGCGCCGGGTGCCATTCCCAATCCGCCAATTTGCCCTGCGCACGCATCGGAAATGTAATCGCCATTCAGGTTGGGTGTCGCAAGAACATCGTACTCGTCCGCCCGAGTCACAACTTGTTGGAAGATGGAGTCGGCAATTCTGTCGTTCACCATGATTTTCTTCTTCCATTTTCCCTGTCCGTGGGAGGAATAAATCCTGTCGAGTACAGTCTTTACCTCGGCGAAGACGGACTTCCGGAAATCTTCAGTCGCCTGCTCAATGCCGGGTTCGATCATTCTGGCATTCTGTTCGACGGTGCAATTGGGATTGCGGTCTTTGTTGTCCAGTATCCAGCTTTCGCGTTCCGTGACAATCTGATCGCGGAATTCATCGACAGCGAGTTCGTATCCCCAGTCGCGGAACGCGCCTTCGGTGAATTTCTGAATATTTCCCTTGTGGACCAATGTAACGGTGCGCCGCTTGTGATCCACCGCGTGTTGGATCGCACGACGCACGAGTCGTTTCGTGCCGAATGGCGAGATCGGTTTGATGCTGATTCCGGAATCGGTGCGAATCTGCTTGGGACCGCCGCGGAGCATATCTTTGTTCAGGAAATCGATCAATTTTTTCACTTCCGGGGTTCCGGACTGCCATTCAATCCCGATGTACACGTCCTCGGTATTTTCGCGAAAGATGACTACGTTCATCCTTTCCGGATTTTTCACGGGGGAGGGAACGCCCTTCAAGTACTTTACCGGCCGGATGCAGGCATAGAGGTCCAGAAGCTGCCGCAGGGCGACGTTGATGGAGCGAATTCCTCCTCCCACTGGCGTTGTAAGAGGACCCTTGATACCTACGCGAAAATCGCGGATCGCTTCGACCGTTTCATCAGGCAACCATTGCTTGAATTCGTTGAACGACTTCTCTCCGGCATACACTTCGAACCACGCGACCTTGCGCTTGCCGCCATAGGCTTTTTCGACCGCGGCGTCAAAAATGCGAACCGACGCCTTCCAAATATCTCGTCCGGTGCCATCGCCTTCAATAAATGGGATGATGGGGTTGTCAGGAACGTGAAATACGCCCCCTGAGTACTCGATGGCCTTGCCATTTGCCGGAATTGCCTTCCCGTTATACGCCTGTTTCATATATTCGTTTCCCTCGATAAGTTTTGGTCACAATCAAAGCCACAAACAATAACACATTTATTTTAAATTGAATCACACGGGTTGTGGCTGCGCAGCGTATTCCTAAACGACTACCGGCTGTTGCTTCGCAGATTAAGACAATTTTATCCAAGGATAAAGCGGGTCGAATTCAATCGTAATATTCCTGGCCAAGATGCGTGATTAGGTCTTCGCCCATCATCCAGCGCAGCGTATTCTTCAGCTTCATGGACTGAATGAACAGATCGTGCTCGGGATACAGCTCCGGGGCGCACATCGGCGACTTGAAATAAAAGCTGAGCCACTCCTGAATCCCGCGCATTCCGGAACGCTTCGCAAGGTCGAGGAAGAGAACCAAGTCCAGCACAATCGGCGCCGCAAGAATCGAGTCGCGACAAAGAAAATCAACCTTGATCTGCATCGGATATCCGAGCCACCCGAAAATATCAATGTTGTCCCATCCTTCCTTATTGTCTCCCCGCGGAGGATAGTAATTGATCCGGACCTTGTGGTGAATTTGTCCGTATAAATCGGGGTACAGCTTTGGCTGCAGGATGTATTCCAGAACGCCTAGCTTCGATTCCTCCTTGGTTTTGAACGATTCCGGATCGTCAAGAACTTCGCCATCGCGATTTCCCAGGATATTCGTCGAGAACCAGCCATTCATTCCCAACAAGCGAGCCTTGAATCCCGGCGCCAGGATCGTTTTCATCAACGTCTGCCCGGTCTTGAAATCCTTGCCGCACAGAGGAACCTGGTTTTGTCGTGCTAACTCGGTGAGCGCAGGGATGTCGATGGTCAGGTTTGGTGCGCCGTTGGCGAAAGGAACTCCGCTCGTGATTGCAGCCCAGGCGTACAGCATGGACGGAGCGATAGCGGGGTGGTTCTCCTTCATGGCAGTCACAAATGTCTCCGGTGTGGCATGCACAGCGTGCTGCTTCATGAAAATTTCCGTTGAGCCGCACCAGATCACCACCGTGCGCGTCACGCGATTCTTCTTCTGGAACGCGCGAATGTCTTCCTTGATCTGCATCGCGAGATCGTATTTTGTGCGGCCTTTCTTGACGTGCGTGCCAGAGAGCTTCTTAACGTAGTTCTGGTCGAAGGCCGCCTTCATCGGATGGATCTTGCCGAGAAACTTCTTGGCCTCCGCGAGATGTTCGTGGCCCAGCACGGCGGCTTTTGTCGCGGCTTCAAACGCGGTGTCGGGGAAAATGTCCCAGCCGCCAAAGACCAGGTCGTCCAGATTCGCCAATGGGACAAAATCGTGGACGAAAGGGGAGCGCTTCTCAGTCCGCTTTCCAAGTCGAATCGTACCCATCTGAGTCAGCGATCCCACTGGCGTTGCCTTCTTGCGCCGGATTAGATCCACGCCTGCCATAAATGTCGTGGAGACGGCTCCCATTCCAACCGTCAGGACACCCAGCTTTCCCTTCGGCGGCGCAATCGTGCCAGGCCTTCGCATTTGTGTCTCTCCTCTGTTCAACAACGCCCAATGGGAGTTTCATGCCGCTCGGACTTTCACCCCGGCATCGGATAGCGCGGCGAACTCTTTTGAGCAAGGCTAGATATAATGAGCGCACGACGGGGGATTTGCAACGCAGAATCACACGAATAAGAGCATTGCATATCTACCGGGCGCCAACTTCGTTGATGAGATGAGCAATTAGCAGCGTTGGGTTCAACGGGGCTTGCGTGGCTTCTCTTTCTTAGCGTTAGCTGCCGATCCTGCGGCATGGCTCGCCGCTTTCGAAGTCCCTGTTTTACTGCGCAGGCTCGCAAGAAGTTGCTCGAGGGGCAACGTGTTCACGACATCTTTCTTCTCGAGCCAACCCCGGCGCGCCATCAGCACCCCGTATCGCATCGCGAGAAGCCCACGTGTAGTGTGCGCGTCAGTGGAGATCACGATTTTCACGCCACGATCGCGGGCCATGCGCAGATAAATGTCCTTTAAATCCAAACGTTGCGGCGAAGCGTTGCACTCCATCACCACACCATGCTCACGGGCGGCGTCGAATATCTTTTCCATGTCATACGCGTAGGCGTCTCGTTGAAGCACCAGACGGCCTGTCGGATGGCCGACAATTTGCGTGCGCGGATTCTCGATCGCCGCCAGAATTCGTTCGGTCATTTCAGCACGGTCCAGATTCATGTAGGAGTGAATCGAGACCAGCACAACATCAAGCTGGGCGAGCACTTCATCATCGAGATCGAGGCGTCCGTCTTTCAATACATCTACTTCGCTGCTGGCCAGGATGCGGATGCCGGGGTTCTTTGCGTTGGCTGCATGAATCTTGCGTATCTGTTCGAGAGTGCGCTTCTCATCGAGGCCGTTCGCCACGGTGACTGCTTTGCTGTGATCCGTGAGGGCAATGTAGTCGTACCCGAGTTCTTTCGCCGCGTGTGCCATCTCTTCAATGGAATTCTTTCCATCACTTGCAGTCGTATGCATTTGCAAGTCGCCGCGAATTTCGGATTGCTCGATCAATTTCGGGAGGTGATGCGATTCCGCAGCTTCAATCTCGCCCCCGTTTTCGCGCAACTCCGGTGGAATATAGTCGAGATGAAGTGTGGCGTAAATTTCTTCTTCCGACGCGCTGGCGATCGGATGTTCATGTTTGAGCGTTGCAAGAGCGTACTCATTGAGCGTATAGCCCATCTTGTTCGCGCGGCCCCGCAGCGTGACGTTGTGCTCCTTGGAGCCGGTGAAGTAGAGCAGCGCCGCGCCAAAATGTTCCTTTTCGAGCATCCGCACATCCACCTGAAGGCCATTTCTCAAAACGAAACTTACTTTGTTCTCTCCGCGCGCCAGCGTCTGCGAAATATCCGAGTAGCTGAGGATGTGCTCCGAAATTGCGTCAATAATTTTAGACGTCGATTCTCCGCGTTTCAGAGTGACCAGCAGATCGAGATCGCCCACGGTCTCTTTCCCGCGCCTGAGCGAGCCAGCGGAAGTCACGGACTCGATATACTTGGCCATCTCGCGGATGTGAGAAGCAAGCTTACCGGCCTCTTCCTCCGCGGCATCAATCAAGAAGCGCCCCGCGGATTTCTTAAACATCTCAACCGCTTTCAAGATATTCTGCTCGCTCTTTTCGCCGAAGCCCGCAAGGTCTCGCAGCTTTCCGGCGCGCGCCAGCTTTTCCACCTCCTCGACAGTGCCCGCCTTGAATGTCTTCCAAAGGAAGGCAACCTTCTTGGGCCCGAGCGATTGCAATTGCAACAAATCCAGGATTGTTGCGGGATATTTCTTGTAGAGCTTCTTGCGGAGGGAATAATCGCCGGTCGTGACGATTTCCTCGATGTGGTCGGCCATGCCGTCGCCAATCCCCGGAAGGGCCGTCAACTGCTTGCGGTCGGCTGCCAGTGCTTCTACCGATTCCGGTAGTCCAT
>Ga0207098_10223_pt1 | contig 18746 bp, 22 predicted proteins | sample Alteio_BWMinHeat_84_FD_153548 | JGI IMG/M metagenome (GOLD analysis project Ga0207098, IMG submission 153548) | Enriched cells from forest soil in Barre Woods Harvard Forest LTER site, Petersham, Massachusetts, United States -... | ecosystem: Environmental > Terrestrial > Soil > Temperate forest >...
ATCCACCAGACCATCCTCAACAGCTTCGCCCTGTCCTCCGACAGATATACCCTCACTCAGCTCCGTTATGACCTTCGCAAACTGAAAGCCCATGGACTGCTCGAACGCATCGGAACAAGCTACCGCTATCGCCTCTCTGGCAAAGGCTCCAAGGCTGCACTCCTGTTCATCCTGTTCCACAAACGCGTCTGCGGGCCACTGGCAAACTCGCTATTCCATCACCGCCCCGACGAAGCTCTCAAGCCGCCTGCCAGCAAAGTCGAAACTGCGTACCACAAGGCTGATCATGCCATCCAACATGTCCTCGACCTGCTTGCTGCATGAGATTTGTGCGAGATAATTTCTCAGACTCGCCGGGCTAGGAGTTAGTTGTTAAAGTTTCCGTCCTAATTACTCAAACTGAAAAAGTCCCAAAATATTCCAATAGCTGAATAGCCAGATATGAGGCCCATATGAATACGCCGACACCCCTGTTGAAAAAAAAAAAAAAACGAAATGAAACCGGTATTCCGCGACATACCGCCCGCTGTCAGTTGATGAGAACAGGCCAAATAACGTTTCCAGACCTCCAGGGCGTGGAAACGCGAGTTGGCGATTTAGCATAAAGCCAGGGTTTATGTTCGTGGTTCGGAGAGATGATGAGCGCTGATAATATCCAGGCACTCGCGCATCCTGCGCCCGCCAACGAACTTGTGCGTGCGTTCTACGAGCGCATCTGGAATGCAGGTGACTTGTCTTGCCTCCCCGATTTATTGAGTCCGGCTTTCGTTTTCAAAGGATCTCTTGGGGACGAGTTGGAAGGCTGGAACGCGTTCGGCAACTACGTACGGTCGGTAAGGAGCGCACTCGCGGAATATCGATGCGAAATCTTGGAGTGCGTCACCGAAGCGGAGCGAGCGTTCGCCAAAATGCGCTTCTCGGGCCTCCATGTCGCTCCGTTTCGAGGCTTTCAGCCAACAGGGAAACTCGTCTCATGGCTGGGAGCGGCCTTATTTCGATGCAAGGACGGGGTTATCGCTGAGCTGTGGGTTCTGGGCGACCTCGCAGGACTCGACACGCTACTTAGAAGGAATGAGAGCGTCTGAGCACGCCGCTATGCTGCTAGGTTTCTTCAATGGAACATCCCGATCCGCGGCTTGTATCGTTGTCTCGTTCGTTTACATCCCGTGACGTTCCGTCTGCGGTTCGAAGAAGAAATGCTTTGGATCTTCGATCAAGCCGCAGGTTCATGGGGTGCGACGGCATTGATCGCTGACGCCGCCCTCTCCCTCAGCCGGCAGTGGTGCCTCCGCTCAGGGCTCTGGATATGGTTCGTCGCCACCATCGCGGGAACTTTGCCGCTCATCATCGCATTTGGAAGTCTCCTGCACTGAGATACGCGGCATACGCCGCTCCTTTCGGAAGCGGGTTCCGGCCGGCCAGCGACGAGATATTGATGATTTGGCCGGTGCGGGCGGAAATCATCAGGGGTGCGAGGGCACGAATCATAAGGTAAGGACCGCGCAAGTTTGTATCGAAGATCAGGTCCCATTCCTCGTAGTTGGTTTCGTGCAGAAGTGTTCCATCCATGCCGATGGCGGCGTTGTTCACCAAAATATCGCAGCGTCTATGCTGCTCTGCCACGGCAGTCCCTAATTCTGCCACGGCCGACGCTTTCGTCAGATCGCAGGGAAACGCGTGCGCGGTTCCATCAGCCCCGACGATCCTGTCGCGGACTCCAATAAGTTGGTCGGCACTACGGGCCACAAGAACTACGTGCGCTCCCATTGAGGCCAGACGAATCGCAATGGCCTCGCCGGCGCCACGACCGGCGCCCGTCACCACGGCTACCTGAGACTCAAGCGCTTTCATCATGTCCTTTTCGATCTGGCCACAACCGGATCGCCTTCCCAATTATTGACATAACGCGAGGGCCCCGAAACGAGTTCCTGGCCGTTGTCCTTTCTCCCTATGAGACGCCCTCGGTGCTCCGCCTTGTCCTCTGCCAATCAATCCGCCAGCGCCCGCGTGACATTGGAGCCCAGACGAGTCGCTTCCGCGGCGTGCCTCGCGCATGATGGTAAAGAACCGCGGCTCTCTCGTAGAAACCGCGCGTGTGCCAGGAGTCCGCAAAGTTGAATTTCTTGAAATCGAGATGATGGCAGAATTCATGGCAGAGCGTGCTCAGGAATGTGCCGAAGGACGTGATCTCTTTCCGCACCGCCGTTCGCATCCACACCCTGATCACCATTGTCTCAGGAGCGTAGTCTCCGAAAAGCTCCATCGTCCATTGCTCCCTCACCTTTAACGGCTTGGCGGCGAGTACCCTGACATTGCAATCCGACACTTCGTAGAACTTCGATTCAATTCTGACGAAATCGGCACAGGCTCTGCGGACGTTTGCGGTCTGCTCGGCCTTCATTGCCGTTTCGATGGATTTTGCTATCGCGGGCAGGCCATCGTTCTCCGGCAGCTCGAGAGTCGTCATCCGGTCACTCTCGCGAAAACCGGTAAGGTCTGAATTGTGCGGAGCGGGGTCGGTGAGCATTCGTTTGTGACCTCTGGCGCCAGCGATCATGTTGGCCCGAAGAGCAATCGTAGGAGCCCATCAATTTCAGTGCCCTTACGTTCCAGATTCTTCCGCACCGCGATCAAATCGGCGCGTTGAGACTGGGGTCATCGTTCTTTACGTTGCCGACAGCCTTGCTCACCTTCCAGGCCGTCATCACGTCGGCTGGAAATGGTCGGAGGAGATCGACTGGTAGGTGGGCGAGATCGACCGGCGCCAAAAACCGATCGTAGTCCTTCGGCGACAGAATGACAGGCATGCGATTGTGCAGGTGTGCCACGACTTCGTTAGGATGGGTCGTCACGATTGTGTACGTGTACAACCGTTCGCTGGTGGCTTTGTCCTTCCAGGACTCCCACAGCCCCGCGAACGCGAACATTGATTGGTCCTTCAGCGTGATTGCAAACGGCTGTTTGGCCTTCGGATCGATCCTCATCCACTCTTAAAACCAATCGGCCGGGACGAGACATCGTCGTCGCTGGAATGCTTCGCGAAACGCAGGACTCGTACTCAACGTTTCCGCTTTGGCGTTGATCGTGCTGAAACCGATCTTGCCGTCTTTCGCCCACCATGGAATCAGGCCCCAACGCATCAGAGCGAGTTCGCGTTCGCCCGAATCCCGGCTGAGGCGGACGACGGGCTGCAAAGTCTGTGGGGCCACGTTGAACGAGGGCGGGATTTCCTCGAATACATTCGTGTAGCCCGCCTGCATCGCCGCAGCGATGCGCTGCTTGTCCGCCCGCCTTCCGTACCGCCCGCACATACCTTAACCCCGATGAGTTAGATAACAACTGGCTTCACCGAACCCGGAGCTTCTGATATTGCTCGTCCGAGAGCTCGAGCCATATCCCACCTCGGCCGATCTCAATCCCGTGGTCAAGCGCCTGGAGTACATCCAGGCTCATGGCGGCTCCGCCGCGTCGAGCCATCTCCCTCACTTTTTCCTGGCTGCCGAGGGCGACTTTTCTGGGCGGGGAAGTCTTGAGATCCTCTTCGAGGAACTGGCACAGCCACCCGTTCCGAAACATGAACGACATGTACACGCGATGCCTCTTCCGCTCCCCCGGCATTTGGCGCAAAGCTGTTGCTGGCCGAAAGAGAAGATCCCACCGTAATCCAATCGTGGCTAACGGGCCTGAACCCGGAGCTCGGTGACCGCGTACCGCTTCGGCTCATGCGGGAAAACGATCTGGAGAAAGTGGCGCCGGAGATCATGGGAGCCGCGCGAGCTTTCCTCGTTGGCGGTTAGGAGTAAATTCATGGATCTCGAATCGAAGCGGCCTACGTGGCCGCTTTTTCGCGTCGGCAGAGACGACGACGCATGGGCTATTCCTGATTGGGGCCTATGCCAAGGAAGACAGAACCTTCGGAAATCGATTCGACGACCCGATGGGCGTCTACAGGGTCCTGTGCGCGTCATCGCAACGCCTCGGATGTTTTGTTGAAACCCTGGCGCGCTTCCGCGTCGACGTTTCATTCATCGCGGACCTGGCACTCATGGAAAACGGCGAGGATGACTTCACTGCTATCGGCACTGTCCGTCGAGCGTGGATCAAAGGGCGGTGCATTGGCACCGCGAATGTAGAAGGCGAGTACGCGGACATCTACGCTCTCGGATGGGTCAGTCACCTCAGAACGGCTCTGGCTGCGGTTGCGGTGAAACTTGGCATGGAGGATATCGATCTGAGTTCGCTTGAGCGGGCTGAACCCCTCGCCTGTTGACGCAACAGGCGGGCCGGAGTGCATTCGAACTTGGATACGCGGGGGTCTGTTACCACTCCCGCTATGGCCACTCGATCGAAAACTGGGCCATCTTCGAAGATTGGCCATGTCGGAAAGGTTCCCCATTCATCAGCAAAACTCGCGGAAAGTAGCAGAGGATGATCCCGACTTGCTCGAAGCACGAGAACATCGAAGACGAAGAACACGATGTTCGCGTCGGCACTTGCATTCTGTATCGCATTGAAACTTAGATGCCCCATTTCATCGAAGGCGACCAGTTCTCCATCAACGGCCGTTCCCATCGGAAGAGCCTCCGCGAGAGCAGCAACGACTTGCGGGAACTTCTTGGAGAAGTCCTTTCCGTTTCTCGATAGCAGACGGACGCCGCGATTGTCTCGAATTGCCTGACCTCTGAAGCCGTCAACCTTCAGTTCGTATCCCAGTCAGGGCTTTCGGGAAATCCATTGACTGGCAGACACTCCATCCGGGGGAGTGAATACAATTCTGTCTTGCTCAAAAGTCTTCATTTCGAAGAGCGGCACTGACCCGATTGCCAATCATGAGTTTCCTCCAGATTGGCTAGATGCTTCCCTTGATAGTCCAAAGGCCCAAGGTAGCTATGCCGACATTCTTCAAGCCCTCCACGATTGAGACCGGGATGTCACGGTAGACCTCTCTCCCGCTTTCATCGAGCAGCAGATAGACCCTAAGAACACTTCTGCCTTCCCCTTCACTGGTTGACCCCCACCACTGTCTCACCTTCTCTGTCGCAAGGATGGATTTGAACACTAGAGCATTGTCAGTTGCCTTACACGGCGATGAGCCAAGGGTCTTTCCGGCTCCGCCTATCCTCTCCACGCGGCTGACACGAGCCGATGAGTCTTGCAGGGTTAGGAACAATTCTAGCGGGACTTCTCCCATAGCTTCACCCTCAACAGAGATGGCTATACGCTGCGGCTGAGCCTGTGAAGGTTCCCGCTGAGTTTGAACCTGTGTGGGTTCTCGCTGACCCTCAACCTGCGAGGCTTCCCGCAGACCCTGAACCTGCGAAGCTTCCCGCTGACCCTGTGAAGCTTTCCGCTCTGGTTGGGGCTGTAAGGGCTCCTGCTGAGCCTGTGATTCTTCCTGCTTCTCTTGCGGGTGTATCGGGGTATCGACGCTTAAAATTTTGTTGCTGAAATGCTCAACGTACTGCGTGTTCTGCCCCACCCGTGTTAGGTCGCGCTTGGTTGCTGCCTTTTTAGCGTAGAAAGCAGCAATGTTCGCGTAGAAAGCAGCTAAGATGGCAGCTACAGCACCAATGATACTGACAAGTAGGCTCGCGAAGGCCATCGTGTCAGCATCCAGTTTGATAAGCATCAAAAGGCACATTCGACTCACCCCTCTTTCAGTTTCTCAGACACCCCCCGAAACACTCGGTTGAAAATCTCGGAGGCGAGGTCAACCGATTCCTCGCTGGCCGTGCCGGTCGGCACCAGCCGGACGTGACCTGCCGGTTCCGTGCCAGCCAACTCCCGGCAATGAGGCACGCCGAGCAAGACCATTCCCCGTTTGATTCTGGGCAGGTTGAAGAAGAAGGAACGGACATTTCAGGCAGTCTGCATCCCTCTCGCCGAGGGGTCTATTTACTGTCGCCGAACGCCACAAAAGCACCGAGTCCCATCATTGCAACGCCAGAGGCTACTCTCTGGTTGCGGCGGAAACGCACGCTTGACCGCAGCCGGGCACCAATCGGGGCGGCAAAGGAGACTACCAGCACGTCTGCGGTGGTGTTGAGCAAAACTGACAAAACGCCGAGAAGCAGAAATTGCAGCACGACCCGCCCGAGGGCTGGATTCACAAACTGAGGAAGGAACGAGAGGAAGAACAGAGCCGTCTTGGGGTTCAGAATCTCTGTAGCTACGCCCTGCCGGAATGCGTGATTCGTAGCGCATACCTCAGAGGGCTCATCCATCGGCACATTTCGTGTCCGAATCATTCGGAATCCCAACCAAACGAGGTAAATTGCGCCGGAGAATTTGACCACCACGAAGGCTGTAGTCGATGCTGCCAACACGGCAGACAAGCCAAAAGCAGCGGCTACGACGTGAACCAACCCGCCAACGAAAGTGCCGAAAGCCGAGAGTATGCCCTCTCGCTTACCTCCAGCGAGGGTACGAGTAAGGACATAGAAGATTCCCGGACCGGGTGTCACCGCAAGCAGAGTTGCAGCAGCGAGGAATAGTACGAGGAGATGTCCGTCCAACATTTGACAATTATATTGATTGGGCAAGCGCCCAAATCTGGACGCCCCTGACGCCAACTGAATTCTTCATATCTATAGTGACGCTCGGAACGGTTTTTCACGACAAGCTGAAGAATATTTTCTTGAAAGTCGCCCGTGAGAGAGCCAACAAGCGTTCGAGTCTGGAGGTTTCGAGTCGCTGGTTCAGGTAGTCGGCGGCTCCAGCCGACGCAGTACCGGCCTCCCGTTCGCTTCTTCATCCGCGTATCGTCCTCGTCCTTGCGATACCACGTTGACAGGCCCACCTTGATCCCGCGCGCGCGACATTTGGAAATGAATTGCGTGAGTGTCGGAAGCAGGACAATACGAGTTACGTCTGGCGCGCCCCATTCCTGGGTGTTCCACTCCGGCCACAGCGTCCAGGTCTTTTGCGGATCGGTGGCCAAGAGGTGCGGAAACGGATCGATGCGCACTGCGTCGTATCCGCGTTCGCTGAGCTCGCCGAGCGCCCGATCCCAATCCTCAAACCCGGCGCCCGGCCAGCGGCGCTCGATCCACGAGAATTCCCACATGGTGATGGCACGCGGGTGCTTGATTGCTACTGGAATGCTTCGCGTGTGGGCTGGATCGATTTCCTGTTCTCGTTGATTTCGACTTGGAGGGCGGCTACGGCTTTTCGCGCGGCTGTCTCGCCGGAAATCTGATCGGTTGAACCCACGATGATTCGGCGGTGACGCCGGGTACCTTTGGGCCCGGCTCGCGCCAAATGAACTCCCAGACTGCGGACTGACTGCGACGCGCTCTTCTTATCAGGCTTCCGAATTGCATGTCTTCTCCTCTCGGACCCGTCAATTCATTCATGACTGTCTTGAAGGAGCATTTTCGGCAGCATTGCAGGCATAAACAGCGCAGGTTATCGCTTTCCTGCGGAAATGCCCAAAAAGTGCATCCAGCGAGCTGACCACCGATCGCGAGAAGCCGGCCTTCCTGTGTGAAATCCGGGCTCAATGAGCAGATACGCCCTCGCCGATGACCGCCACCATAGGTTCGAGCCGCACGAATCCTAATTCGGCGCAGAACTACGGTGAGTCTCGCGCCAATCGCTCGGCGGTACGCCTTCCCATGTTCGGAAAGCGCGACCGAACGAGTTCGGGTCTTCAAAACCAAGCAAGTATGCGGCCTCATTCAACTCCAGGACGGAATTGGAGAGGTAATACCGCGCCATCTGGTGCCTGGCTTCATCCAAGACGCGTTGGAAGCTGGAACCAGATTCCTGCAAGCGACGTTGCAGCGTGCGGGGGCTCATGTGAAGCGCCTCGGAGATAACGTCCATTGAGGGGCGTTGTCCGGTCAGTCGGTCCTGAATGGCACGCCGCACCAGTTCGATGAAACTGTCCTCTTTCTTTTCCGTGTACTGTCGCAACTGCTCTTCAAACTGCGGCGCGAGCAATTCGAGCAGTTCGACGTTCCGCGTGACAAATGGCGCGGTGGCATCGGAGGCACGGAAGATGATTGCGTTGCGCGGAGCGCCGCATACCACCTTGCATCCAAAGCTGCGCTCAAGCAAACGCAGATTCTGACGTTGTTGCACATACTCCACTCGGAGTGGATTGAGCTGCGTTCCGGTTCCGTGTCGAGCGAGAGAAATCATCCACGAGAAACAATAGTCCGTGAGCACCTGCGGCTCTGCATCGACCGCCAGCAGCCACCGGAACGCAACGCTGAACTCCTCTTTGCCGAGCTTGTTGAGGATCTCTTCTGGCGCGGTCAGCTTTTTATAGCGAGCTAGATGCTCGGTGGCGGTCACGAGATTCTGAGTTGAGAGGGCCGCGATAGCCATCGGGTGAAAGCGCTCTGTCTTCGTTTCGATGCCCAGTTTGACACCCATGAGCGGATCGGAACTGACCACCTCGACCGCGTTCCAGATTGCAAAAAGTTCTTCGGTAGAGACGAGAACGCGCGTCTGCTCGAACAAGTCTCGGGGAAGCCCCGCCTTGCGCAGCACAACAGCGACAGAGACGCCGTGCTCCTTCAACTTGAGGGCTAGACGGCCTGGAACCCGAAAACGCTTCAACATGACAGAGTCCTCCATCTAGAAGCGTATCGGATTTCCGATTTGTGCACCATTCAGAACGCGCCAGAATGCCAGCAGAAGCCGCCAAACTAAAATTGGCGCGATCTGAAGTCATATTGGCGCGTCTGGCAGAGCGCCCGGGGCAGATCAGGGCTAGTGTGGGAATATCGGTACTCGGCGCAGTCAGCCAATCAGCCTAAACATTCTTCCATGCTCGACGAAAGGTCCAGAGAATGCGGAACTCTCATGACAACGGCACAAAGGGCAGCCTCAATCGCCGGGCATTCCTGGGCGTGGCTGGCCTGGGCGTAAGTGGAGCCGTCGCGGTTGCGACAATCGCCAGCGGTTTTTCAACTCCGGCGGCAGCCGACCGGACCACGCAAGCGCACGTGAATGGGCGACGGAAACTGGGCTCGCTTGAAGCTTCCAGCGTTGGGCTGGGCGTGCAGAACATGAGCCGCAGTTATGAAACGCTCGTGCCGTACCGCCCGGAGATGATCAATATCATCCGCGCAGCCTATGACCATGGCGTGACGTTTTTTGATACGGCTGAGGCTTATGGGCCTCTCGAATGCGAACGAATCCTCGGAGAGAGCATTGCACCATTCCGCAACAAGGTCGCGATCACGTCGAAGTTTGGCTGGAACATCGACCCCGAGACCGGCCGGTTCGAATTGGGGCTCAACAGCAAGCCTGACCATATTAAAAAAGCTGTCGAAGGGATGCTCAAGCGGCTTCGGACCGATCGAATCGATCTCCTGTATCAGCATCGCGTCGACCCGCAGGTCCCGATCGAGGATGTTGCAGGCGCCGTCAAGGACCTTATGTCCGAGGGCAAGATTCTGCACTGGGGACTCTGCGAGATGGGCCCGAACACTCTTCGTCGCGCGCATGCGGCGCTTCCTGTCAGCGCCGTGCAGAATGAGTATTCAATGCTCTGGCGTGGCCCCGAAGAAGTGATTATCCCGCTGTGCCAGGAACTAGGCATTGGGTTCGTGCCGTGGAGCCCGTTGGGTGTGCAATTCCTGACCGGGGCTATTGACGAGAATACCCGCTTTGCACCTGGCGACATCCGTGGCATGGAACCGCGCTTCTCGCCGGAAAACATGAAGCACAATATCGAGCTCGTAAAGCTGGTCAAGCAATGGGCCGAGCGGAAGAATGCCGCTCCAGGTCAGATTGCTCTGGCTTGGCTGATGGCGCAGAAACCGTGGATCGTGCCAATCCCCGGCACGACGCAGATGGCGCACATGATCCAAAACGTCGGCGCCACTGCGGTTGTGTTCACCCCTGATGAGATTAAAGAGCTGAATGCCTCAGTATCGAGTATTGAGATTCAGGGAAAACGCCTGCCGGACGGGATTCTCGCACTCTCGGACGTAGAGGCGCCGGCGAAGAAATAGAAAGTGAACGATGCACTACGGATATCGGAAGGTCAACGACACATATCGAGGGAGAGCCATGAAAACCTTAATGCTGGGTCTGTTTGTATCAACACTGATTGCGCCATCGTCCTACGCACAGCAATCGCCAGCGCCACCAACGGAAACGATTAAGACTGCCGCAACTCAAACACCCGAGCAACAAGAAGTCATCGATCTTTCAAACATGAAATGGGATTGGATGGCAGCGAAGAAGGTCGATTCCTTAGAGACACTATTTGATGACAAAGCCATGTTCACTCACATGGGAGGAACCTGGGGAAAAACCCAAGAACTAGCGACCATCAAGAGCGGTGGCATCTGGTACAAAAAAGCTCTAGTTTACGCAGTTGACGCTCGCATATTTGGTAACACAGCCATCCTGCTAGAGGACATTGATCTGCAGGCAGCAGTAGGTGAGCACGAAGTCACCAATCCTTTTATGGTGACTGAGATTTATATCAAGGAAAACGGCAAGTGGAAGCTCGCCCAACTCACGTTCTCGCATCTGCTCAGGCCGGTCAAAATGAATAGCAATAAGAATTAGCCACCGAAGGCATAGGGACGCCAAGCTATGCGCAAGGATGAAGCGGCAAGGGGTGAGGTCTTCAGGATGATGAAGCGCATAACTGTTCTTTTGCTGACTATTTCGACTATCCTCTGTCTTTTCTCCGGCTCTTCCCGCGAGCAGCAGTCACCGGCGAATTCTAAGCGGGTGCCTACGGCAGAGAACACACTGATTGTTTATCTGTCCCGAACCAACAACACCAAGGCCATCGCGGAAATCATTCATCAACAGGTCGGCGGCACACTTGTCGCTCTGGAATTGGAGACACCTTATCCCGCGGACTACAGGGAAACAGTGCAACAGGTCGTCCGCGAGAACGAAACCGGCTTCCTCCCGCCTTTGAAGACAAAGATCGACCGGATTGAACAATACGATTTTGTGTTTCTGGGCTTTCCCACCTGGGGAATGCAACTGCTGCCGCCCGTGAAGGGCTTCCTGCACCAGTACAACTTGAAGGGAAAGACTAGCCAAAGATATTTGAAATTTTAGATCAGCTCGCTTGCGCGATTTTTCGCGTGGGATAGCCAAGGATGGTCGTGACTCGGCCAGTTTTGCGATCGGAGTAGACAAAGGCGGGGCCGTTAATGTGATATCGGCCCTTCCACTCGATTGAGAAACTGGCATCGGTCTCCTCGAGATGGATCGACTCAGGGTCTCCGTCCCTGGCCAACCGGGCCGCGAGTTTATCCGTGACGTCGAGCAGCCAGGCATCTCCGGTTTCAGTGGAGAACAAAATGAACTGGCCAATGGTGACCATGCGCAGGTCGTGTTCGGCGGCCTTGTCCTGAATGTAGCGAATCTCTTCGGCGAGGCGGAAGTCCTTGCCGTCAACCACCTGGCTTGCCTTTCCGCGCTTGATGGCTTTGCTGCCCACAGTCATTTTGGCTTTGCTGCCCACAGTCATTTCTCCCTATCGAGTATATTGCGTGGAATGGAACGGTTCACCCAGTTGTTCGGTAGCTTTCTGGCCTTCGTTTATGACTGTTTCGACCGCATCGTCATTCACGGATACCTGAGCGGTCTGTCCCGGCCGGAGCAGGTGGTTTACTTCTTTCGGCAGGTCTTGGGCGTCGCGGTCGTGAACAAGGAAATCCTCAGCCAGCGCACCGACGATTATCGGGGCTGGGTGGAGGCCTATACCGACAACCACAGAATCCCCATGGAATGGGCCGAAAAAGGTACGCGCAAGGAGGACTACGTCCTGCCCGCGCTGCGCCGTATGGAGAAGCGGAGCGGCTATGGCGTCTACTTCATCTTCAAGAGTATGGAGCAGGGTCGCACCTTCCGGATCAGCGTTCCCAAGTTCCCGACCGAAGACCCCAACTATCGCATTCTGGCGCACCAGCGGAGCCGCTTCACGCATTACTACTTCTACATCCGGGACGAGGTTCTTGGGCCCATCATCGTGCGCGTGGCGAGCTTCTTTCCGTTTCATGCCACCTACTGGCTCAACGGCCACTCCTTCATGGAGCAGGAACTGAAGCGCAAGCAGATTGGCTTCCAGAAAAGCGACAATGCATTTCTGGCGGTGGACGACGTGACCCAGTTGCAGGCGGCCGCCGATCGGTTAAGCCCGGCGATCATCCGCAAGCAGCTCGATTATTGGACTTTCCTGCTGGGACCGAAGTTTTCAAAGAAGGAGCGCGCCCAGGTGAACCTGTCGCGGTTCTACGCCATTGGCCAGATCGAGTACTGCCGCAACTTCATCTTCAAGCGCCAATTCCCGATCCACAAAATCTTCGAGCGTAGCTGCGAAATCGGACTCTGGCGTCTAACCGCCAACCGCATCAGTGAGATCTTCGGCGTTCGGCTGAACAAGCGATTGCGCGGCAAACTGGCCACGGTGATCGATCAGATCGAGCACGGCCACCATGTCTTCCGCGCCTACTGGAAAGCTGCCATCCTCAGACAATACGAAAAGTACTCCCGCTATCTGCGCAACGAACTCTGTTCCAACAATCTGTTCGACTTCGGCCTGAAGAAGGGGCTTGACCACCTCGACGCCGTGCGCAAGAGATTCCAGATCATCACCGATCGCTTCGCCGCCTTCCAGGCCCAGTCTCTGAACGTCCACGTGGATTTTCCCCTCCTCCAAAGGCTGGCCCTGCCCCTCACTCTCGGTTCAGTCCGCTATCCGGGAATCAAAATCCATGACACCCGGATCATTCGCCTTATGGAAGTCCTCCTGCATGGCAGCAACACGGTTGGCGGCTGCACGGCCAGCCAGATCCATGAAGCCGTCATCACTAATTTCCAGCTTGCTCCCAGGACCTACCAACTGAATCAACTCCGTTACGATCTGCGCAAGCTAAAAGGGCACGGCCTACTTGAGCGCGATGGGCACCGCTATGCTTACCGCCTGACAGCCAAAGGCGTTGACGTCGCGCTGCTCTTCCTGTTCTTCCACAAACGCCTCTGCGGACCGCTCGCCAACAGCCGCTTCCATCACAAACCCCTCCCGGAAAGCAAACCAAACAGCAAACTGGAAGCCGCATATCACAAAGCTGACAAGGCCATCGAGAACATCATCGACCTGTTAAAAGCTGCCTGATGTTACTTTGCGATTGTTGAAGTATTTCTGTTTACGATTTTTGATCCAAGAATCTATTATCCCCTTCAACACAAATGGAGGCTATGGCGTCGGCAGCAGTTTTGACACCGTCAGGGAACTATGTCCGCAAAGCACGATCCAGCAGGGCTTCACTACGATGGGCGGATCGGAGATCGATGGACACAAACTTGTCATCAAGAATGCCAGGGCAGAAGAAGCCAGCGAAGAAGTTCAAAGTTGGCTAAAGACAATTGGGATGCTGAAATGAAGCGTTCCCGAGATCACAGAGAAAAGGCAGGAACAATCGTGAAAAAGAGAGAGTTAGGAAAGAGCGGACTTGAGGTATCGGCCCTGGGACTCGGTTGCATGGGACTGAGCTTTGGCTACGGCACGGTCACCGATAAGAAGGAGGGAATCTCGCTCATTCGTAGCGCAGTCGAACGCGACGTAACGTTCTTCGATACCGCTGAGATCTATGGCGCCTACACGAACGAAGAACTTGTCGGCGAAGCTCTCGAGCCGTTCCGTGACCAGGTCATCATCGCTACAAAGTTTGGCTTCAAAATCGATGAAAACGGAAAAGGTGCCGGCTTGGACAGCCGACCCGAACACATCAAGCAGGTGGCCGATGCATCGCTGAAACGGCTCAGAACCGATGTGATCGACCTCTTTTATCAACATCGCGTCGATCCAAATGTGCCGATTGAGGAAGTAGCCGGTGCGGTGAAAGACCTGATTCAGCAAGGCAAGGTGAAGCACTTTGGACTGTCCGAGGCAGGCGTGCGGACGATTCGTCGCGCACATGCTGTGCAGCCTGTCACTGCACTACAAAGCGAATACTCCCTCTGGTGGAGAGAGCCGGAACAACAGATTCTGCCCACACTGGAAGAACTCGGCATCGGTTTTGTCCCGTTCAGCCCGCTCGGGAAGGGATTCCTCACGGGCAAGATCACAGAAGAAACAAAGTTCGACGCGAACGACTTCCGCAACACTGTGCCACGTTTCAACGAGGAGAATCGCAAGGCGAACCAGGCGCTCGTAGATCTGGTCGGCAGTTTTGCGCAGCAGAAGAGTGCGACTCCGGCTCAGATCGCGCTCGCGTGGATTCTGGCGCAGAAGCCCTGGATCGTACCTATCCCCGGGACCACAAAGCTGCACCGCCTGGAAGAGAACCTCGGTGCAACCGCGGTGGAACTAACGCCAGACGATCTGCATCGCCTCAACAAGGCTACTGCGAGGATCGCGGTGCAAGGTGCCCGCTATTCCGAGGGTGCGCAGAAGATGATTGATCGCTAAGGGCTCGTCATTTCATAGCGGGGCAGATGAAAGCATCGACTCTCCTCCCGCATTTGGCTGCATCTGGAATGTTACTCACGTGTTGTGGATGAGGAAACATCGCAAGACTTGGAGGTTCACATGGCAATCACATTGAAGGTAAACAAACAGCCCCGCACAATCGATGTACCGGGGGATACTCCTCTCCTTTGGGTCTTGCGCGACGTGCTGGGCCTGAAAGGCACAAAGTATGGCTGCGGCATCGCGCAATGCGGAGCATGCACTGTGCACATCAATGGTGAGGCGGTTCGGTCCTGTATCACGCCAGTGAGTTCGGTGGAAGGCGGAGCAGTTACGACGATCGAGGGCCTCGCATGACTCCACACAGTATCGCCGAATTACAGAAGTTCAACGGCGAGCCTGAAATCATCGGGGTACTTTGCCCCACCCTCAACGCAGAGTCGTGGTGAATTCATACACGCCGGATTGGAGATGATAGACAGCCTTGCCGTTCTCGTACTTTACGAAACGGACTCCCAGCACAGACCCTGCTTGTTTGCCGCGTTCCTTTACGGCTTCTTTTGAACTTGCCGGCAAGTAGAGCGTGGCTGTTGTGTTGCCCGGGACCGTTGCCCGATAGGTCAGGACGCCGTTTTCTACCCGCCACGCACTGTTGGTTCTTCCGTACATGGAGTCGTAATATCCTTCCGCCGAAATGATGGAGCCGGTAGGGTCGGTTTCCGGCTCCAGGATGAAATGTTGAAATCCTGGATCGTCTCTGCGGATCCCCAGCGAATCGCCAATCATCCATTGACCTACCGCGCCGAAGGAATAGTGGTTGAACGAGTTCATGCTGTTGTTGCCACCGAATCCATTGTCCACCGTATATCCATTGAGGCGTTCCCAGATCGTGGTGGCGCCTTGATCAATTGGATAAAGCCATGATGGATAGCTGTCGTTCTCGAGGATTCGATACGCGAGTTCGTTCAGGCCGTTATCGGTCAGGGAATTGCTAATCCACGAAGTGCCGATGAAGCCCGTCATGAGTGAATATTGCGGACGTACTTTCCCTTCGTCGTCCTTATTCTCGCGGATGACGGCTTGAGCAAGATTCTTGACCATGTATGGCTTGTTCTCATCGCTGAATAGATCCATGCCCAAACCAACGGCGTAGGATGTCTGCGTATCGGCCACGTGGAATTCTGGCGGCTTGCCTGCATCAGCTGCCGCTTCGGGATCGAACCGGCGACGATCGGCAACGCCAAGCGTCTTCTTGTCGGGATTGACGAATGTCGCATTGAAGAATGCTTTTCGTTCCTCATAACGGCTCTTGAATCTGGATGCATCGTCGCGCTTGCCCAGCAGGTCGGCGACCCTTGCCATGATGCCAAGGTCATAGACGTGATACGCTGTCGCGAGAAAAGCCGATCCCAGCACGTTGTTCTGCGGACCGAGCCAGTCACCAAGCTGCGCGTCTGCGATCAATCCGGTTTTGGGATCGACGGTGGTTTCAAGGTAGTCCATGTAAGCCACCATCGCGGGATAGTGACGCTCGAGCAGATCGACATCTTTGTATTGCAGAAAGGTTTCCCAGGGGACAACGATTCCGGCGCTTCCCCAAAGAATTCCTCCGAAACCGCCTCCTACCGGTGCGACATCAGTGAACTTTCCGGAGGGATATTGAACGTCGCGCATCGCGTACATATGGCGGGTGAAGAACTGATCGGTATTCGAGACATAGGTTGCGGTTCGCGAAAAGACGTTGATATCTCCCGACCAGCCCATGCGCTCATTGCGCTGCGGGCAGTCAGTCGGTATGGTAAGGAAATTGTCTACGTTGGACCAAACAAGATTCGACCACAGCTTGTTCACCTTCTCATTTGAGGTCTTGTAGTCGGCCGTCAACTCCCGCACAGAGCTGATGGCCAATCCTTGAACGTCGTCCAGCGGAAGAGGCTTGTCGATTCCGGTGATCTCGATGTATTGAAACCCATGCGAGGTGAAGCGCGGCTGAAACACCTGGTTGCCCATGCTCATCAAGTACACATCCTGGTTCAAGGCAGCGCGATAGTTCTCCGTCATGAGCATCCCGACATTCTTTCCCGACTCCTTGAGATCGGGATAAAGCATCTCGCTGAACCTGAGCGTAATCCGGTCGCCCGAGCGTCCATCAGCGATGTTGATCCGCGGCACTCCCACGATGTTCTGTCCCAGGTCGTAGACATAAACGCCGGGCCGTACCTCTCTGACACTCCTTGCAGTCAGCGTCCGATATATTCCGGCGCTATCGCCGATCTGGCCGATCAACGAAAGCTTGTCGAAGGTCATGGGTGCAGGCGAGGCGCCAAATCCTTCTTCTTTGCCGGAGAATGATGTGCCCAGCAAGGGTACGATGACGGCTGGCTTCCATTGGCTGTCGGCATAACCTGCCCTACTCCAGCCTTCGACAGCGCGCTCACGAGCAGAGTCGTAGACTTCGCCGATGTAGAGGCTGCTGTAGATCAATGGACCGTGGCCGAAGTACTTCCAGCTTTCAGGACTTGTACAGAGTGTCTGAGAAGAACCATCCTTGTAGGTGATGACAAGTTTTGCCAGCAGCGATTGCCTGTCGCCGAAGTGGTTCCAGATTTCTCCAAAACTCAGGAGACCGCTCCACCAGCCTTCACCAAGGAGTGCCCCCATGGCATTGTCTCCGGTCTTGATCATGCCGGTGACATCGTACGTCTGATACATGTGGGTGACGTTGTATTGCGTGAGGCCTGGAGCGAAGTAATCCGTGCCTACGCGCGCGCCGTTGACGTAGAACTCGTAAATGCCGCGGGAGGTGACATAGAGTCGCGCAACTGCGATCGGCTTGGCAGAGACTTTGAAGGCGGAGCGCAGCATGGGAGCCGAGTTCCGACTGGGATCTCTGACCACGAACACGCCTTTGCTGCCGCCGTTGAGAGAGTAATTCCCATTGATGACGGAGAAGCCTGACCCTTGGTGCGCAGAATCTGCGTAGATTCCGTTGTAATTTCCCTCCTTCAGATCTTCGAGAAATAGCGTGTTGTTGGGTTTTCTATGATTGCTGACGGTGACTTCGCGGAAGGTTGCGCTCTGCCCGGGATCGACGGAGAAGCCCATGTCGCACAACATGCCGAAAGGGATGAAATTACCGCCTTGTCCCATGGGATTCAGATTGACTGCATTCTCACGTCTCCGTCCGAATGGAGGAGGTGCGACTCCGGCCTCGGCCTCTGTACCGACACTCTTGAGCGCAGTCTTGCCGTCGATCGTAAACGCGACCTCGCCAAAGGCACTGCTGAATGCGACCACATGTTCCGCATTCTTGTTGGAATTGTTGATCACATCCGGAGCAATCTCAAAGGTCTTAACCGGCTTCGACGGCGTGTCGGTATCTTTGTAGCCGGCGCGGTAGACATTGAGTTTTGCCCTTCCGTCCTGCAAGCCGTCCAACGCGGAGATGTCGAGTTCAAGCTTGATGTAGCTCTCGTCTTTGCGATTGTCGAGCTGAAAGATGTTTTTGTTTTTGTCCATCAGCCGCGAATCATTGGCGCCATAGACGAAGCTTGCACGGTTGCTCCCCGGCGTGATGGTGACCGTATATTTCACATCGAAGATTTCGAGATACGGTGCATAGAGCACGAGGTCGTCGTTGTCGCCGCCAATCCACTTCGCTCCGCTCCAAGCCGGAGAATCTGGCGAGGGATCCATTAAGCCCGTCTCAAACCAGGATGTCGCGCTTAGCTTCGCGCCCTTCTGATTCCACACATTAACGGTCCACAAGTAGCGGGTCGCAGCCTCTAGCGGGCTTCCAGCGTATTTGATACCGAGAGCGGTCGATTCTTCGATCTTCTGCGAATCCCACATCAAGGCGCCCTGCGGGTCTTTGACCTGAATCTCATAGGCGGTTTGCATCGCTCCCCGCTCACCCGAGGTCGCCGCCATCTGCCAGCTGAACCGTGGCCGCGCAACATCGATGCCCAAAGGCGTGTCGCGATATTCGACCTGCAACTTCTGAATCAGGACAGCAGCGTCGGCATGAGTCAGTCCAGCAGTCAGCAACAATCCAGTCGAGATGAAGAAAACCAACTGACCAAATCCAAATCGACGCATCACAAAGCCCCTCCACATTGAGTCACTTCCGCAAAGACCGAACGGTCTGATTGAAAAATCGATGGGCCGCGGAGCAGCCCGAAGTTGGCCGCTGCTTCTTAATAGCTCAGCCCATAATACTGCCCGCGATAGAAGGTATCGCGGCGCTCAGTGTCCTGTCTGTGCCATCGAGAACAAGCTTCACTGGTCGACCGCGTCGCCTCAGACGCGAAGCCCGCAGCGGCAATCGGGGGGTGTTCACCGC
>Ga0207098_10225_pt1 | contig 18690 bp, 16 predicted proteins | sample Alteio_BWMinHeat_84_FD_153548 | JGI IMG/M metagenome (GOLD analysis project Ga0207098, IMG submission 153548) | Enriched cells from forest soil in Barre Woods Harvard Forest LTER site, Petersham, Massachusetts, United States -... | ecosystem: Environmental > Terrestrial > Soil > Temperate forest >...
GACGACGGCGCTTTGTAGGGTAAGTACTCGTTTGAATTGGGGGCAGTGTCGGGCTCGCTGATTCTGCAGCCTTCGGCATACAGCACGGTGGTTCCGTCTCCGACTCGCATTTTAATGCCATCGAGGACCGTGACATAGGACGCGGGCAGCCCCGAGTAGCCCCCCAAGTCGTTCCTTATCGGCATTGGGACCAATCACGGCCAAGGTCTTGATCGACGATGGATTGAGCGGAAGAAGATGGCCTTCGTTCTTCAGCAGCACGATCGCTTCGTCCGCGACTTTACGTGCCAGCCTTATGTGGTCGGCAGTTGCGACCTCTCTGCCAGCGCGTCTTGTGTCCACAAGAGCGTTCTCGAACAGGCCTGCCTTGAACTTCGCGCTGAGCACGCGCCCGACAGTCTCGTTTAAGTCCGCTTCCGAGATCTTGCCGTTCTTCACTGCGTCGACAAGACTCGGGTAGGTCGAAGGTTCGGGCAATTCCATGTCCACCCCAGATCGAAAGGCAAGAACTCCCGCCGCCGCTTTGTCGGCCGCCATGCCTTGTACTGTGTTGAGTTCCTCGATCGCGGAGTAGTCCGAGACGGTGATTCCTCTGAAGCCCCATTCTTTTCTGAGCACTTCCCTCAACAACCATGGGTTTGCGCTTGATGGAAGTCCACCGAGCGTTTCGTTGTAGGAGGGCATTACCGCCTCAATGTGTGCATTCTTGACCGCACGTTCGAACGGGTAGAGAAAAATACTGCGCATGGTGTGCTCGGAATAGTCGCTAGGACCACCATTGGTACCGTTTTCTGGCTGCCCGTGTACAAAATGCTTCGCGGTGGCGAACACATGATTTTCATCCAGCGTATCGCCATTACCCTGCAAGCCCAGCACCGCTGCCACACCCAGCTGGGAGACAAGATACGGGTCTTCGGAGTACATTTCTTCCACTCGTCCATAGCGCGGGTCGCGACTCAGATCGAATACCGGAGCGAGAACTAGCGTGTTACCCAATGCTCGCTCCTCTAGTGCAACCGCTGAAAACATCTGTTGCAATAATGTGGGGTCCCACGTGCTGCCCAATGCAACGGCTTCGGGGAAGGAGGTTGCCCCTTTCACCATGGCGCCATGCAGCGCCTCTCCGTGGAACATGATCGGAATGCCAAGCCGCGTGTTCTTGATTACCCAACTTTGAAGAAGGTTCCTGTGCTCTGCACCCGAGAGGACATCTCCCGACATGCCGGAGAATTCATCCATGAAGGCATACGTGCCCATGCCGTTCGCGAAGTATTTCTTCAGGACGGAATCGTTCTGATGATCGCCTTCAACCGCTGTTTCGAGATGCATTCCCGGCACAACAGGCTTGTTGGTAAAGCTCTCAAGCTGGGCCACTTTCTCTTCCACCGTCATCCTGTTCAGAACGTCCTTAACTCGATCGGCGATGGGCGCGTCCGAATTCATATATACCGGCTTCGCCATCTGTTGAGAGAAAGCGTCGAAGTTGGCGAGTGTGAGGACGAGGCTGAACGCGAGAATGCGACTGTGTTTCATGAACCCACCCCAAACGGTCCCTTCAAAGCTAGAAGAACAAGCTGGTAGCTGAGTTTAGTGGCGTAATGTGCCATTGTCAACATAATGAGCTAAAAAATGTATGGTGGACAATTATTGCTCTAAAAAGTGGCACGTTGTGTTATAGTTGGCTCGGCTCTAAAACTCTCAGGAACCGTCAAATTCGGGGATCGAAATGGCAAAAACATTAACATCTCGCAAGCAAGAGTTCGTGCGGGATGGGATTTTCGAAGCTGCAATAGATTTATTTGTTCGCAAAGGATTTCAGGAGACCACCGTCGACGACGTGGCGCAAGCTGCGGGGGTGTCGCGGAGGTCTTTCTTTCGATACTTCACCACCAAGGATCACCTGCTCGGCCACAACATGGTGAAGCACGGAGACGTGCTCGTTTCTGCCGTGGCCTCCAGCCCTGCGGAATCTTCCGCTAATCAAGTCGTGCACGACGCAGTCATGGCCGGGCTGCAATTTGCGACAGCTCATCCGAAGACGCGCCAGATTATAGACATTACTGCGCGAAACCTCTCCGCAAGGCAGGCACACAGTTCAAGGAGAATTGATGTTGAGAACCGTCTTGCCGAGGCGTTCGCCACCAGGACACGACATGAAACTAAGAATGATCTCAGGCCTAGAATGCTGGCGATTCTGACCCTTACCGTGGTAGATCTGTCCCTCATGGTCTGGTTTAGAGGTGATTTCGACGATTGCTCGAAAGCATCAGACCACGTGTTTGCATTGCTCACTCACGTATTGAACGAGCCAACCGAAGCAACCGCTTTGAGTACCGTAGGAACGTCAGAATTGAAGGTCTCCGGCGCTAAGCGCCGCCGGCACTCTGTTGCCCAGTGATTTCCCGCTTCTAAGCCCTGTGGGTGAAAAGAACTCATTCCTGCCAGGGAACAGGTGCCGGCGCCCTCTGTCATCCTACGGGTGTCTTTGGCCGGCTGTCCCCGTCCTGACCCTTCAAGTTGACGCCATCACCCACCCCCGGAAAGTCGCTTTTGGACAATCGCTAAACACCACGTGAATCAGTTGATTCTGGCTCTTCGTCGAGCCTGTCTCGAGCATGCGCCGCACGCTGACTATGTAGGAAAAGCGATTATTCTCGCACCCTCCGCGAATTGCCCTCAGAAATTTTTCTTATAAAACACATTGACATTGGCACAATGCGATACATATAGTCAAGTTTCATGACGCACTGTGCCAAATAGTCGCGATATGTTGTGGCGCGGGACAGGACTGTTCCTGGGAGCAGGAAAAGAAGGAGAGGAAAATGATTAAAAGCGATTTCCGAGGATTGATTCAGCCTCGACCAGGTAATTCCGTTGCAATCCTCATTTTCAGCCTGCTGACACTTTTCCTGGGATTAGGGCACGCGCAGGTATCAACCGCATCCTTGAACGGAACCGTGCAGGACAATACGGGAGCCGTTATTCCGGGAGCTAACGTGGCCGTGGTTCAAACCCAGACGGATTTCAAGACTGAGGCAGTATCTGGGCCTGACGGGTCGTTCAGGATTTCTTCGATCCCTGTCGGTCCGTACGTCGTACGGGTCAACAAGGATGGGTTTGCACGCTATGAGCAGAAGGGGATTGTCCTCACGGTAGGGCAGGTTGCCACGATTGAGGTGTCCATGACTGTGGGCGCTCAGACTCAAGATGTCGTTGTCAGCGCGGAAGCTCCCGCGGTCGAGAGCACAAATAGCACTATTCAGTCCGTTGTCGACGGGAACGTTGTGTCCAACTTGCCCTTAAATGGCCGTAATCCCGCCGCTCTGATGTACACGGCTCCCGGAATCACCGATGCAACGCTCAATCCCCAGGGCACAAATCCGAACAGTACTGTGGCAGGGGGAGCCCTCAGCGATGAGAGTGCACCAACGACCAACGGTGTCAGGCCTGGCGGGACGTACTTTTCACTGGACGGCGCAGGGAATATTGATCCCTTCAACGTCATCGGGGGACCTTTCCCAAATCCAGATGCGACACAGGAATTCTCTGTTGTGAGCGGATCTTATGGATCCCGCTACGTATCTGCGCCAGGAGGCGCGGTCAATATTGTCACCAAATCCGGTACCAACCAGATCCACGGATCAGTCTTTGAGTTCCTCCGGAACGGCTTCTTCAATGCGGAGAACTACTTTGCCACCACTCCTGATACCTTGAAGCGTAATCAGTTCGGCTTCGCTGCTGGTGGTCCCATCCTAAAAAACAAACTGTTTGCTTTCGGTTCGTATCAGCAAACACTGATCCGGGCGCAATCCCTGGTTAATGCGTACGTTGGGATCGTCACTCCTACCGAAAACATGCAGAAAGGACAGTTCAGGAGTCTCATCACCGGCGATATCGTACAACTCCCAATGAGTACGGTGACGACCAACCTTATGAAGTACATCCCGCCACCCAACTATTCTCTTGGCGGTAACCTCGCTTATTACAATACGTCCGTCCCTAACGATACGAATGACCCGCAGTGGATTGCGAAGATCGACTACAACCTCGGACAGCACAGGCTGTTTGCACGGTACTTCTCAGAGCACACAACGACCCCAGCTGATGCGATGAGAGACAGCAGTGACACGGCCAGTGGCAAGAATGCGCTGACGGCCGCGGGCGGCAATTCCGGCTTCTGGGACACCATGGCACTGGGGGACACGTGGAGTTCGAAGGCGGGTTCTTGGATCGTGGACGCACGGGGATCATGGACGAAGGGTGATAACAAGGGCTACGCAGGTTCGGACCTCGCCGCCCTCAGTCTCACGAAGCTTGGTGCCACCGGCGTAACTGACGGCGTGTACCCCGCTTTACCAACGTTTTATGCGCTTGGCGGCCTCTTTGCGTCTGCGGCCTCCTACACTGAAAATCCCCGCACAAGTTGGGACTTTAGCGTGGATGTGATGCACCCGTTGCGTAAACATGAACTGTCGTTCGGGACCGATTTCCGATTTATCGGCATGAACCAGCAGAACTACACGGGGCAGAACCCGGCATTTGTTTTCGTCGGACTCAACAGCCTATTTACCGGCTACGGTCCACTCGACAACAACGGTTATGCGGACCTAATTCTTGGCCGCCCCTATGAATGGCTTCAAGCCGACGGTAACTTCTCGAAGATCAATGGCAAACTGTTTGGTGTCTACGCAGAAGACAAATACCGCGTTACCAGCCGAATGACGCTCACGGGGGGATTGCGTTGGGATCCCTACCTTCCTTACGTTCCGGAGAACAACCATATCGATTGCTGGGATCCTGGTCAGCAATCGACCGTTTTCACAAATGCGCCGGCAGGCCTGATCTATCCTGGCGACAAAGGTTGCACTGCTGGCGGTACCCCTTCCAAATATGGAATCATTCAGCCCAGGCTGGGGATTGCTTACAGGCTCGACGATAAAGGAAATACTGCGCTCCGAGCCGGTTGGGGCATGTATTCCACCCAGTTCCAGTTGATCAGCTTGCTGGGATTCTCGGCTCCGCCATTCGTTCGGAACTTTCTCCAAGTTCAGCCGGTGAGTTTCACATCGATTGATGACCCTTGGACGTCACAAGGATTACCCAATCCGTTCGAGGGCGGATTCTATGACGCGAACTATCAACCTCCATCGGATGTCAGCTTTGACGTTGCAAAGAAGATTGGGTTTTCCCCTTCTGCCATTGACCGGAACTTCCGGCCCGCGTATGTGAATCAGAGGACATTATCACTGCAGCACGCGTTTTCGAACTCCGACAGTATGGAACTTGCGTATGTGGGCACTCAAGGAGTTCATATCTCGCAGAGCTACGATTCTAACCTCCCGGTCTATAACGGCGATTCTGTTCATCCGGGATCCACCCGGCCATTTGCTTCCGAAGGCTTGAGTCAACTGTTGACCCTGGTCAGCAATTCGACTTCTAACTACAACGGCCTGAACGCTACATACCACCATCGAGCTAAAGGCGCTCTTGATCTTGTCGCGGCCTTCAACTGGTCCAAGTGTCTGGATGACGGATCGGCGCCACCAAGCACGGCAGGCGCTTTTGGCGCGACGGGCGTGGGTGACAACTCGGTTGCAAATGGGGGATATCTCCCTCGCGTCCGATACGGGCGTTGCGACTTCGACCAGAATGTGACCTTTCGCACAACGATGGTTTGGAATTCTCCCGACCTGAAGGGAAACGGCACATTCTTGCGCGCCGTTGCGGGTTCATGGACCGTGAGTGGCCTGGTGGTGGCTGACGCAGGGCAGCCATTCAGCATCACTGATTCGGCCAATAACTCACAAACGGGACTCGGGCTCGACCGAGCCGACTGGAATCCAACGCGCGCGCCCGTTTATGTGAACGGAAAACTCAACGCGGCTGCCTTCCAGGCAAATGCGCCCGGAACCTACGGCAATGTCCAGCGAAATAGCTTCCGCTCCCCAAGTTGGGTCCACATCGATCCAGCCGTTATGAAGACATTCCCCCTGGGTACCGAACGGCTCCATTTGATGTTCCGTGCGGAGGCATTCAACGTGCTAAATCATCCCAATCTTTACGGCCCAGGTTCGGATTTGAATTCCCCGAGCGGTTTTGGAGTGATCAGTTCGGCACGTGATCCTCGCATTCTTCAGTTCTCGCTGAAGCTTCTGTTCTAATCGGGACGACTGATTGGGATACCTTGGGCCGGCTGCGTATTTACGCGTCCGGCCCTGCACTCTAAAAGCTCATGCTTCGTAAATCTCATTGATTCAGCCGCGCACCAACTTGAACCAGTTTCTGTGATTGCTACATAGCGAACAAGGCTCACTGCAACCCGAAACCTGATGGAGAAGTAATGAAAAAGCAAATGACATGTGTTCCCGCGGCCTCTATGGTGATCTCCATTTTGGTTCTCGGCTTGATTGGTGCGGACTCCCAGCCTGCAACTGCGCAACAGAATGACGCGGCGTCGAATGTTGGCTCGGCTCTCGCCATCGATCCCATGTTCAAAGAGCCCTACATCGATGTGGATGAGTGGCGTGACAAGCCGGTCCACCACCTGGGCGGATCTGTTCTGTTGTTCGCGTCGCAGGGCCCATTGCTCAATGCGCAGGAGAACCCTTCGGCTCCAGGTGCTCCAGAGATCTGCAAATTTGTTGGAGGCCCGCAATTTGGAGGAGTCGAGCCCCCGATCGTGGCGAACGCCACTTGCGTCGATCCAGACTTCAATGACAGGACGCTGGTCATTGACAGCACCCAAGAACAGGTGCTCACCATGCCGGGTGGCGCGACCATCCGCTATACCGAAGTCAAAGGCCACTTCCCACCATTGCGGACACCGGCCGAACTTCCCGCCGGTATTAAGGGAAGTCCCACCACAGCAAACCACAGCGTGGTTTGGCGGTTTCCGGAGAAGAAGTTTTGGCACAATCGATTCTTTCAGCAGACCTACCCGCTGCCCATTGAAAGCCTCAATGTCGTTGACAGTCAATTCGCCTTCACAAATGGCGCTTTCACCGTAGGTGTCATCTCGGGGACTCCCAGCGCGGGATATCGAGTCATCGCCGCTGCGGCGAAGCTTGCCAAGGTCTATGCAGATAAGTTGTATGGCAATAGCAGCCGGATCTACGGCTATCTCTGGGGCGCGAGCGGTGGATCGGTGCAATCCATGGGTGCCAACGAAGGCTCCACTGGAGTTTGGGATGGGATCATCCCAATCGTAATCGCGACGGATGGCCTGAACGTGCATACTTTTTGTTGGGACGGTTTCCAAGCGTTAGCAATTCCTGAGGCCAAGCGAAAGGCGATTACGGCGGCCGCAGCTCCTGGCAGCGGCGCTGATCTCTATGCCGGGTTGAACAGCGAAGAGCGCGCCGCCCTTGATGAGGTGCTCAGCGCAGGCTTCCCACGCCGGGGATTCGAGACTCTCGAAAGCATGCCTTTAGTCAGAGTGACTACGGCCATGCAAAACGTCATCCGCATTTACGACCCCAGCTACGAAGACGATTTCTGGTCGAAGCCTGGGTATGAAGGCGTCAGGCCGCCTCCGTATCTCTCCGCTGCTTTGGTCGATGGCTTCACAACCGTCTCTTCGATCGAGCATGACGCTCAGAATGTACCAACGTCCGTAACGTTGGCCAGCATTCCAAAGTTCGGCTCGATTGGGTCGGAGGGCGTTGAATTCTACGTATACACAGCTGACGGGACTCGAATTACCGAAGGCGACGTATTTTCACTTGCCGGAAAACTGAAGGACAATACATTCACGTTGGACCCGCAGAAAAACAAGGAAACTATGCTTCGCGCCCTCTCGACCGGCGCAAAGATCCGGATCACCAACCGTTTCGTGCTGGCAGCAGCGTTTTACCCGCGTCATTCCGTTCTTGACAACGGCAACCCTGCTTATGACCAGTACAAAAATGCCGATCAGACCTTCAAGTACGTCCAACGCACGAAGACTCCCGTTCCGCTACCGTATATTCCGAATCTGGGAGCGTCCGGCGGGCGTCGTCAGACGGGCCACCTTACAGTGAAGACGATTGTCCTGGAAAACCTTTCAGATCCTGCATCGTGGGGTTATGTTGGCAGCTTCTATGCAGAGCAGGTCCAGAAGGCGATGGGTCCCGTAGCAGCAGATAAAATCTTCCGCCTGTATTACCAGGAGAATGCTGCGCACGGAGCTGACATCGACGAGAAACCGGGCAAGCCGGGTACCATCCTGATTGCGGCTGGCGGTATTCTGAATCAAGCGATTCTGGATATGGCCGCCTGGGTTGAACAAGGCGTACCACCGCCACCCTCATCACGGTACAAGCGTGATCCGCAGAACCAGGTGGTGCTGTCTCAACAGGCAGAAGCACGTTTCGGTCTTCAACCCGTCATCCGTCTGACGGCCAATGGCAGTTCGCGCGCAACGGTTGGTGTCAATCAAAATGTCGATCTCAACGCCACGTTTGATGTGCCTCCCGGGGGCGGCAAGATCGTGCGGTACGCTTGGTATCTGGGCGGTAAGGACTACAAATTTGAAGACGCTGTAACCGTAGAGAAGCCGACTGCTGGGTTCACTGTTCAACGCACGATAAGTTTTCCCGCTCCCGGAGAATATGCGATCACTCTGCGCGGGGATGGACAACGCGATGGTGACAAGAGCTCTACGAACATGACGCCATTGGAGAATCTCGCGCGGGTACGCATTGTGGTGCAATAACGAGCGACTTCTGCCACCCAACTCGACAACAGCTAAGAGGATAGGTGTGGCTGTCTGCCGAACCCTTCGCGGAGAGGTATGGGCGCTGGACGTACAACGAGGGGAAATAATGGCTTTATCACTGCCTAAACGCTTTTTGCAGGCTGTCTCTCTGACCGCCTTAGCGGCTCTATACGAAGCAGCCCCTCGGACAAGCGATCTCAAGCTCTATGGACAGGTGCCTGTCGGCCAACGGGCTCCAGAGTCGCAATCAGCAGGTCTTAAACTCTGGTACGTCGATATCAATCGGAAGGGTACGCAGTGTCTGATTGACTCGGAGCGTCTTCAACTCTGGCGAGCAAGTGCTGATAAAGCAAGAACGATTCGTCTCTCAGGCCCGGCAAACTTTCCAACTGCGACCGTAGACTTTGCAGCCGGGCAGTCTGTCGTAGATGTCGATTCTGCGACTTTCCCGGTCGGCGACGGTCTCAGCTTAACTATTTCCGATAACCAGACCGGATCGACGCTGGGAGAGATATTAATTGCGGTACTGGCCGCAGGTTCGGATACTCCTGAGAAGCTCGCCGATGCGCTCAAGGAGCGCGGCTGCCTCAAGCAAGTACAAATGCTGGAAAGTTCGAAGGTTCATCCCAAATCCTAAAAGTTGCTCTGCACCCACCCAACTGCTCTTTCTGAGAACGACAATGGCGGACCTCGCTGTCGACTTTACAACGCGATCTCGGCCGCTTGTGAACCGGTAGAGTACTGATGGCCGGCCCTCGAACTTTTGGAAAGTGGTCTCGCATTGAGCTGAGAAAAATAGGCAGAGGACAACAATGACAGAGGCGATCTTGGCTGGACATCGGATACAAAGGGTAGCCGTCGTGGGCACAGGTGTTATCGGCGCCAGCTGGGCTGCTTACTTTCTCTTCCACGGGCTAAATGTGGCGGCGACAGACCCAACACCGCAGGGTAAGCAAACCCTGTACAACCTGATGGAAGGCGCACACAGGAAGGCTGGGGAATTTGATTGAATGCGGGGGCGTAGTTCAGCTGATTAGAACGCCTGCCTGTCACGCAGGAGGCCGCGGGTTTCGAGTCCCGTCGCTCCCGCCAGCATTTCAACTTAGGATGACAGAAGCTGTTATTGCTTTGAGGCACGGGATCGGCCGGATCGCTTAGTAATTGCGCTCTTTGGCAATCGCGGAACAGCCTTAATGCCCGCCCAAAGCGTGGCGATCGTTTGCTCTACCACGAGAGCCTGGTCAGGCAAGTCAGGCACAACCCCCTGGATGATCATGAGCGTGGCGAGGCCAAAGATCGTAAACCACCAGGTGTGAGCTACCACTATGTCATTCTTATTTGGCAATCCCTCATCCTTGGCAACATCGAAAAAGAGCTGCACGAATCGTCCGAACAACGGCGCGCCAATGTCGTTGATATATTGTCCAGCGCGGACGCCGTCGCGGTTCTCAGGCCCAAAGAAGACGTTACGGAACTGCTGTGGATGGGCAGTGCAGAACTGAATCAAGCCGCGTGAAGTCGCAAAAAGACGCTCTCTCGGTGAAAGATGTTTAGCGGCAATCGCGTCGAAGTTCTGAACCATCAGCCCGATCGTCTCGCGGCTCAACTCGGCAAGAATATGCCATTTGTCGGGGAAATGCTGATAGATCACGGCGTGCGTATAGCCAATCTCTTTAGCGATCTCGCGAAGGGTCACGGCCTCGTAGCCGCGATCGGCAAACATTTTGCTGGCAGCCGCAAGGATTTCGCCACGCAGCCTTTCCTTGCGCTCTACCCGGCGACTTGGTGATGTGGATGTCACTTCAGTAGCTTAGTCCCTTTTGACGATTATTGCGACCGTTTGTTGATTTGTAACCATCGGTTTGATGACCATTGATTAATTTGCAACCATTGGTTACTTTGGCCTCTAATGATCAGGTCGCTCATTTGGACGGGCGGCCAAATACGAGGCAAAAGGAGAAACGAATATGTATTTAGTCATGGGCATTACTGGAAAAGTTGGCGGCGCCACCGCGCGGCATCTGCTGAAAGAAGGCAAACAGGTGCGAGCACTTGTGCGCAATCGCGAGAATGCAGCGAAGTGGGCAGAACAGGGCGTGGAGTTGGTGGATGGAGACTGGAACGATGCGACGGCCATAGCGGCGGCTCTCAAAGGTGTTGAGGGCGCGTTTGTTACGTTGCCTGTTGTATGGGCACCCTCGCCTGATTACAGAGAAGCAAAGGGAGTGATTGCGAACTATGTCGAGGCGTTGACCAAGGTAGTGTTCCCGCGGGTGGTAGCGCTCTCGTCGATGGGCGCGCATAGAACAAGCGGGGTGGGGAATATCATGGCCTTATCACTCCTGGAGCAAGGTCTTCGCAGCCTGCCATCTCCGGTCGCATGTGTGCGCGCAGGCGGCTTTTTCGAAAACCTTCTTTTCGGCTTACAGGCCGCCCAGGGCGGAACACTACCGGTCTTCTACAATCCTACAAACCGGAAATCGACAATGGTCGCGACCGACGACATTGGCGCAGAGGTGGCAACGCTTCTGACCGGGCCGGCGTGGTCAGGGCATCGCGTCATCGAGATGGGTTCGATGGTAAGCGCGGATGAAGTGGCCGGACAATTGGGTGAAGTCCTGACACTCGACGTAAAAGCCTTCCCGGTCCCGCGTGCAGGGTGGGCGGAAACGTTCCAGCAGTTCGGTATCCCGAAGGGCCACACGGGGCCTGCCGAAGAAATGTTTGAGGGCATTAACGCGGGATGGATGGACCTCGGAATCGCGGGTACGGAGCACGTAGTGGGTACGACGTCCGCACGCGACGTGTTTGCGGCTGCACAGAACGCCGTCAAGGCGTAAGTCCGGGGCAAGCAGCTTCAGCGCCCTGGGGGCGGGAACAGCCAGCCGTGACCACTGCGGCTTCGTGTTCGACCGGCGGTTCCTGCCTTTGCTGCTCAGCCATGGCCGACTTATTGCAGAACGATTTAAACCATTTAACCGGCAGAAGAGGACCAACCTATATATGAAAGCCGAACACACAATCGATAAACCCGCACGGGCAGGTCGGGCAACTCAAATAGCCGCGATGGTAATAACCGGCCTCGTCGCTCTCATCTGGGTGTACTTCGGAAGGTTATATCTAATTCACGATCCCGGCGAATGGCGGATCGCCAATCAGCAGCTCGGATACCCGCGCTATATCATCCGTCTGATCGGCGTGACCCACATCCTGGGTGGCGTGGGCCTTCTGATTCCCAATGTGCCTCGATTGACTGAGTGGATTTATGCTGGTCTCTCGATCGATCTCTTACTCGCGTTCTATTCACAACTGAATGGCGGTGGCAGTACCTGGGACAAATTCGATCCGATTCTCGTCATGGCGTTCGTCTTTGCTTCTTATGTATTAAGACGCTGCATGCGCGCAAACAGGTGGTCGATATGAAGAACGCGCTCGGCGGGCAGTTTTAGGGGACCTATGCACCCTCTGCTTCAAGAATCTTCCGCCATTCCGGCATGACCGTGGCCTTCAAAACCATGTTTGAGGTATTCACCGGGGTTGGCCCCGACAACTCGCTTGAACGCCTTACTGAACGCAGCGTCGGACTCGTAACCGACCAACCGAGCGACGTCTATCAGCTTCTTGTCACGCTGTTGTAGTAACTGCATCGCCTTCTGCATTCGCCACTCGGTTACATATTCCAGTGGTGTTTGTCCGAGTAGCTCTTTAAAACGTGCTGCGAATGCGGAGCGAGACATGCCCGCCGCTTCGGCCAGGGATTCGACCGTCCAGGGTGAATTCACTCTGTCGTGAATGGCAGTCAGGGCAGTGCCGATTTGAGGATCGAAAACGGCACGAAGCCATCCCTGATTGCGTTCCGGTTCCGACGCGATCTGCGCCCGGAGTACCTGGATAAATAGAACCTCGGCCAGCCGACTCGCGACTACTTCAGATCCCGGCGCCTGTTCTGCCATTTCTGATGCCAGCGCCTGCATTGCGTTGTGAAGAGCAAGCGTGCTTTTCTGATCGGCCTTAATCAGAATGAAGCTCGGCAATAACTGAGTGATCGGCGTCAGGCTGGCGCGATCGAAACTGAAGGACCCACAGACGATTGTCGTCGGTGCGCCACCACCTCCATAATGAGCGACATTGCTTTTGGCCTTGGCCCCGATCTCGCGGAAGCTCCACCTCGGACGTGTTCGCGGGCTGTCGCGCAAAACAATCGAAGTCCCCCGGGCCAGCAAAAAGCAATCACCGCCGGTGAGGGGAATCGGCTCCGGAATCCCTCCCACACTCAGCCAGCAGTTGCCGCGCGAAAGCATGGCGAAGTGCGCCAAATCTGTGGGTGACATCTTTTTGTCGGAAGGCGTGACTTTATCTTCGGTTTCATTTTCCTGTTTCACGCCCCACGGGGCTGTGGCTTCGAGCCTGTGCAGACCAAATGCTGTTACGTGCATCGTTCTGAAGACGTCTGTTATCGGGTCCAACTTAGCCTCCCTCTACTCTTGAAAGCCATAGTGTTCTGTGAGAACTGTACGAAACTGCACAGCTTCGCTTGTCGCACAAGCGCAGCATCAAGTGGGAGAAGCCTCAACATTGATGGACATTCTCCTTCCTTCCAGCGTCACAACTCCTACACTCCTTTTCCCCGAGCCGCGCGTCCCAGCTCAATCAAAAGGTGCAAAACAGCTCAGTTGAGCCCTGTTTCTGGACGAATAGACAATAATTTTGGACTCCTGGGCAGTTTTCGTCCGCCGCCAAAGAATCTACCTTAGTGTACCGAATGCTACACACATTCCGGAGGGAGCAAATATGGGAAAGCTTCAAGGTAAGGTTGCAGTCATCACCGGTGGGGCTACTGGCATCGGCCGCGCCGCAGCAAAGCGCTTCATCGAGGAGGGTGCCATCGTGTTCATCTTCGGCCGCCGGCAGGCAGAGCTCGACGCCGCGGTGGCCGACCTCGGGCCCAATGCCCGCTCGGTGAAGGGCTCGGTCTCCGATCTGGCCGACCTCGACCGACTCTACGCGGCGGTGAAGGCCGAGCGCGGAACCCTCGACATCGTCTTCGCCAATGCCGGGGCGGGAAGCCCGCTTCCGCTCGGCAAGATAACCGCCGAGCACATTGACGAGACCTTCGACACCAATGTGAAGGGTACGATCTTCACGGTCCAGAAGGCGCTGCCGCTGATGGGCAAGGGCGGTTCGATCATTCTGACGGGCTCGAGCGCCGGCACCACGGGCGCCCCGACAATGAGTGTCTACAGCGCGAGCAAGGCGGCAGTGCGCAACCTCGCGCGGACCTGGGCGGAGGATCTGAAGGGCACTGGCATCCGGGTAAACGTGCTGTCGCCCGGGGCGACGGCGACCGAACTCGCGAAGGCAGCGCTAGGCGAGGAGGGCCAGAAGGTCTACGCCTCGATGACTCCGCTCCAGCGCATGGCCGATCCGGCGGAGATCGGGGCGGCGGCGGCCTTTCTCGCGTCGGACGACAGCAGTTTTATGACCGCCAGCGAGCTCGCCGTCGACGGCGGCCTGGCGCAAATCTGACGCGCTACGCCCGGCCGTAAATTCAACATAAAGACAACGAGAAACAAAAAGGAGAAAACGTATGAGTAATAACCATGGACAAAACTTGGCGGGAAAAATTGCGGTTATCACAGGCGGAAGCAGCGGGATTGGCTTGGCCACGGCCAAGCGCTTCGTTGAAGAAGGTGCGCACGTCGTGATTACTGGGCGACGAGAAAAAGAGCTGAAGGAGGCCGCAGCCTTCATCAAGAGAAACGTTACGACGGTCGTGGGCGACGTGTCGCGCTTGGAAGATCTGGACCGGCTCTATGCCGTCGTGAAAGAGAAACATGGTCACATCGACGTACTCTTCGCGAACGCGGGCGCGGGTACAATCGCACCGCTCGCGGTGGCTACTGAGGCACATTTTGATCAGACCTTCGACGTGAACGTGAAGGGGCTGTTCTTTACGGTGCAGAAGGCCCTTCCCCTCTTCAAAGACGGCGGTTCGATTATCCTGAACTCTTCGGTCTCGAACGTGTTGGGGCTGCCAGGGTTTAGCGCCTACGCCGCGAGTAAGGCGGCTGTGCGCAACTTCGCGCGCGCCTGGACTCTGGAGCTGAAAGACCGCAAGATCCGCGTGAATTCGATGAGCCCCGGGCCAATCGAGACCCCAGCCTTAGAGACAACGACGGGCCTTACCGCTGAACAGGCCGAGCAAGCGGCCGCCCAGTTTTCCTCGCAGATCCCAATGGGTCGCAGGGGCAAGCCTGAGGAAATCGCGGCCGCCGTCACGTTCCTCGCCTCCGATGAAAGTTCTTTCATCACCGGCGTGGATCTCGCCGTCGATGGAGGCATGGCGCAGGTCTGACCCCGGCGCGGTCGCTTCTCGAACTTTAGTTCTCACACGAGATCGGAGAAACATTATGAGCTATGCAATTGTAGGATTCGGAAAGATAGGTCAGGCCCTCGCCCACGCCTTCGCCCGTAAAAACATCGACTTGACCGTTGCGAGTCGCCGGCCCCCCGAGGCGTTGGCACCGCAGGCTCGGGCGATTGGATCCACAGTCGTCGCTAAGTCGCTGTGGGATGCACTCGAGGCTGACACAATCATCTTGGCGGTTCCGTTCGGGGAACATCGCGAGATTGCGAAGGCCCTGCCGAGTTGGAAAGGCAAGACGGTCATCGACGCGATGAACTCGTTTCCAGTCCCACCTGAGGAACTGGACGATCTTCCGTCCTCCGCATTCGTCGCGAAGTCGTTCACCGGCGCTAAGTTGGTGAAAGGTTTTAACCACTTGGTTGCGGCCACACTGGCTACCGACCCGATCGTCGAGGGCGGCCACCGGGTCGTCTTTCTGTCGAGCGATGACGAGGACGCTATCGCTCCCGTGGCGGATTTGGCCAAAAAAACTTGGGTTCGCACCCGTCAAGCTTGGAAAGCTCAACGAGGGTGGAGCGCTGGTGCACGCACGCGGTCGCACTTGGGGTCATCTCATCTTCCAGGACTTGTTCAAGAAGGAGCAGTAATCGACCCACGACCGTGTGATTTGGCCCGAGAAGGATGATTCCGAAAGGTCCGATTAGATCGGACACACTTGAAGGGAAAAGGAGAGATTTCGATGAGCATCGAAAAGAATGTCCAGATTGTGAAGAATTTTCTTGTGGCACTCGGCCGCCGCGATAAGCAAGGTTTGCTGGCGTTGTCTGGCGAAGATATTGAGTGGATCATTCCGGGCGAGAACTGGCCGCTGGCCGGCACGCACCGCGGGCACGCGGGATTGGAGAATTTATTTCAGAAGGCTAACGAAACGGTGGAAACTTCGTACCCAGAGCCCCCCGAGTTCATAGCGCAGGGAGACCGGGTTCTGGTCGTCGGCTTCGCTACTGGGAAAATCAAAGCGACGAATAGGACGTTTGAGGACCACTGGGTCTTCGACATTGCCGTTCGAAATGGCAAATTGACGAACGTCCGGGAGTATGTCGACACGCAAGCACTGGCGCGGGCCTCCGAGATGGATGCAAGCCCCAGGCCCTGACCCGTCGACACCGATACCACACGAATCGATTCGTAGAGTCAACGATGGCGGATCGATCATCATGACCGGGTCAGTTGCTTCGGTGAAAGGGGTTCCCGATCGTGCCTTACAGCGCCAAAAGAAGCCATCCGTGACGCTTGTTTTCGTAAGTTACGACCTTCCTTTTCGCTGTCACGGCAAGGGTCGACAACAATGGCCTCACTTGCTAATTTTTCGACTTCTCCAACTTCGAATCGTTCTGTCCACGACCAGGTTTCCAGAAGCGGTTAGGCCAAGCGTGCCGTACCAATGGCCAAAATGAGAGTTTAGAGCTTCGCCGAATTCTTCGCCGAATCGCGCGCCGAAAAGGCTCCAAATCGTCCTTTTTGCTCCTCCGTACTCCTTTGAAATCATTAGCTTTCCGGGCTTTACGATTCCTCTGTTAACCGAAGGGTTGTAGGTTCGAGTCCTACCTGAGGAGCAATACTTATTGTAGAATCAATAACTTATAGCGACAAAAAAACAAAATATCCAGATTGATATCCGAAAAAGTCTATCCTGTCAGATCGCCCCGGAATTGCGGTAGGACTACCTGTCCGCACTTGCCGGGACCGGTTGGGCACACCGCCGCGCCCGCCGCAGGGCTTCTCGGGGGGCACCTTGCTCCCCATCGCCCACCCCGGCTCCGTAACGGAGGTGCGTTACGGTCAACGCCGGTTTCCAGCTTCATGTCTGGGTCTGGGAACAGGACTTGTGTATCCCGAGCGTTGCGCGAGCGGAACATCCGGAGTCCGAAGTAGTTTTCTGCCAAGTGAGCAATTATGAACGGACGTGCGATGCCCAAGGAGGCTTTCATTAGACAGGTGAGCATCAAGATCAGGAGGGTGTTAGCGTTGGCAACTGCGCCTCTCATTAACAATGGCCGACATGCGTCACCGTTCCGGGTTCTGATCGTGGATGATCATGAGGCGTTTCGCCGATTCACCTGTTCGATGCTGGGAGAAATAGCCGAATTGCAGATCGTCGGTGAAGCCGCAGACGGATTGGAAGCGGTTCACAAAGCCGAAGAGCTACGACCGGACTTGATTGTGTTAGATATGGGGCTACCCAAACTAAACGGGATGGAAGCCGCTCGACGAATCCGCAAGCTCTCCCCGAACTCCAAAATATTCATTATGAGTCAGGAGTCCTCGGTTGATGTGGTGCAAACGGCCCTTCGCGAGGGAGCAAAAGGCTATGTTGTGAAGATGGACGCGGGAAGCGAGCTACTGAGAGCAGTGAATGCCGTCATTCTGGGCGAGCCGTTTACCGGCGTCAGATTCTCCGGTCATGATTTCGTCAAATAGGAACGTTTCCCTGATAAGGCCCAAGGTCCGAGAAGGGGACTCCCTCCTCAATAAATACCGCAAAGTGAAGCGAAAACAGATCAGCGGCTTGTAGCTTTTCATCGATCTGGAGGACAAGAAACACTCCAGATCGACCAATGATTTGTACTCGTTCACGCGCCCGAGGAACGTACAACGTTCTCTCCCTCTTGCAACGACTATACCTGCATGGGAACCGCGCATCATCCGCACCGTTACGTGACAAAGTTTGTGTCACCGGCAGCGTTGGGCTGTTTCTCGTGATTCGTGCCGATTATCACTAACAAGCCGCCGACTTGCTGCTCCGAAGAACTGCCAGTATGGGTCACACGAGTGGTGTTCCTCATGGGCAATGAGTTTATCCACGCTGTCTTCGGACGCGATGGTCTGGAAGCACGACGTGCAGATTGAATCAATCGATGAGTCAGGATTTCTCCTGTGGGCGAATGGGATAAGGGTAGTCATTTATCGAACGCTCCTTGCGGCCCGCCGCTTTCGGGATGGAGGAGATGTGTAGTTTTTGGCTAAATTCAGGTGTTCAGACTAGGGATAAGCTTGCTCGCCGTCTGTGCAAAATTGAACACTTTTGCCAAATATACTCTTGTCGTCAGCGCCACCCGTTCATCCCTCATTCGCACCCATTGGAACCTTCTCGTCACCCTTAATATGCAGTGCAGGTAGTGCGCTATTCTGGGTGATCGGGTGCAGCCGCATCAGTTCCGCAGGCAAAAAAGGAGCCAGAGGGTCGTTCACTCCGGCTCTACGGGGATGCCTTGGTTCTCGTTCGTTTATTGGCGCTGATTGTTCTGTGTCCGGCCAGTCCGCAACGGCACTTTGGTCGTTGGACCTTCGGAATGTATTGGTATCCGCGACCTCAGGTGGCAAGACGAATCCGGGGTGTTGTTGCCCGCCAGAAGCCCCAGCGCCGCGCCCTGCGACCTCCCGGCGCATCCACGGGCCACCATTTTGGCGGTCTCCATTAACTTCCAAAAAAAAAGCCGGAGGCTTTTTCACTCCGGCTCGAAGCCCCATGGTTGTCTTTCTTTTATAGGCCGCATTGTTCCGGTGTCCGGCCCAGTCGCGCAACAGGACTTTGGTGACAGGTAATGCAAAAACTACCAGTTGTGTT
>Ga0207098_10226_pt1 | contig 18689 bp, 16 predicted proteins | sample Alteio_BWMinHeat_84_FD_153548 | JGI IMG/M metagenome (GOLD analysis project Ga0207098, IMG submission 153548) | Enriched cells from forest soil in Barre Woods Harvard Forest LTER site, Petersham, Massachusetts, United States -... | ecosystem: Environmental > Terrestrial > Soil > Temperate forest >...
TTATATAGGCTTGCTTTTAGAGCCTTATTTGGGTAAGACGAGATTTGCAGCAGCCTACCTGTTAACCGGTATTGCAGCAAGCATTGCAAGTATATGCTGGAACTTGAATATTGTAAGCGCAGGTGCATCGGGCGCTATATTTGGCATGTACGGTGTATTTTTAGCCATGCTTACTACCAATTTTATCGAACCATCGGCGCGTAAAGCTTTACTTACCAGCATAGGTATTTTTGTTGCCTATAACCTGGTAAACGGCATGAAAGCGGGTATTGACGCAGCTGCGCATATAGGCGGATTGGTTAGCGGTTTAATTATAGGATATGCTTATTATCCCAGCCTAAAAAAACCGAATGTATTAAAATTACAGTACTTAACTATCGGCATAATTACGTTAGTAATGCTTGGCAGCGCTGTAGTGGTGATGCACAAAATACCGAATGATTTTCCTGCCTATGATCAGAAAATAAAAACCTTTGCTTATAACGAACAACAGGCGATGCAACCATTACAATCGGATTCAAAATCGTCACGCGATCAGGTATTGTACGATTTAAAAAAAGGCATCAATTACTGGCAGGAAAATATTAAACTTGTACGTGATGCGGACAAGCTTGATATCCCGGATGCCCTGCATACCCGCGACAGGCTACTAATTGAATATTGCGGCTTACGTGCTAAAAACTATGAGCTGATTTACAAAATGGTGAATGAAAACGACCAGAAATATAAACCGCAGGTAGACGATTATAACACACAAATAAAAAGCGTATTAGATAGTATAAAGGATAATTAAGATATTGCCACAAACAAAAAAAGAGCTTCCAATCGAAACTCTTTTTTGTTTAACAGGTAGGTGTAATATATGATAGATCAGGCAACTAAACGGGTTTTCCGTGAGTTGCTGCTGTTGTTGCGGAATTTACTTGATTTGTATGCTTGCAAATCGTTATCTAAAATTTCTTTCAGTTCCTGATCGAACTTTTTGATTAGTAATGCTGTACGGTTTAACATTAGTTTTTCGAGTATTGCGTTCATGTTTTCCATGGCTGATATATTTTAGTTGGTTATGTTATGTTTATACCCAATATGGTGCCAATTAACAAACTGCGTCAAAAAAGGGCAAATATTGAATAATCTGTGTTTAAGCAGCTTTAAAGCGTTTTTAATTGCATACTTCACTGTATAATAAAATAGTCATTTCAATGTAAACGCTATTTTAAAACGATGTACGAAGATGGTTTTACAGGATGCCCGTTGTGCAAGGTATTGGCTATATGTTTAATGCAAACCATACTTGAAATCAGGAGCGCTATCAGTAACTTTACTATCATATCCGTTGATGTTTATGATGTAAATGTATGGCGAACTATGCTCCCTCCCTATGTAAATTAGGCGAAGGGCGTTGAATTATCGGTAAAATGGGGTAAAATAACGATGAATAGTTTTAGCTATGAAAGCTACGTCGGTTAATATCCGCAAGACTCATTGTAAAGCCCTGCGGTGACATCAATTAAACATTATACATCCTGCCTTAAAACCTCTAAAGGCGGTCGGTTTAAAACACCGCGGCTGTTTAATAAACCGATAGCTATAGTTAACAAGGTGATCAATGCAAAAATTCCAACTACCGGCAATACTTCAGGCGAGAACGCAGCCTCGAATGTATATTTGGCCAGCGCCCAGCTTCCCGCTAAGGAAATCAAAATACCTGTAGCCGCTGCCAGCGAACCTAAAAAGAAATACTCTAAAGCAGTAATGGTAAGTACCTGTTTACGGCTGGCACCAAGTGTGCGCAGTAATACGCTTTCCTGCAGGCGCTGATATTTACTGATGCGTACTGATGCAATGAGCACAATTAGACCCGTAACAATACTAAAGGCCGACATAAACTTGATCACAAATCCAATCTTGCTCAAAAGCTCATCAATTACCGTAAGGATAAGGCCCAAATCGACCACCGAAACATTCGGGAAGTTACGCACCACCGATTGCTGAAATTTTGCCGAGACTTTATTATTGGCTACACGGGTAAGCACTACATAAAATTTAGGCGCCTGCTCCAATACTCCGGCCGGAAATACCACCAGGAAATTGGTTTGTATTCGATTATAATTTACTCTGCGGAAACTTCTGATCACCGTTGCCATTTGCACGCCCTGCACATTGAATAACAATTTATCGCCCAGGTGCAGGCGGCTACGATGCCCCCAGCCTTCTTCTACCGATACAGGGATATCCTGGCCGGGCATGGCTTTACCTATCCACTGGCCTTCGGTAATTTTTTCGGTATTGGTTAACGTATCGCGATAAGTTACCCTGTATTCGCGGGTAAGCACCTGTTTTGGCGGTGCATTGTGATTGTTGCTATCTTTTTTTAACTGCAACTCGGTTTTGCCGTTTATTTCGGCCAGGCTCATGGTTACAATAGGTACCTGTGATATCACGGGCAGGCCCTGGCTTTTGGTCAAAGCCGCAACTCCGGCTTTCTGGCTTTCCTGGATATCAAATAAAATCAGGTTAGGCTGGTTACCGCTTGATGAAAGCGTTACCCGTTGCAGCAAAATACCCTGTATAAAAAACAGCGTGCAGATAAAGGCGGTGCCTAAGCCAATAGACACAATAAGTATAACCGACTGGTTATTGGGCCGATATAAATTTGAAAAACCCTGCCGCCATAAATAGCTCCACGAAAATGGGAAGAATTTTTTTACCAGCCACATCAGCAACCGTGCCATTAAGGTTAGAATGAGAAAAGCCAGTAAAATACATACGGTAAATACAGCCGTTTGCGGCCAGCTTTTGAGTTGTAAAAAGGTAAAGCAGGCTATAAATAACAGGATCAGCACATATACCAGCCATTTTAAGGGATCGCGGGTGAGGCTGGTTTCGGCAAAGGAGATGCGTAAGGTATTTAAAGGTGAGATATTACGTACGGATACCAATGGCAATAACGCAAACAGGATAGAGATGATAACGCCTAATATTATGCCCTGCCCTATTGCAGCCCATGAGATGGTGATAGCGATATCTACAGGTAAAAAATCTTTGAGTACTACAGGCAATGCATGCTGTATCACGGTACCTAATATCGCGCCAAGCACGGAGCCTATAAAGCCAACACTCACTATCTGAATAAGGTAGATTAAAAATGCCTGCCACGAGTTTACCCCCAGGCAGCGTAATACAGCTATAGTGTTGATCTTTTCGCGAACATAAATATTAATGGCGCTGGCTACACCTACACAGCCCAGCAGCAAGGCAATGAATCCCACCAAAGCTAAAAACCTGGTCAGATCGTCGAATGATTTACCGGTCTGATCTTTTTGCGATTGGATGGTTTGATCGTTGATGTCCTCTTTTTCAAGCCGCGGTTCAATTTTTTTAACCAGGCTTTCCATATCAACCTGCCTGTTGTATTTAAAGTAATAGCTGTATTGTATGCGACTGCCCTTTTGTACCAAACCTGTTTGCTGCAGATATTGAAGCGGGATGTATACAATAGGCGCTATGTTTGATGAAATACCGGTTTGCCCGGGCGCTTTGTTTAAGATACCGGCAATTTTAAAGGTCATCTGTCCTACTTTAACCGAGTCGCCAACGCTGGCGTTAAACTGCAGCATCAGGGTTTTATCAACCAAAGCGGTTTGGCCGCTGCGAAAATCTTTTCCGGCCGAAGCCGGTGTGGTTTCCAGTTCGCCATAGTACGGGAAATCGCCCTCAAGGGCCTTGATCTGTACCAAACGGGTACCGCTACTTTTAGGGAACAGCACCATCGATGCAAAAGACCGTTCCTGCGAGCGCTTATCGCCAAGCGAGTCGACGAGTTTTTGAATGGTTGGTGTTACCGGTTTATTTGTCGATAGTACCAGGTCGGCACCAATTAAGGTAGCAGCCTGATCGTCGATGTTCTGGCGCAGGTTATCGCCAAACGAATAAATAGCCACCAGTGCGGCTATACCTAAAATAATTGATGATATAAATAAAAACAACCGCGAGCGGTTACGCCGGCTATCGCGCCAGGCCATTTTGAACAGCCAGGGCAGGTTTAATTTAGTCGATTGTCGATAGTCCATAGTGGATAGTTCTTTTCTGAATTTTAAATTATATATCTACTATGGCCTGATTAAATTCATCACTAACAATGTGCCCGCCTTTAATGCGAATAATGCGTTGTGTTTTTGATGCCAGTTCCAGATCGTGCGTTACCAATACCAGCGTGGTGCCTGCTTCCCGATTAAGATCGAAAATTAATTTGACTACCTTTTCGCTTGTTTCGGCATCCAGGTTACCCGTGGGCTCATCGGCAAACAAAATTTTAGGCTGGTTGGAAAACGCTCTTGCCAGCGATACCCTTTGCTGCTCTCCGCCCGAAAGCTGTGTGGGGTAATGATGATTACGCGATGCCAGGCCCACTTTGTCAAGCAGATCCATAGCACGTGCCTTTATATTTTTTTCGCCGCGAAGCTCCAAAGGCACCATTACGTTTTCGAGCGCGGTAAGCGTTGGCAATAACTGGAAGTTTTGAAATATAAAACCAACATGCTGGTTACGTACCTGCGCGCGTTGGTCTTCGGTAAGGTTATCGAGCCTGATACCATTCAGTTCTACCGAACCGGTGCTTGAACGGTCGAGCCCGGCACACAGGCCAAGCAAGGTTGTTTTGCCGCTGCCTGACGGACCTACTATAGCCGCCGTAGAACCTGCCGCTATAGAAAAATTAATGTCGTTAAGCACAGTTAAGGGTTGACCCGCGCTTTGATATGTTTTACCCAGGTTTTGAATGTTCAGTATGGTATCCACAGAATATATTTTGGAATGTGGGCATTGCTTTTTACATTGCCGCCCAGTTAACATTAATAATTGTTTCTAAAGTAGTAAAATAGCTAAACTAAACTATCATCGCGATGTTTTAGAACTACTCACATTTAGAATTTAGAAAGACATTTTATGCAAAAGTTACAGCTCTGGGCCACTATCCTCATCATCACATTGTCATTTGCATGCGGCAACGGGCAAAAGAGTACCGAGGCAACCGATACGACATCCGTAAAAGCCAAAGACCCGCAGCATATGGCTCATAAAACCATTTTGTTTTTCGGCGACAGTTTAACGGCTGGTTACGGACTGGATGATCCGGCATCAGAAGCTTTTCCGGCTGTGATACAGGAGAAACTGGATTCGCTTAAGTTACCTTATAAAGTTATTAACGGAGGCTTAAGCGGCGAAACATCCGCCGGCGGCTTAAGCCGGGTCGATTGGCTGCTTCGCCAGAAAATTGATGTTTTTATTTTAGAGCTTGGCGCGAACGACGGCCTAAGAGGTTTACCGATAACCGAAACAGAGAAGAATTTACAAGCAATTATCGATAAAGTTAAAGCCAAATATCCTGATGCAAAATTAGTGCTTACAGGCATGATGGTTCCGCCGAATATGGGCTCAGATTACGCTACGGCGTTTAAAGCCGTATTTCCGAAACTAGCTAAAAAGAACAACATGCTTTTGGTACCTTTTTTACTGCAAAACGTAGCCGGTAACCGCGATTTAAATCAAAGCGATGGCATACACCCAACAGCGAAAGGTGCCAAAATTGTTGCAGAAAATGTGTGGGGAATTTTAAAAGGTGCGTTGTAGTTACAGGTTGGATACCCGTCTTAACTCTTCGTGCAAACTAATAACCTGTTGCTGTAGCTCCAGTATTTGCGATGCATAGTCGTTAACCTTACTCCTGGCTATTTTAAGCTCGTCGGCTTGTGCCTGACCCTGCCCTGGGGCCTGCGATGTAAGCAGCTCAACAACACTGGTATTAAAAACGATAACAATTTGCTCTAATCGCGATAGGTTAATATCAGTAACGCCAGTTTCTATTTTTGAAAACGCCGGGACTGAAATATCCAGCATTTTGGCTACATCGCCTTGCGACCAGCCGTTTTGCTGCCGCATCAATTTAATTTTCTTACCGAGATCCTGCATATAATATGGTTTAGTTATTAATTGATAAAATACCCGCGGCTCACATTTTCATCATAAACATTACAGCGGTTTAATCAATGGCCTTAAATGTTAACGCCATTACAAAAATAATAAATTTTAAACAACACGATAATATTTATATTACAAGATATACGCTGTTTACCCCAAACTAAAATATATTTAAAGGTAATACAATTTCTATCCTGTTATTGCCGCTTCCGCCAAATATGTCAGTATCAAGCAGGTGGCTGTAACGTATGCCAAACGTAAAAGGCAGCTGGTTCCATATCTGGCTGTCAAAAAACACTTCGGCGCCTGTCGATCTGAAATTTTGGTTATACGGAGTGCCTTTGTTAAATAATGTGGCCTGGCTGTAATCGAAAAAAGCGTTGCCGCGAATCCTTAACAGGTAATAAGCATTAGCAAAACCTGCATCGGGGTAAACAATGGGGAAATTGTAATTAGCCCCTGCTTTGTATACCTGGTAAAAGTTAACCGAGCTGTATCCGCGCGAAAACGGAAAATCGTTTGAGAAATTACCGTTATTGTCTTCATCACGCTTTTGATACGCACCATTAAGTACTAAATTATGGTTGATGCTCAAACCGGGTAAATACAAATTACCGGTTACAAGCAATTGGTGAGCATCAATATTATTGAACGCGCTTTTATAATCGACGCTGATATTTTCGCCCAAACGGGGATAAATATTCTTTTTGGCCTGCCGGCTATGGCTACTAAAGCTCACATAATTATCGAGGTACCATAAGGGCCTGTCGTTAGTGGCATTATTATACGGCGCGGGAAAGTAATTACTACTGTAAAACAGGTTAGTACCAAAAGCAAGGCCTGTTGCGGTATGTCCGCCGGTTAGAGTTAAAGGTATCTCATAGCCAATATATACCTGCGATTGGTTATAGTAAATGGGATTATAGTTTTTATCGTAAACCTGGCGGTTAAAAATATAATCGACGCCGGCGGTTAAGTATGGGAACAGGGCCCCGTAAACCGTACCGAAGCCGACCTCGTTATAACCTTCGTTACGGTTATAGTTGTACAGCAGTTCGGATTGTAAGGTATTCAGCACGTTTTCGCCTTGCAGGGCAAGCGTGTAATTAGGATCGGCAAAGGTTGGCTCCAGCGTGTGAAAATTAAACAGGTGGAAGGCTTTGTTATATTTGGTGACAGCCGGATGATCGTTGTTAACCTTATCCAGCAAATCGACCGCATCGCCTTTGCTTAAAGCTCCTATGCCCATGTCACCCAATGCCCCCGGTATAGCTCCGGAAGTAATTTCCTGCCATTGTACCTGGTTGTTTGGCGATTGATTGACATGATAGCCATAAGCCGTTAAGCTCACCCAGGCAATTTTATCGCCGGCTATAGCGGGCTGGTAATTACCGATGTCGGCCCTAAGCGAATCGTTTTGTAAGCGGTATAGCTTTTTATCGGTTAATGATAAGGCGAATAAGGCATCCGTTTTATCAGTCGTGGCCGAAAAGTAAACCTTGTCGTGATCAATTGTAGGGAAAACAATGGGCTGCCGCGACCATGGCATCAGGTATTCGGCATTGCCGTTGGCCGGATCGATCGAGGCGATACTCATATTGCCGTTTGGCTCACGCACTGCCGAGATTATTTTACTGCCGTAGAACCTGGGATAGGTATAAAACAGGTTTGCCTTATTAGGGATAACGGTGATTATTTTACCGTCCAGGTCGAGGATGTGCAGCTCGCTTTTGCCCTGCGGACTGATCTGCACGGCTACAATACTTTTACCATCATCGCTGAAAGCAGGTGCGAAATACTTGGTTCCTTTAGTGATCCGGGTTTGTTCGCCGGTATTTATGTCCAAAACATTCAGTTCCGAGTAATCGCGGTATCCCCAGCGCAGGTCGGGGCGATATGAAGCGTACACTATTTTACCATCGTGGTAATTGAAATAGCTGTCTAAAGTATAATCGCGTATGCGGATCACCTTTTCCTGGTTACCGGTACGGGTTACAAAAACCGGCACATTATCATACGTGGTTTTGGTATAAACTAAAGTGTTGCTGTTGATATAAGCCGGGTACTCTTCATCGGCAATAAAATGCTGGTTTTTATCAGCCGAGCGGTTTGCTGATACCGGTTGCGGCTGGCTCAGACCGAACTCGTTTTTAAAATGAGCAAAGGCATCGGTACGGAACTGCGTAAAATCTTTTCCCGAATATTTTTTGACGGCCTTTTGCAATGGGTAAAACAAGCCATCGAAAGCAGCGGCATCATGTGTTACATTTTTCCAGAAATCATCGCCATAAGTATTGCGGCCGTAGGCTACCAGCATATAGCCTGTGGGGTACCAATCCGGCGTATAATCGCGGTATGAGCCGTTGCGCAGCTTCATCCAGCTGTAATCTTTACCGGCGGCCCATAAAGCGCGGTAACCGTTGTAGTAATATGGCAGGCGGCCCCTGCCCTGTTTGGTTACATAGGTTTCGTTATAAACAGCGTCGCCTTCAAAAAACCAGTTGGGTACGGTTAGCTCGTTACCAACAGCCTGCCCGCCTTCGCCAAAAATAACATGCAGCGCTTTTGACAAACCCACATTGAAGTTATTGAATTGCTGTACGTGCCTGAACTCGTGCACAGCCAGTTGATCCGTCCATCGCAGGCTACCCAGTTCAAAACTATTTTGTTCGGGTGTTAAATAAAACTCGCTACGGAACGGCGCCAGGCCCACATAAGCGTTTGATATGGTGGTTTGATTTTGCAGTAAAAGACTTACCTGCAACTGTTTGAGCCCGATGGTAGACTGTATCACAGGGTTGATGCGCCCGATGACGCTTGCCACCCTGATAGCCGCCGAATCCATCCCCAAAGGAAAAATAACCCTTGCCGCCGGCGTATTAACCTGATCCCATTTAATTGACGGCGGGTTGCCGCCAAACTGTTGCGCCTTTGCAAAAGTTGCGGTTAAAAGTAACAGCGGGAGTATGGATAGTTTAGAATAATTAAACATCGATCAGGTTTTGACTGGTGAAAATAAGATATTTTATGTGAAAAACAGATGAAGAGCTTACAAACCTTCTTCGTGTGACGTCACCATTCGTCAAAGCGGAATTGATTGGCACTCATCAACAAAAAATGAAGACATCGGTATTCTTCGGTATTTTTCAAAGGTTCTCACACCAAACCTTGCTTAAATCAATCTAAATGGAGTTTTTCAGCATTTCGACCCAAGGAGCACATCGGTATCACATAGGTACTTGTTCGGTATACCGATGTTTACCTGTCACTGTAACAGGGTGGTATTTGTGGGTGTTTTCAATTTGTTTTATTCAATCATTCACTCAATCAATCCTTCAATCCTTCAATCATTAAAAAACAGGGTGGTATTCGTGGGTGTTTTTCAAATTATTTTATTCAATCATTCAATAACTCAATCCTTCAATCATTGAAAAAACAGGGTGGTATTTGTGGGTGTTTTGAAAGAACATTTCAGAGCTTTCGACTTTCATCCCGATGACTATCGGGAGCTTCCGGCTCTCTTACAATATACAAATAAATCACCGCATTTAAAAGTATCTAACGCATAAAAAGTAATACCTGTTCGCCAATCAGATAAAGGCTCACAAAATCGTAAATTACCATGACACGGCATCTGCAAAAACTGTATACATTTGCAGCTTGTTAAATAGTTATGGCTAAAATTTCCATTAACCTGGCAACGGGTTCATTGCAAAAAGAAGAGATCATTGTAGGGATCGACCTTGGCACCACTAATTCGCTGGTGGCGTTTATCGATCCGGATAGGCAACCTAAAGTAATCAACGATGTAGGCAAAGGCGTTTTGGTACCCTCAATCGTTCACTTCGGCCCTTCCGGCGATATTACTGTGGGTAACGAAGCCAAAAACTATCTGATTACCGATCCGCAGAACACCATATTTTCGGTTAAGCGTTTGCTTGGCCGGTCATATCATGACATTGAAAATTACCAGGATTTTTTCTCGTACAAAGTTATCGACGATAATACCGAGAGCCTGGTGAAAATAAAGGTTGGCGATAAATTTTATACGCCTATCGAACTTTCGGGCATGATACTGAAAGAGCTGAAAGAACGTGCCGAACATGCTTTGAAAACCCCGGTGAATCGCGCGGTGATCACTGTACCAGCGTATTTTAACGACTCACAACGCCAGGCCACCCGCGATGCAGGCAAGCTGGCCGGTTTGGATGTTTTACGTATTGTGAACGAACCTACAGCAGCAAGTCTGGCCTACGGCATCGGGCTCGACCCAACCGAAACAAAAACTATCGCGGTGTACGATCTTGGCGGCGGTACTTTTGATGTTTCGATATTACAGATACAGAACGGCATATTTGAAGTATTGGCAACTAATGGCGATACTTTTTTAGGTGGTGATGATTTTGACCGCGCCATATTAGATTACTGGATAGAAAAAAATAATCTTGACCGTGCGGAACTGTTGCAAAATCGCGAGTTGGCGCAGGAACTACGTTTAAAAGCAGAAGAAGCGAAAAAATCATTCAGTCACCAAAGCTTGTTTAATGAGAAGGTTGGTGATGTTTGGTGCACTATCGACCGTGATACTTTTGAAAAACTGATTCTGCCTAAAGTCGAGTTGACCATTCATAGCTGCCGCAACGCGCTTAAAGATGCCAAACTGGAGGTCAAACAGATTGACGAAGTAGTAATGGTTGGTGGTTCGACGCGCACGGCATTGGTTAAAAAAATGGTGTCGGAGTTTTTTGGCCGCAAATTGCACGATGAGGTAAACCCCGATGAAGTTGTGGCTTTGGGCGCGGCTATACAAGCTGATGTTTTAGCTGGTAACCGCTCTGATATCTTATTGCTTGATGTTACCCCGCTTTCGTTGGGGATTGAAACCATGGGCGGTTTGATGGATGTGATCATCCCTCGCAACTCAAAAATACCGACAAAAGCAGGCAGGCAGTACACTACTTCGATTGACGGACAGGTGAACATGAAGATTGCCGTTTACCAGGGCGAGCGCGACCTGATTAAAGAAAATCGCAAACTGGCAGAATTTGATCTGAAAGGTATCCCGGCAATGCCGGCAGGTTTCCCGAAAGTAGATATTAACTTTTTGCTTAACGCGGATGGAATATTAAAGATACAGGCCATTGAACTGCGCAGCGGCGTGAAACAGGAAGTAGAAGTAAAACCTGCTTACGGCATTACCGATGATGTTGTTGAGCAGATGCTGATGGACAGCATCACGCATGCTAAAGACGACGTTGCCCAGCGCATGCTGATTGAAGCCTGCACCGAAGGCGAACAGATAATTTATACTGTGGAACGCTTTATCGAAAAACATGGCGTACACTTGAGCAGTGCCGAAATAACCGACACGCAGCAATATATCAAAAATCTGAAAGAAGCTTTAAGCAGCGGCGATAAGGATTTGATCCACAAGGCTATTGACGAGTTGAACGAATTTACCCGTCCGTTTGCCGAGCGTTTGATGGACCAGGCGATTAGCACGGCGATGAAGGGGAAGGCTATTTAGCAGTGAGTGGTGAGTAGATTGTTAAATTGACTACTGACAACTCACCATTGACTATTCTACTCCTTTGACCTTCATCTGTATGGTATAAACTGCTTCTGAAGCTGTGATAAACAATATATCCTTACTCTTTCCGGCAAAGCATAAATTGGCTGTCCATTTTTCGGGGATGGCGATGTGTGCTATCCTTTTTCCTTCAGGGTTATAAACTGTAACGCCGTTCCCGGTAAGGTAGATGTTTCCTTTTTCGTCCAAAGTCATGCCGTCCGAGCCGTGATTAATCACCAGTTGTTTATCGCTTAACAAACCATCTTTCCCAATAGCGTATTTATAGGTTTTGTTGGCTTTAATATCGGCGACATACAAATACTTACCATCCGGAGTACCAACAATGCCATTGGGTTGTTGCAGGTCGTCAGCAACCAAAACAGGTTCGTTTTTGCCCTTCGGTAGATAAAATACGTACTGGCCCTTCATATCGGATGTTGTCCTGTCCCAATACGGGCGCTGATAATAGGGGTCGGTAAAATAAATGCCATCTTTATTATCAATCCAGACATCATTCGGACCGTTAAGCCTGTGCCCCTGGTAATTGGTGAGCAATACTTTGATCTCCTTTTTCGGACTGATCAACCATAGCTCATCGTGTTCATCGGCGCAGGTGAGCAGGGTGCCATGTTTATCGAAATACATCCCGTTAGAGCGACCCGCTTTATCTAAAAAAACAGACAGTTTCCCGTTTATATCGTACTCCCATATTTTATCGTTAGGCTGATCGGTAAAAAACACATTGCCGTGTTTGTCGACAGAAGCGCCTTCGGTAAAGCTGAACTGCTTCGATATCAATGTTGGTTTTAAAGCGGTATCCACCACATCTTCCTGGCAAAGCGCCGCAAAAGGAATAGTAATCAGTAACAACAGGGCAATAAAACAATGCTTCATTTGATAGTAATTGGTTGCCGAAGATATTAAAACTACAGCAAAATTCAACTGGTAATCAGGGCTATTTAAAAATATTTAATTGATTTTACTTGTTTTATATTTTTTAAATTTGATATCTTTATGATATCATTTTAAATCACTCACAATGAACACCGAAAAAATCATCACACCGCCATCAGGCTACATTGCCTTTATCTTGTTTATAGGTTTGCTCGTGTTATCCATCGTTAGTTTCAGTATGGAAATTATTGTTGTTGGGGCCGTACTGTTAATAATCGATTTAATAATTGTACTGCCAGGTATCATCATCGTTAATCCAACAGAATCAAAAGTGCTCACACTTTTTGGCCAATATACCGGCACGGTTAAATCCGACGGTATTTACTGGGTAAATCCGTTTTCAGTTAAAAAGAAGGTATCATTGAAAGCGTATAACATAAACGGCCAGCAATTAAAGGTGAACGATAAGGCCGGCAACCCAATAGAAATTGCCGCGGTAATTGTTTGGCAAGTTAACAATACGGCCAAAGCGCTGTTCGATGTAGAAAATTACATCCAGTACGTCAACATCCAAAGCGAGTCGGCGGTAAGGCATTTAGCTAACTCTTTCCCTTATGATAATTATGAGGACGAAGAAGCTAAAATAACTTTGCGTGACGGCGCCGACGAGGTAAGCAAAATGCTCGAAAACGAGTTAAACCAGCGTTTGGAACGTGCCGGCATTACTGTGATAGAAGCACGGATATCGCACCTGGCTTACGCGCCCGAAATTGCCAGCGCCATGCTGCAAAGGCAACAGGCATCGGCTATTATAGCCGCCCGACGACTAATTGTTGAGGGCGCTGTAGGTATAGTTGAAATGGCCCTGCAAAGGCTTGCGGTAAACAATGTTGTTGATCTTGACGAAGAGCGGAAAGCTGCTATGGTAAGCAATTTACTGGTTGTATTATGCGGCGAACGTAATGTAACACCCGTAGTAAACACCGGTACTTTATATCATTAATTATGTACAGCGAATTTAGCTCAATAAAAAGCACCGAACTGTGGCTGCAACGCAAGCGTTTGTTCTTCCCGTGGTACGAGCTAACCGATGGGCAGCTTACGTACGGAAAGATAAGCTATCGTGGTTTGCTGAGGCGTACGGCCGTGGTTGAAACCGCAAGCGATACGTGGATGTTTGAATATGACGGCTTTTTTACACGAACACTAAAGATCAGCAGCCAGGATGAAGTTACCGGCAAACTAAAGCTATGTTTATTCAGTAAAGCATCATTAAGTATGAACGATGGTTTTGGCGCGGAATTTTTTCGAGATGATATTTTCCCGGCAAGCTTTGGCTGGCATACCGACAGGTTTGGAGAAATTGTAAAGCTGAAGAAAAACTATTTCACATTCAGATCAATCAACCTTACGCTCGACCCTAACGCGGCCCAAATTAGCATTGTGCCTTTACTTTGCTTTTTAGGATCGCATTTAATTATTTTGCGGCAGCGCCGAAAAGCAGGGGCTCATTAATAACATGGCAGAAAAAAAAGCATTTGTTTTGAGGATAAACCCGGATATTTTAAAAGATCTGGAACAATGGGCCGCCGACGAGTTTAGAAGCACCAACGGGCAAATTGAGTACCTTTTGCAACAAGCCGTAAACGCACGAAAAAAAGGTAAAAAGAAAGGTAACAAAGAAGAATAATCAGAACGTACCCTATTATAAATCAGATGTAAATTAAGTGCTGACGAAACACATCTTTAATAAATAAGATACGTTATAAGAGCAGGCAAATACGTAAATTTGCCCCGAACCAAATTTTAATATTTTTTATGAACGAAGTATATATCGTTGCCGCAACACGCACACCAATAGGCAGCTTCGGCGGTAGCCTTTCGTCTTTATCAGCTACACAATTAGGTGGCCTGGCCATTAAATCGGTAATAGAAAAATCGGGACTTCAACCTGCAGATATCCAGGAAGTTTATATGGGCAACGTAATATCGGCCAACCTGGGTCAGGCGCCTGCAACACAGGCCGCTAAATTTGCCGGTTTACCCGATCTGCCTGCTACCACTATCAACAAAGTTTGCGCATCGGGCATGAAAGCCATTATGCTGGGTGCACAAAGCATAGCTTTGGGCCAAAACGATATAGTTGTTGCCGGCGGTATGGAAAGTATGAGCAATATACCTTACTATCTTGACAAAGCTCGTACCGGTTACCAATTGGGGCACGGTCAGCTTACAGACGGTTTGCTTAGAGACGGTTTATTTGATGCGTATGATAACTTCCACATGGGTTCGGCAGCTGAACTTTGTGCTGAAGAGTGCCATATCAGCCGCGAGGACCAGGATGCTTACGCGATAGAATCGTACCATCGCGCACAAAAAGCACAAGCAGAAGGAAAATTTAACGACGAAATAAGTGCAGTTGAAATAAAGGATAAAAAAGGAAATGTAACAACGGTTACCGAAGACGATGAGCCTAAAACCGCTAAATTTGATAAGATACCAACTTTAAAACCCGTATTTAAAAAAGACGGGACCGTTACCGCGGCCAATGCTTCGACATTGAACGACGGTGCAGCGGCCATTGTTTTAATGAGTAAACAAAAAGCTAAAGAACTGGGAATTAAACCCCTTGCAAAAATAATTGCTTATGCAGATGCACAGCAGGCGCCTAACAAATTTGCTACTGCACCAGCAAAGGCTATTCCACTGGCTCTGCACCGCGCAGAACTTAGTGCGGCAGATATCGACTATTTTGAAATTAACGAAGCATTTTCGGTAGTAGCCATAGCCAATAACCAAATATTAAAACTCGATCCCGCTAAGGTAAACGTTAACGGCGGCGCGGTATCCATCGGCCACCCGCTGGGTGCATCGGGCGCACGGATTGTGATAACTTTATTGTCGGTATTACAGCAAAACAAAGGCAAATACGGCGCAGCCGGAATTTGTAACGGCGGCGGCGGGGCAAGCGCAATTGTTATAGAAAGTTTACGTTAATACGTAGGTTGATAACGACAATGAAATATTTATTGATTGTATTGTTTGTTTTTACTGCTCCGATAATGGCGTGCGCCCAGCACAGCGACGATCGCGGACGCCTGCAGCAACTGCAAACTTACGAGGACAGCCTGCGTTCGTTAGGGCGACAATTTGTCAATAAAGATAGCGACCCTGAGCGCACAAACGCCAATTACACTTTTATAAAAACGCTGGTTAGTGCGTTAAAAGTAAATGATTCGTATCATTACGGTTTCGATTCGGTGAAAAGTATTACGATAACTCACTCTCCCGACGACCGTTTCCGTTTATTGACGTGGCATATTACCAACGACGACGGCAGCTGCCGGTTTTATGGCGCTATCCAAATGAATACCAACGGCCCGTTAAAATTATATCCCCTTGAAGATTATTCGCCATTGTTAAAAAACCCGGAAGACTCGGTTGTTGATAACCGCAAATGGTACGGCGCGCAATATTATAAAGTTATCGAGGTAACTACCGCCACAACGCCATACTACGTTTTGCTGGGCTGGAAGGGCAATACGCCAAAATCTACCAAAAAAGTTATTGAAGCCTTATCGTTTAAAAACGACAAACCTATTTTCGGGATGCCTGTATTCAACGGCAATGGCAAGATAAGGCACCGGGTTATTTTTGAATATACCAGCCAGGCATCGATGACGGTAAGATATGTACCCGAACAGCAGATGATTGTTTTCGATCATTTATCGCCGCCACAGCCCAAAATGCAGGGTCACTTTGATACTTACGGGCCCGATATGACTTATAGCGGTTATAAGCTGATTCAGGGCAGATGGCTGTTTCAGGACAACCTGGATATGAGAAACATGCCTGACAGCCATGACGATATGCCTTATGTTGACCCGAAGAAACAGGCCGCTATTGACAAAGCGACTTCTGCAACTCAGAACAGACGATAATAAAATTTGATTTGTAATAATCCTGAATTATCCATCATTAAGCAATTTTAATTGGTTACTTTTCAGGATTAAATTTTGATTTATAAGAATAATCTTATTTTAGCGGGAGTTTTTATTTAAAGAATTATTATGCAAGATACCACCATTGCGGTACCGGTTGAACAAAAACCACGTTTCCCCAGAAGTATTCCCTTTATTATTGGTAACGAAGCCGCAGAGCGTTTCAGCTTTTACGGCATGCGCTCGATACTAGTTACTTTTTTGGTGGCCCAGTTTTATGGCAAAATGTTCGGCCCGGAGCAGGCGGCAGCAAAAGCCAACCAAAGTACCCATTTTTTTGTGGCACTTGCTTATACTCTGCCCTTTGTTGGCGGTATAGTTGCGGATTGGTTTACAGGCAAATACCGTATTATTTTATGGATATCGATGGTGTATTGTGTGGGGCACCTGTTTTTAGCTTTGTTCGATAATAACTTAAATCTCTTTATCTCGGGCCTGGTAATTATAGCCATTGGCGCGGGTGGCATAAAATCGTGCGTATCAGCTAACGTTGGCGATCAGTTTGACGCCAGTAACCAATCGTTATTATCAAAGGTTTACGGCTGGTTCTATTTCAGCATCAACGCAGGCTCCATGTTTTCAACGGTGCTGATTCCGTGGGTATATGCTACTTACGGCCCGAAATGGGCATTTGGTATCCCCGGCATATTAATGGGCATAGCAACCGTTATCTTTTTTATGGGGCGCAAACGTTATGTTCGGGTACCGCCATCGGGTGTTAAAAAAGATAACTTCCTATTTATATCGCTTTATGCATTGTTTAACATGAGCAAAAAGAAAAAGGGCGAATCACTGTTAGATGTTGCCAAGGGCAAATTCAATCCCGAAAAGGTTGAAGGCATTAAAGCCGTTTATCGTGTACTGGCAGTATTTGCTTTTGTACCCATATTTTGGGCCATGTGGGATCAATCGGAAAGCGAATGGGTTTTGCAGGCCGAAAAATGTAACCGCTTAATTAACCTTGGTTTTACAAAATTCACCATATTACCCGGCCAGGTACAAACAGTAAACCCGGTATTCCTGCTGATTTTCATCCCCGTATTTGCTTACGGCGTTTACCCGTTCTTTGAAAAACTGGGCATCAAAACTACACCGTTACGCCGTATAGGCGCCGGTTTGGTATTAACTGCTTTATCGTTTGTAGTTATAGCCCTGATACAAACCAGTATCGATGCCGGCGGCCATCCAAGCATCTGGTGGCAGGTATTTGCGTTCATCGTGTTATCGGCAGGTGAGGTTTTGGTATCGATAACCGGTTTGGAGTATGCTTATACCCAGGCTCCAATCTCGATGAAAAGCACCATGTCGGCCATCTGGTTGTTAACCGTAGCTGCGGGTAATTTATTTGTAGGTTTTGTAAACGGCAATATCGCCGATAAGGGTATATTTTCGCGACTTACCGTTACCGGATATACTAACTATTTCTGGTTCTTCGTCGCACTAATTAGCGCTTTTATCGTGGTTTACCTGTTTGTTTCGCCACGGTTAAAAGAACGTAACTACATTATCGATCCGGATGTAATAGCCATCCCTGAAACGGAGAATTTGTAAAGAAAATATTTGATAGAGAGGTCATTTCAAAAGAAATGACCCTTTTTGTTACATGGCTGTTGTGTTCAACAACTTATAAATTGTGGTATCTTCAAGGTATTCATTCTTGAAACGGGCTTCCATGATAAAGCCATTTTTCTCTAATAGTTTTATCGAAGCTGTATTTTCAGGATCAAGGTCGGCTATTATTGAATGCAGTTTCATCGTATCGAAACCATAAGCTATAACTTTGCCTATTGTTTCGTTCATTATACCCTCTCGGTGATGATTCGGGTGAAGAATATACCCAATTTCTGCAGCATTATTTTCAGGTTGAATGTTCCAGTAACATATGGTACCGATAAGTTTCAGTGTATCTTTTAAAGCAATGGCCCACATAATACCTTCACCGGTACGTTCATTAGTCAGTCTTGCTTCTATGAAGGCAGCCGTTTCATCTGAATCCCGGTGTTCCTGCATGTGTGTATAACACATTACAACTGGATGAGTACGCACTAAAAACAGATCGTTTGCATCGGCAATATCCAGCTGCCTTAATATCAGCCGTTCGGTTTCCAGTATCGGAAATGGGTTAAAATTGAGGTTAAGCATAACTAATTATTTATCAGGCTTGCGCCCGAAATATCAACCTGGGATATCTTACTATAATCGGGTATAAAGGTTTCGGGTGAGCTGATAGCCATATCTATTTC
>Ga0207098_10227_pt1 | contig 18638 bp, 15 predicted proteins | sample Alteio_BWMinHeat_84_FD_153548 | JGI IMG/M metagenome (GOLD analysis project Ga0207098, IMG submission 153548) | Enriched cells from forest soil in Barre Woods Harvard Forest LTER site, Petersham, Massachusetts, United States -... | ecosystem: Environmental > Terrestrial > Soil > Temperate forest >...
CATTCAGTGGTTGTGGTTTATGCAGTGATTGGGGTGCACCTCGGGCCACGCTAAGAAGAACTCCAATGGCAAAGAGATCGATCAAGAGCGCTGAGCCACCATAGCTTATAAAGGGTAACGTCAAACCCTTCGTCGGTAAGAGGCCCATCACAACAGCTATATTGACGAAGCTCTGTAATCCTAAAACCAAGGTAATTCCCGCCGCCAAAAGCATTCCAAACCGGTCACGCCCGATCTTTTGACAATGCCAGGCAATTTTAAAACCACGATAAATAAAATACAGGTAGGCGAAAGAGACAACTGCAATTCCAACAAATCCGAGTTCTTCTCCGATCACCGCAAAAATAAAATCGTTATGCGCCTCCGGCAGATAAAAGAGTTTTTCCTTACTATTTCCGAGTCCGACACCCCATATCCTTCCGTTATGTAAACCAATTAAGGACTGAAGAATCTGAAACCCTGTTCCACCCGGATCTTTCCAAGGGTCCAAAAATGCGCTGAGCCTCGCCCGCCGATAAGAAGTCCCAAGCGCTAGCCAGGCTCCGATTGTCGCCGCAGAAACAAAAGCAGCAACTAAGTACCTCTTGGGAACACCCGCTAAAAACATCAGCGCAAAGATTACCGAAGCAATAATCACCGTAGAGCCAAAATCCGGCTGCAACAGAAGGAGCAGAAATGCAGGCAAGGGAACTAGAATATTTGAAAGGATACCGGCCGTTACCGTATCAATTCTTTCATATTTTCGATCGAGCTGCCGCGCTACAAAGAAGATCACCGCGAATTTTGCAAACTCTCCCGGTTGAAAATGGATTCCACCCAGATTGAGCCATCGCTTAGCTCCACCTGCCTTCATCCCGATGCCCGGAAAAAAGACCAAAACCAACAAGACGATGGCGATTCCTAAGACCGGATAAGCCCACCTTGCCCATTGCCGGTAGTCGATATGAGATACCGTGATCAGAGTCACAAATCCAAAAGTTGCAAATATGAGTTGTTTTCGAATTAAAGCAAAACCATCGCCAGTTTTTTCCTGAGCGTAAATAAATGACGCGCTAAAAACCATGATCAAACCAAAAAGCACCATGCCTGACACTAAGGCAAGCATCACTCGGTCTGTAGGTGAGCGGCTCACCTTGGAACGCAAACCATCTTTGAGATGATTAAAGCTGAGAAACCAATTTTTTAAAGTAATCGCCGCGTTCCTCATAGTTTCGAAACATATCGTAACTCGCGCAGCCGGGCGATAAAAGCACAATATCTCCGGTCCTTGATTTTTGATAACTGAGCAGCACAGCTTCTTCAAAAGTGCCAACTAAATAGGTTTCCGCAAAGTCTCCAATCGCACGATTGATCTTCTCTTTTGCTTCTCCAATCAGGACCAATATCTTGCACTTCCTTCTTACTAGTTCCGTCAACTGTGTAAAATCTCCGCCCTTATCACGCCCACCGGCGATGAGAATAATCGGATTAGAATTAAAGGCGGATAGACTCTTCTGCACACTCATGACGTTAGTCCCTTTCGAATCATTGAAAAAGTAGACTCCGTCTTTTTTCCGCACAAACTCCAACCGATGATGCACCCCTCTAAAACTGCTGATGACCGATTGAACTGCTTCGTTGCTTACGCCCATCACTCGCGCCGCACTCACCGCTGCAGCCAAATTTTCCTTATTGTGTTCGCCAAAGAGTCTATACTGCGACAGATCAAAGACCTCTTCCTTACCCGTCACTTTACAGACCAGTCGTTTGTTTGGTTTAATGTAAACTCCGTAAAAATTTTCTGCAAACTCGCCGCCAACCACTATTGGATCCTGTTTGGTAAACCACACGACCTTACCGGGCGCCTCTTCCTTAAACTTAGCGACATTTGGATTGTCATAATTTAAAATAATATAGCTATTGCGATCGCAGGATTTCAGAAGTTTCTTTTTTGCGCTGATATAAGCATGCATCTCAGGGTATCGGTCGAGATGATCTTGCTCAATATTGGTAAAGACAGCAACCGCAGGACAAAAATTCTGCATATTCTCGATTTGAAAGCTGGATAATTCCGCAACTATGACATCGCACTTATGTTCATTGGTCACATAATCCAAAATGGGCCTTCCAATATTCCCACAAACATAAGCTGATTTTCCATCTGCGTTAAAAATTTCGCCAATCAGAGTTGTTGTTGTCGTTTTACCATTTGTCCCTGTGACAGCTACAACAGGCTCCTTAATAGAAGTGAGAGCCAGTTCCACTTCACTTGTAATAGGAATGTTCTTTTCTCGAGCCTCCTCTAAAGGCTTAATATTAAGTGGCACGCCTGGACTTACAACAATCAGGTCTACTGTATGGAATGTCTTATTATTATGCTTACCTAGTTCATACTCAATTTTTAGATCTGCACACGCATTGATGGCGTCATTCAATTCATGCTTTTGCCTGACATCCGTTACAAAAATCCGCGCACCTTGCTTGGCCATATACTTGGCTACAGCGACCCCGGAGATTCCAAAACCGACGATTAGTACCTTTTTACCTTTGAACTTACTCATATAATTTGAAGCACCTTTTATCTCAATTTCAGAGTAGATAGAGTCACCAATGCAAGTAGAATTGATATAATCCAAAACCTGACAATCACCTTGGGCTCTGCCCAGCCTTTCAATTCAAAGTGGTGATGAATCGGAGCCATTCTTAACACCCTCTTCCCCGTTATCTTGAAGGAAGCAACTTGCGCCATCACTGAGAGAGCTTCAATTACGAAAACTCCCCCACATAAAGCAAGAAGAATCTCATTTTTGGTAATAACGGCCACTATTGCTAAAGCCGCCCCTAAAGCCAAAGACCCTACATCCCCCATAAAAACCTGGGCCGGATAGGTATTAAACCAAAGAAAACCGAGGCAGGCTGCGGCTATAGTTCCGCAAAATACTGCCAATTCACCAGCCCCCGAAACATAGGGAATCTGTAAATATTCTGCTATTTTAACGTGTCCCGCGCAATAGGCTAAAATGAGGAAAGTTGCGGCTGTTGTCATCGTCGGTCCGACCGCAAGGCCATCAAGTCCATCAGTTAAATTCACGGCATTAGAAGCCCCCACAATGACGAAAGCCGCAAATGGTATAAATAAGACGCCTAAATAGATCGACCATTCCTTAAAAAAAGGAAATTTAAGTACTGGAGGTGTATCCCGGGTCACATAAATCAAATAAGCGGTGAATCCTGCAATAAGTACCTGCCCCAATAATTTCTGTCTTCCCGATAATCCCTTCGAGTTCTTCAGAACAACTTTCTTGTAATCATCCAAATACCCAACAATCCCAAACAAAACCGTCGAGATAACCGAAATCCAAATATTTTTGTTTGATAAATCTGCCCAAAGCAATGTGGGAATGACAATTGCCATCAAAATCAACCCGCCCCCCATTGTGGGTGTACCCTTCTTAGACAAGTGCGTCTTTGGTCCATCTTCTCGAATCGCTTGCCCCATCTGTTTTCGCTGAAGATACCTAATATAAGAAGGGCCGATAAGCATGCAGAGTAAGACACTAGTAATCCCTGCGCCAAAAGTTCTAAAGGTAATATATTTAAATACGTTAAAAAATCCGTGCTGGGTGTGCAAAGGATATAAGAGATAGTAGAGCATGTCGAGATGCTACTGAGTTTCAAAAGCTTGTGTCAAGTGCTTCCCTAACAACTTCCCGATCGTCAAAATGTATCTTTTGTCGACCTAAAATCTGATAATCCTCATGTCCCTTACCCGCTACCAGCACCAAATCGCCACGCTTGGCCATTTGGACAGCTTGAAATATTGCCTTCTTCCTATCGGGTTCAACCGCAAAATTCTTTTTTTCGATTCCTTTCAAAATATCCCCAATTATAGATTTTGGGTCTTCCGTCCTGGGATTATCCGAGGTCACGATGACAAAATCAGAATCCTCGACCGCAATTTTTCCCATCCTCGGTCGCTTTGTTTTATCCCGATCTCCTCCGCACCCAAAAACTGTAATCAAGTTCCCCCCCGCCTTCATTTGCTTAAGCGAATGTATAACTTTCTCAAGTGCGTCGGGTTTGTGAGCGTAGTCAACCCAAACAAAAATTCCAGACTGATTATGAACGCGCTCCAAGCGTCCAGGTACGCCCTTCAAAGCTTCAACGCCTTCTGCAATTTTCGAAATTCCTAGAGACTTAGCAACCGTCACCGCACCGGCAATATTTGTTGCATTAAAACTTCCGGTCAGGCTCGACTTAATCGGTACACCACCAATCAGTCCCCTCACCCCATCCGCCGTAACCTGAACTTCAGCCTCTTCAAATGCTAGTCCTCCCCATTCCCCCCTCAACCTCTTTCCCCACACATCACCCTCATTAATAATGGCAACCGGCTCCTTCCCGACATTCCTCGAATAATCCATAGATTCAGAAAAGAGCTTGGATTTTGCTGCGAAGTAATCTTGCATATTCTCGTGAAAATCCAAATGTTCCGGCGTTAGGTTTGTAAAAACCACTCGGTCGAAAGCCACACTTGCCACCCGCTCCTGTTTCAAAGCATGCGACGAAACTTCCATCACCACCGCAGTGCAACCCTCTTTCTTCATCAACGCCAAAATCTCCTGAACCCGCACCGCACTGGGCGTTGTTAACTCAGCTGGAATCCTTACATCTCCATATCGAACTTCGATCGTCCCAATTACACCAACCTTATGCCCCTCTGCCTTCAATATAGATTCTAGCAAATAAGTACTGGTTGTTTTTCCACTCGTCCCTGTTACCCCAATCAGCAGCATCGAATGCGAAGGATTGCCATAAAACCAACCCGCCAACCTCGCCAAAACCTTCTTAGAATCTCCCACCCTCACATAATTAGGAAAATCTAACTCTCTCTCCCCCACACAGAGCACCGCCCCACTCCTAACCACCTCACCCACAAACTCATGCCCGTCCTGACTCGAACCCTTCACCGCGACAAATACACTACCCACATTTATCGCCCTCGAGTCGTTAGTAACGCCTGTAACTTCCCGATCTACGAAGTTACCTCTTACATGGCAATTCGCATCCACCTCTGAAATTTCCCTCAGACAATCACTCACCAACATCTTCAAACCCTCTCTAACGCGACGCCTATCAAAAAGTCATCGGATACCGTAGTAATGATAAGTACCTTCAGTGGCCCGCCTTCAACCCCGCAGTTCCAATATTACACAAAATATCTCCCTGCTATGGCACGATCAAAATCCAATAAAAGTGCAAGTTCCTTCAGTGGTTCAGCTCTGAGACTCGGGGTTGTGAGGCTAAAAGCGCCGACCCGGACGGGAGGCGCAAGGGTCATGGAAGACTGCCCGCCTCACCAACCCCGAGTCTCAGAGCTGAACCACACTCAAGGATCTTGCAGTTTTAATCTAATTACATCGCCATCAGCAAGAGTATTACCGACTATAGGAATCTGCCCTGCCACCACACCTGTACCATGTATTTCCACCTTAAAATGGTGCCCCTGCAAAATCTGGAATACTTCCCTAGGACTCAGCCCAGCCAGAGACGGCATTACCCAACCAGATGGCTTTCTATCTCCTGCTCCGGCCTTATCATCGGCAGCAGATGGTTGGTACTGAGGCAGCAGTTTATTGTCACTAGTGAGAGTTAAACTGACCGCTGATTGAGAAATTCGCACTTCATCTTTTAATCCCGACAATCCCACTCCCTGCCCAAGACCCTGCCCTACCCCCTGTTCCTGCTGTTGGGCCAACAATTGGTGCGCCAAGAGTTTTGAGGGTACTATGTCGTGAGCCGGTAAACTGCAATAGTTTGATACCGACGCTAAAACCTCCCGGAATAATGGTGCAGCGGTTTGTGTCGCATAGTATTTGCCCTTCGGTTCAGTCAATGAAACATAGATAACTATTTTGGGCTCAACACCCACGGCAAACCCGATAAAGGAGGCAATATATTTTTCCCGCGAATATCGCCGAGTTCTTTTGTCGACCATCTGTGCAGTTCCTGTTTTGCCAGCTATTCGAAATCCAGGAAGTGCGGCAGGAATCCCAGTGCCTCCCTCTTTAGTCACCTCTTCCAATGCATCGATTAAGTGTCGACTAATGTAATGAGGAAAAATTCTTGTCGATGCTTGAATCTCCCTCTCTTTAGAATTTTTAAGATCTGCATTTTTAAATAGCGTTGGACTGACGAGCCAGCCACCATTCACGATAGCGGCATAAGCCCTCGTCATCTGCAAAGGAGTTACTAGAATTCCTTGCCCAAATCCCACGTTTGCCAAAGTTAGCGGAGTCAGTTGCTTCCGTGTCGGAACTCGACCCGAGATCTCGCCTGGAAAAGGAATACCTGTTTTTGTCCCGAAACCAAATAACCGAATCGTGCTAAGAAATTTATCCGGCCCCAACTTCATCGCAAGCTTTGCCGCTGCAATATTTGAGGAATACTTGATCATCTTTTTTAGGCTAATCCAGCCAAACTTTTCCCGCGCCTCGGCTTCGGAGATCTTATGACCCTGTACCGAGAAAGACCCTAGCTCTCCATAAATTTGATCATTCGACTTCCATCCATTCAAAAACGCGCTGGCCGCCAAAATAGCTTTAAATGTGGAACCAGGCTCATATCCGTCCGTCACTGCACGGTTTCGCCGGGCATCCGGTTGGCCTCGCTTGGTGTTGGCATTAAATGTAGGTTGGTTCGTCAGCGCCAGAATTTCCCCTGTATCTGCGTTCATGACAATTACAGTTCCGCTCTTTGAACTAGTAGACTTCATCGCACTTCGTAAATGTTGTTCCACTTCGAATTGTAAAGAAGCATCAATCGTGAGGTGGACCGGCTCTCCGTCCCGAATATTCTTTGCCGCAGCCGTATCAATAAAAGTGGGTCTTCCTAGGGCATCTTTAATTGCGGCAACGGCACCAATTTGACCTCTCAATTTTTCGTTCATCCACAATTCAATGCCTTCAATCCCTTCGGAATCGACGTTTACATCCCCCAGCAAATGCGATGCTAGCTGATGGTGCGGATACACACGATCACTCTCATTCACCAACCACAGACCGCTAATAAGATCTCCCAACCCGTCAATAATGTGATGTTTTTTGAATTTAGCCATCTCCTGATCGGTAATGTGTCTTTTGATCCAGACAAATTCCCTCTCCTCATTGAGCTTCAGCAGAATTTTCTTTTGCGGAAGTCCAATAATTTTTGACAGCGTTTTAGCTAAAAGAAATTTGTTTTGGACCTTACCTGGATTTGCAGCAAGACTCTTGGTTTCGATGCTCACTGCCAGCGTCTCACCGTTCCGATCAAATATTGTCCCACGACGAGGCCGAATCAAAGTTTGTGTATGGTATTGCCGCTGAGCCAGCTTTTCCAATTTTGGATTGCTGAAAATCTGCACATAAGCAGCTCGGCAAATTATCAATCCAGCAACTGATATACAAAACAACATCAGTGCTGTCAGTCGAGCTTTCGTCCCATAATCGGGGTTTATTTCGAATGGAAGTGTATCAGCCGCCATCGCTTTCATTCTCCGATTTTCTCAAATGAACGATTTGCTCAGTGCTAGGCTGCGAAAGCTTAAATTTCTTTCTAGCCAAAACCTCCATTCGCTGCGGAGATCGGAGCGCCGCAAGTTTAAGTTCCAGATTTTCGCGATTTTTCCTGGAATTCTGAATCATCCGACTCGTCTGATTGATATCATAGGTTGTTCTTACAATCGCAAGCCGCAACCACACAGTGCCGATTGAAAAAAAAATCAACGTAGGAATTGTCCAAAGAGGGATCCATTTTTTCAAAATTAGCATTTTAGATACGCTCGACTAACCTCAATTTTGCACTTTTAGAGCGTGGGTTGCTATGAATTTCTTCGATTTCAGGACAAATCGGTTTTTTTGTGAGTTGTCGAAACAACGTTCGGTCTTTAAATCGGAGTTTCACTCTGCGGTCCTCTAAGGAATGAAAACTCAATATTCCGATTCTACCGCCAGATCGTACGTCCAAGATAACTTTATCTAGCAGCGCATCAACTTCTTCGAGCTCACCGTTTACAAAAATTCTTAGTGCTTGAAAAGTTCTTGTGGCTGGATGCAGTCGACCGTGGCGGGCGGGCGGTGGCACAGCCCTGCGAATCAATTCTGCCAGACCGGACGCAGTTTGAGGAAATTCCCCTGCGTTTCGACGATCGACTATCGCCTCGGCAATCCTCTTCGCAAAGCGTTCCTCACCATAGTCTTTGATGATTTTTTCGAGATCTCTGGCGCTGAGTCTTTTAAGATAATCCTGGCAGGAAAGGCCTCTTGTTGTATCGAACCGCATGTCCAGAGTTCCACTGGATTTAAAACTAAACCCTCGCTCTTGACTCTCGAGCTGATCACTGGAGAGTCCCAAGTCTGCAAGCAGGCCCAGAACCGGTCTTTCACGAATCATGGATTCGATTTGCCCGAAGGAGCTGTGAAAAAGCTCCAATCTTCCGTCTTCAATTTGCCTCGCAAATCGTATTTTCGCTCGTTCGATTGCCTCTGGATCCCGATCGACGGCGAGTACACAATGTTTCTGTAACTCTGGAACTTGTTCGAATTTGTCAAGAATAGCGGCCGTATGCCCACCCCCGCCCAGAGTACAATCGACAAACCAATGTCTTTCGGCTTTTGCAGGAAGGCGCAGAAAAGGCTCCAAAAGATGATCTGAGATGGTTTGTACTAGAATTGGGACGTGGACGGCTTCCATAAGCTGGTCCTAGCGCAATTCAAAAAATAGAACTAGAGATTATTATTTTCAGTTCCTTTATGTGCAATATGGTGGTTCTTAAAATAGCTTTCGATAGCACGTCGAGCTAAATAGGATGACTTAACTGTCCAAACCTTTTCATGAATCGTCAAAGCCGCAAACGCAATTCTCCGAGTTCCGGAGTCAGCATATCCGACAAACCAGTCGTACTTTCCAGGTGGATCCATACCCGTCAACGACCCAGTCTTGCCTCCCACTTCCATGAGCGAATATTCTTTCTTAAAGAACCCTCGGAAGCTCCCGCGTGAGGTCCCTCGGCGGACTGTTTCTTTCATCAATATTCGAATTTGAGTCGCCGTTTGTGGGTCAATAACAAAACTATTAACCCTGGGCTCGGCATTGTACAGTAACGTTCCATCTTTCTTAAAGACAGTTTGTACTGCGTAGGGAGCCATCATTACTCCGCCGTTGGCAATAGTAGCGGCAATGAGTGCACCTTGCAGAGGACTCATTTTATTTTCGCGGGTAAAACCAGATGCACTCTCTGCTAGTCCCCAAGCATCATTTGGAATAAATGCGCTGCCCTCTTGAAGCGGTAGATCTGTATCAATTTTGTGATTAAATCCAAATCGTTCAGCATAGGTTCGTAAGCGATCCGATCCTATGGTAAAAGCGCCCAGACGTCCGAAAACAGTGTTAATAGAATGGGCAAAAGCTTCTTTTAGCGTAATGTACCGTGTCCAACGCGTGACATCGGATTTCAAAATCTGGTTCTTGTATAAAGTGTGCTTTCTTCCGTTAAAGGCGATTACTGTATCGGGCGATACTTTATGATCTTCGATTGCCGCCGCCGCCGTCACCACTTTGAAAACAGAAGCAGAAGGAAAGCTTGCTCTCAAAGCTAAATTCTGTACTTGTTTGAATTTCGAGAAACTCACCATCGATAAAATGCGTCCCGTAGCTGGATCAATAGCAACAAAAGCAGCGTAATCTGGATGATAGGCTCGAATCACATCTTCCATGTTTTTTTGAAGTTCAGTATTAAAAGAGTACTGAATATTGGCGGCTACTCGATTATTTTCGCTCAGATCGAGTTCTATATCCGAGGGAAAATGGTAGGAATCAGCGTAAGGTTTGAGGAGTTCCGGGAGTTTATTCTTGGTCAGTTTTGAGTCACTCTTGATGCGTGAATAATTCCGAGCAGGCCTCTTTACCAAATACACTGTACTAATCAATCCAAAGAGCAAAAAAATAAAAAGAGCCCTCTTCAAAAGGACTCTTGAGATAATCATGTCTTAAATTCTCCTTAAAAATCGCAGCGAGGTCAAGCAACTTTGTGAAGTACGAAAAAAAAAATACACCTTCGTCGGTGGACTTAGACCGTTACGCACTTGTACAGTATGCACTTGTATCAGAAAGCTCTAGTATGTAAGCTAAGTATGTGCAACACCATAAAAATTCAAGTCTCAGTTGGGTGAATCATTCATGCTGAAAAAAATTCTCGATTTTTTCTCTAACGATCTGGCAATTGACTTAGGCACGGCTAACACCCTCGTTTACGCACGGGATCGAGGGATTATCATAAATGAGCCCTCTGTAGTTGCCATTCACAGAAACTCTCGTGGCCAAACACGCGTCTTGGCCGTCGGTAAAGAAGCAAAAGACATGTTGGGTCGCACGCCAGGTTCGATACAAGCGATCAGACCTCTGAAAGATGGAGTTATTGCAGACTTTGAAGTTACTCAGTCCATGCTGAAGTATTTCATTCATAAGTCGAGTGAGCGAAGAACATTTATTCGTCCTAGAATAATTATTTGTATTCCCTTCGGTATCACTCAAGTTGAAAAAAGAGCCGTGAAGGAATCCGCGCAGTCTGCCGGAGCTCGGGAAGTCTATCTTATTGAAGAACCCATGGCTGCAGCGCTTGGCGCAGGTTTGCCTATTCGAGAACCTAGCGGTAATATGATTGTCGATATTGGTGGCGGAACCACCGAAGTTGCCGTTATTTCTTTAGGTGGCATCGTTTATTCTAAATCAGTACGTGTTGCCGGCGATAAATTTGATGACGCAATCGTCAATTACATCAAACGTAAGTATTCCCTCTTAATCGGAGAGCGCACCGCCGAACAGATTAAGCTTTCTATTGGTTGCGCTTATCCTTTTGAAGATGAGAAGACCTATGAAGTTAAGGGACGAGATCTCATAAGCGGCGCACCCAAAACAATTGAGGTGAATTCAGAGGAAATCAGAGATGCTCTAGCAGAACCTGTTTCTGCAGTCGTCGATACGATTAAAACGGCTTTGGAAAGAACTCCACCAGAACTTGCAGCCGATATCGTCGACAACGGAATTATTTTAGCTGGAGGCGGGGCTCTGCTCGCAAACTTGGACATTCTTATTAAAGAAAAGACAGGCCTACCGGTTGCTTTGGCGGAAGACCCGTTAACCTGCGTCGTAAGAGGTTCGGGCAAAGTCTTACAAGATATGGATCTTTTGAGGAAGGTTACTATTGTCTAGTACTGACAAAAATACGTTACAATTCGAATCCTTGACCTTCCAGCAAGGACTATCTCTGCTACAGAAGGGTTCCGAGAATGCTGCTCAGACACTTATCTGGACAAAAACGTTAGAAAATAGAATTGATTGCGTCATCCGAACCGTCGACTCAGGTAAAGCGGCTATCCTCCTAACCCCTCCCAAAAAGTTTGACCACATCGACTTTCTAAAAAAAATTTCCCAATCCGGGTCTCGTGAATGTTGCTTTAATATTACGTTATCTGCCGGAAGTGTCTTTTTTAAGTCGAAATTATTAGACCTGGATGAGAACGAATTAAAATTCGAAATCCCAAGTGTCGTCTATCGCAGTCAGAGACGAAAAAACCTACGATTGCCTATGACTAAGGAACTCTTTTGCTGGGTCGAAATTCCAGAACCTTACCGACCTGAGAATTTGGCAAAAGCACGGATCGTCGACTTAAGTGTTGACGGAATCGCCATTTCGCTTCCGTTGAACAAGTCTAATAGGTTTACACCGGGAAACACCCTACCTAAATTTTTTCTGTTTCTAAAAACGCGTTCCCTTATCATGGAAGGCGAAATCAAAAATACCAAGATTATTCAATCGAGTGGAAAAAATGACTCCGACTCTTACGTGCGGCTAGGAATTACATTCACTAATCTTCGCGGTGGAAAAAAAGAAGTGCTTGAGAATTTTATCAAGGAAGCTACTACCCAATTGTTCTTAACTCTGACACCCTGAAGCCTTATGCATCTTCGTGGCAGAGTCATCTTAGATTGTTCCATCTTGCTTCCTGGTCCATTCGTCGGAAAACTCTTGGCTTATCAAGGGGCACGGGTAATCAAAGTGGAAAGTCCCTCGAAACCGGATCCCGCAAAAACGATGCTCCCTCTTTACGAAGACCTGAACGGCTTAAAGGAAATTATCCACCTGGACCTTCTCGATCCAAAAGATCAACCAAAATTCCACGAACTAGTGAGAAATGCGGACGGTTTAATTGAAGCTTTTCGACCGGCGGCGAAAAGTAAATTGGGCCTCAATGCCGCCCACCTTCATGCTATTAACCCCAAGCTCTGCATTTTAAGTTTAGTTGGCTATCCCGAGTCCAGTCCTTTGCGCGAACGAGCGGGCCATGATCTGAATTTTGCTGCAGTTACCGGATTTTTATCACTCATGAAAGAAATGCCCCCGCTTCCTCTCGCAGATCTATTTGGCTCATATGAGGGGGCTTATCTTATCACTGCGGCCATTGATTCCGTATCCCGCGGGTCGAAGGGAACTCGTACCGTGGTTAGCCTGACAGATGTCCTAAAGAGAGTGCAGAGCCTCTTAATCGCCGACTACAAATTCAACCAAGTTTTGCCGGGCCCAGGCAAAACCTTGTTTACTGGCAAATATCCGTGTTATCGAGTCTATACCTGTGCCGACGGGCGGAGAATTTCAGTCGGGGCTATGGAGCATAAATTCTGGAAGAGATTATGCTCTGTTTTGAAGCTCCCTCATCTAGTAGATTCCGCTTACGATACTGGAAAGAAAGGGCGAGAAGTGGTTCAAGAATTACAAAAAGCATTTCAATCTCGAACTTGGCCTGAATGGTCAAAACGCTTTGAAAACGTAGACTGCTGCGTGGACCCTGTCTTGGACTACCAAGAGGTCTACGGCAATGGCGTATAATCCGAAAGATTATTTTTTTCAAAAAGCGAAAGCTCAGAATTATGCGGCTCGGTCTATTTTTAAATTAGAAGAAATCGATCAGAGGTTTAAAATTCTCAAGCCCGGATTCAATGTTTTAGATTTAGGAGCCGCGCCTGGGTCATGGTCTCAATACGCATCTAAAAAGGTCGGCCCCAAAGGGAGAGTTCTAGGAATCGACCTAGCCCCTATTAAACTCACTCTGCCCAATGCAATCTTTGTAGTTGCCGATTTACGGAACGATCCCTTGGATAAGATTATTGGCCAACATACCAGTCAAGGAAGCATCACCCTCCCTTTCGACGTTGTCCTATCCGATATGGCCCCTAAGACGACCGGAATTCGGGTCACAGATCAGACAAGATCTGTCGAATTATGCGAACTCGCATTAGATATTGCGAAGCAATTCCTTAGACCGAACGGGACTTTTGTGTGTAAACTATTTCACAGCGAAGAATTTGAAGGGTTTCGAAATTCCCTCAAACTGCTGTTTGACCGCGTCGAAGTCCTTCGCCCGAAGAGCACGCGTAAGGAGAGTAAAGAGATTTTCTTTATATGTTTATCTTTTCGAACCTAGCCACTAGTATCGATGGAAAAATAGCGAGCAACGATCGCTCCTTCTTTCCCATCGGCACCCCATATGACAGAAAGCATATGGTCAAACTGCGCAGCCGATGCGATGCGATTTTGATTGGAGCCTCGACGCTTCGGTGCTTTAAGAAACCATCCTTAGCCTCAAAGTCGCAAAAGCAGCCAATAAATATTATTTTGAGCAAAAATCTGGACGGGATCTCGTTTGATTGGCCGTTTTTTCAGAGCTCTCTTATCAGACGGCTATTTTTTGTTGATAAACAAATTCCAAAAAACAAACTAAGGCACCTGAGGAAGTTTGCTGAAGTTTATGTCCTCAAAAAACCGACTGCTAAACAACCGATTGCCGTTCAAATTGTCGATACCTTAACGTCTTTGGGCGTTAAGCGCCTCTTAATCGAAGGCGGCGGAAATGTTATGTGGCACTTTGTTCGTCATCATCTGATCGACGAATACCACGTAACGCTCACACCCAAGTTGATTGGAGGCGAAACAGCACCGACACTGGTCGATGGCGAAGGGTTTGCCACAAAGAATATTTTATCGCTTAGACTGCACCAGTGTCGACGATTGAGGAATGAGCTTTATCTAACTTATCGAAAGCGATAGCGGGTGTCTGAAGGGCAACCAGGACAGGGAGCACTGACCTGTCTGATATAGAAACCCCAGAGGGACAGAATTGTTCTGCGAAAACCGGTAGTCAGTGTAATAATAACAGCAATCGCTACTACAAGCATCACTAGAAACTCAAACAAAGCCTGGCCTTGACTCTGGCCCCAAAATGGTTCTCTTACCTTCGGGCTTTGTCCCCTTTTTTCAACGGTGAACGTGAGACCGTGTCTCCTGCGTCTCGAGACAGGCTCTAAATACTTTCTCATAATACCTATTCTAAGGTATAATTCGTGGAAATGACAAATCGAGGTAAAACTGGAATTACTGAACTTAAGAGAGTCCTTATCCCCATAATCGTCTTGGTCTCGGTGATTATAGGTGCCCTCCTGATTATTAAAACAACCCAATTCGACGCGGATCGTTTATCTAAGTCGAATAATGCCGAGACCATCAAGATTGAAGTGGGGCAGATCCTGCCTGATTTCAAACTGACTTCCATCGCAGGTGAGAAGATCTCTGTCTCGACGCTAAAGAGCAAAGTAATTCTTATTAATTTTTGGGCTTCCTGGTGCGAAGCGTGTATGCAGGAAATGCCTTCATTGGTCAAGCTTCATAAAACCTTCAAAGATCATGGGTTTGAAATCCTAGCTATCAATCTGGACGACAATCCAGAGATGATGGTTCCCAGAATTAAAAAACAATACTATATAGAATTTCCATTGTTTATGGACCCGGAAAACGTGCTGGCTGACTTGTTTGACGTCCATGCCATTCCGCTAACTATTGTTATGAACGCACAAAGAAAAATTCTTTTTGTAAAAAAATGGTGAAGAGGACTGGGATTCTAAGAAAATCCAAGATAAAATTAAATTCTGGTTAAATGAATGATAAATTTTGGTTAACATGAGGACGTATCCAAATATCGATATTGTAAAATTGGCACGAAACAAGATTGAATTACCAAGTATAGTGACAGATGCGAACAAGTACGCCATGGGCATGTTCCTCTTTTTATTCGCCTTCTTCACTTACATATCAACCAATCATTTCCATCTATTTACGCCGCGGACATTACCCCTGTCTTGGGTAGATGAACTCGTTCCGCTCGTTCCGAATACGGTTTGGCTATATATCAGTGAATATTTTCTATTTATTGTGGTCTATATCTTTTGCAGAAGCCCATTGAATTTAAATCGGTATTTCTATTCTTTCTTTGTGGTCTATTTTTTGAGTACTATTATCTTTATCGTCTGGCCGACAACTTACCCACGGCATCTGTTTCCACTCCCGACCAATATAAACGAAATTACTTATTACGTATTTAATATGTTGAGAAACGCGGACACTCCCGCCAACTGCTGTCCCAGTCTTCATGTCAGCAGCGTTTACCTTGCTTCATTTGTCTACTTGGATGAAGACAAAAGGAAATTTCCGTTCTTCTTTACATGGGCTACCGTTGTAGCGGTTTCCACGCTGACCACTAAACAACATTATTTATTTGATATTATATTAGGCTTTCTAATGGCCGCGGTCACTTACTGGTTCTTCTCTCGCTGCGCGAACTATACTTCGCCAGCTGCAGTTGCCGCCAAAGTAAGAGCCCGAACCAGGACCCGAGCTAGAACAGCTGACTAAAGGCCAGCGCAAGTCTGGACTAAATCCTACGGATTTTAACAAACTAGTGCGCGATTGCCTGAATTTCCTTGATCTCGCATTGCCCCGAAGCCACCGTGCCGTCAGAGGTAAGATAAGCTCGAACATAAAGCGTACCCGTACCACGCTGTGTAACAAAGCTACCAATATTGGAATCAACAGTGCTTGCCAAATTGGCGCCGAGAAAACCCGTCGTATTGAGCGCCCAACTAGAGCCGTTCCACGAATACCAATTCGTCTGCGAAGTGTCGTTTGTGATATCGAAACGAGCGCCAAGTAGACAGCCACCACTACCGTAAGTAACGCTAAATCCTAGTAAAGTAGTGTAAGAAACTCCTGTACCTGTAATGAGCGTGGGAGCTCGCGTGGTATTTGGTCCGAGTGTAACAAGAGATAGCTGCGGAGGAGTGAACGAGCCAGTGTCGTCCATACTTTCTAGAACGACTTGATATTGCGCATAACGTTTTCCACCTAACGAGAGTCCGCCTGTACAGCCAGTACAACTTGAAAATGTCATTGTACCAGAAGATTGACTTGACGTAGCATTGTTAGAGTTCGTGAAATAGGTTTTATTCGTTCCATCCGGACCTACCCAGTTAGCGCCAGTGGGGTCGTCGCTACAGTTAGAGGTCGTGCACGAACGTGCGCGGAATTTAACCCGGTTCACTTGATAGAGTTCCGACATCTGCAAAGGTGTTAGCTTTTGGTTAAAAATGGCCACTTCATCAATTGAGCCATTGAAGAATTGAGGAATAGCTCCCCCGAAGTTACCAGCGATCGTATCAAAGGAATATCCGATTGCGATAGGACCCGTTGTCGAATTATTACCGTTTAAATTAAATGGCTGGTTTTGGAGTGAACCACTGAAACCGCCTCCGCTCCCAAAATCTCCTGCTGGAAAAGTACCATCAACGCTCATCCACAAGAAGGTGCCGTCAAATGAGACCGCTACGTGGTGCCAATTTCCTGTTGTAGCAAACGAAGGAAATGGAATCGCGGCTTGGGAATCACAAAGATAAACGGTGATTCCCGCGCTGTTGGCAACCGCGGCGACAGGAGCCGTACCTGAAGCTGCTTTTAGCTCGGAGGCGCGATATTGGTATAGTCGCAGTGAATTATTACCAGTACCGCAGCTTGTGGCACTATTTCCAGCGCCGAAAAATCCGCCACCCGTTAAAGATGCATTATTGATCCACATACTAACGGCAGCCGGTGTAGTAATAGTGGAGAGTATGGACTGCAAGTACCCCGTTGATCCATCAAAAGTAGCTGCTTTGTTCAATTGACCGGTCGATCCAAACGTGGTGGTGCCGTGAGCCGTAGCAGTGTAGCCCGAAGAACTGGAGTCGGCTGCAGTAGTAGGTCCGGCATCATCTAAATGCCAGAGACCGTAAAGGCTGGCGAGGATGCCGTTACTACCGCTATTGGGAGTGGCGTAGCTAAGAGCCGTGTTAGTGATCCAGGACAATGCGTCCCAGGCAATAGAATTACCACTGTCCATAATCCGGGAGTTAAGTGTACCAGAAAAGGTAGGTGCCTGACGGGCATAAATTGTTGCAATATCGGCGGCAGACAAAGCTGTGTTCCATATGGCAAATTCATCCAGGTAGCCATTAATTGAGCTAAAACCATCGGATCCTATTTTAAGTGTATTCCCAACAGTATTCCATGAAGCTGCATTCATCGAAGCGCACAGCACTCCATCAACATAAATCTTAGCTGTAGTTCCGTCAAAGGTTGTAGCCATGTGCATCCACTCATTGATTCTAATTGACGGAAAACAGTCTAGATCATTATTCCAACCATAATATCTGAGTCCAGTAAGTGTATTGCAGCCTATACAAAGTCCTTGCGCTGCATTGTTGGATTGCGTACCCCAAAAATAAATAACGTATGTAGAACCAATTGCTTTTGGGTAATACCAAAGTGAAGCCGTTCGCGAAGTCGATCCAGTTGGAACTCCGGATGATGCAACCGTAATCCAATCGCTCCCGCCAAAATTGAGTGTCTGATTCAGTTTTCCGTTCACGTATTTGAAATTGCCTGAGCTGGTACTGACCGTACCAGTAAGTGCCGAACCTCCGGAAGGGATCGTGGACGTGACCGAGGCCGGTGAATTGCCTAAGGTGCCATTCATATTCCAATAGTTAACAATATTTGAATAACTCGGAGTCCAATCAGCGCTAAATTCAACGTTGTTGGTAGTCGTTCCACTTGTAGTAACTGTGACCGTATTTGAGGCGAGAGTGACTCCCGTCGACGAGTTAGCTGTATCAAATCCCTGACATCCCAAGCTACTTGCATTGGTGAGAAAATCAAGTTGAGTGATGGGAAGACTGATTTTTATTGAATTACTCGTGTAGATGAGGGAAGAGCTGGCCGTAAAAGAAGAGGATGTGGACGAGGATGGAAACCAACCTGTAAAAGTGGCTACAGCAGTCGCGGGAATTTGAAGTACGTTTGGAGTTCCTGAAATTGGAATCACCGGAGTAACGGTCAGGTAGTATGTTCCGGCCGTACTTCCCATCGTCCAAGTGACTGAGGCATGACCATTAATATCCGTAGTTACAAGTCCTGCGGAGAGCTTCCCGGCATTGGCGTCAATACTAAAGGATAATACAATATAAGGTATAGGATAACCTGCCAGGTCATCTACTTCTACTTCGATTGGAAGTGCTAGTTCACTATTCACGTTAGCACTTTGGCCAGAGCCCATCTTAACTTGAAGGTGATCCGCTTTGATTCCGAATATATAGGATGACCCAGGTCGAAAATTTTCAGGAGCTGTTGATTGCTTTAATCCCAATGGATTACACGCAGAAAAGCAAGTGATGGCTAAGACCGTTCCGATAGTTATCCT
>Ga0207098_10228_pt1 | contig 18611 bp, 18 predicted proteins | sample Alteio_BWMinHeat_84_FD_153548 | JGI IMG/M metagenome (GOLD analysis project Ga0207098, IMG submission 153548) | Enriched cells from forest soil in Barre Woods Harvard Forest LTER site, Petersham, Massachusetts, United States -... | ecosystem: Environmental > Terrestrial > Soil > Temperate forest >...
CCAGATTTCAGGTAATTTCAAGTGCGGATCGGTCACATCCAATTCGTACGAGGTAAGTAACGCACCTGTACCCGGAGCCGGGCGGTTAGCATTAACATTAGGATTAAATATTAACTGAGCGTTTTGAGCAGGTGTATTTGTAGCCGCATTTGATTTAAGGATCTGGTAAGAGCCAAATAACACACCATTATTTGATGCCTGGTTTGAGATCCATACAAACGGAACAGCACCGGTAAATATGCCCGTTCCGCCACGTACTTGCAGCGTTTGGTCGCCTTTAACATCCCAGTTAAAACCTAAACGGGGCGATATCAACACTTTATTTGCTGGTAATACCGAAGGATCAACGTGAATACCTTGTTGAAAAGTTAACGGCGGAACTACTGCATTTTGCTGTAAAGTAGTTGGGAACACATCATAATCGGCCCTGATACCGTAGGTTATTTTCAGGTTGTCTGTAGCCTGTAGTTTATCCTCAGCATACAAAGCATAAACACCTCCTTTAATATGCGCATAAGGGAAAGAGCCATCAGGCAAACCAGAATAACGGAATGTATATGATGCCGCAGGAGCTCCGTTTTCAAAATCGGAGAACGAGTTATAAGCATAAACACCATTGTATTGGGTAGCAAAACCATTGGTATAGCTCTGTATCTGATCGTTGGTACCGATGGTAATCTCATGTTTACCTGCATAAATGGTAAAATCATCGGAGAACTGCCAGATGTTTGAACTCAATAAGTTACCTGCTGTAAACTGTTCGTAACCGAAAGAAGTAGCGGTAGCCGTTGCTGCTACATAACCGGGCTCGCCTAAACCGGCTGTACCATTACCAATATCAACCATTGGTATAGTTGCACCTAACGACGAACGGAAATCGCGCAAAGCCGAATAACCTGCTGTTAACCTGTTCGACATGTTGTTGCTTACTCGGGTATCCAACTCTAAAATACCTATGTTAAAGTTGTTATTGATACGGTAACCAGAACCATAAAACGGAAGGCCGCTTGTACCCGCAAAACGCGAAGACGAACCATAAAAGGTTGAACTGGCGCTTGGTGGTTGATCTTTATACGATTTTAAGTAGAAGTACTTAGCGCTTAAAGTATTGTTTTTATTGATGTTCCAATCAAGTTTAGCGGTTAATTTATCGCTGTAAGTAGTAAAAGCATAACCCTGATAAGCTCCCGGATCGTAGCTATAACCTTTAGATGGATCAAGCAGATAAGTTTTTAAAGCATCAAGGCTTGCCGCAGTAACCTGCGAAACGTTATTGCCGCTCAGGCCCGGAGCCGAAGCTACAAAGCTGTTGGCCGGCTGGCTGATGCGCTCTTCTTCACCCGAAACGAATAAAAATACTTTATTTGGAATAATGGCACCACCGATAGAAGCACCGGTTTGACGGTAAGTAAACGGCGTAATAGGGATACCGGTTGTACCCGCATTATAACCCGTCAAGCTTGTTCCGCGGATATAATCATAAATAGTGGCCTTTAACTGGTTAGTACCCGATTTTACAACCGTATTAACACCAGCGCCGGTAAAGTTACCCTGGCGTACGTCATAAGGTGCAATATCAACCTGTATCTGGTCAATCGCATCTAACGATATTGGTTGTGAACTGGTTTGGCCGCCTAAAGTACCCGACAAACCGAATGAGTTGTTAAACAAAGCACCATCAACAGTAATGTTATTATAAGTGCTGCTGCGGCCGCCGAAGTTTAAACCATTGGCCGACGGTGTTAATTTAGTAAAATCTTGTAAAGAACGGTTTACTGTTGGCAAAGCGTCAATTTGCGAGCGTGTTATAGTTTCGCGTGCGCCGGTGCGCGATGTGTTGATCACCTTACCGCCCTGGCCGGCAACAACAACTTCTTTTAACACAGATGTGTTGTCTTCGAGTTTGCTGTTAAGCGTCAAATCCTGACCTATCGAAAGGGTAATACCTTCCTGGGTGTAATCTTTAAAACCAATAAAAGAAATTTTAAAGGTGTAAGGGCCGCCTACACGTAAGTTGGCTAAGTTAAAACGGCCGTCGGCGCGTGTGGCAGCCGAGTATACGGTACCAGTTGGCAAGTGGGTTATCAGCACCGTTGCACCCGGCAACGTAGCGCCCTTGCTATCGGTTACAACACCGTGTATCGATGCTGTTGTAACACCCTGTGCAAACAAATTGCTTGCTGAAGAGGCGCCGATAATAATTAATAATAAAAGTAAAATCTTTCTCATACCTTTCTTGTTTTAATGAATAGCCTTTTGTTAAATAAATTAAGTCAGTATTTTGTTACAAATATAAGTACACACACACCAGCTAATGTTAATTTAATGTTAACAAACTATAGTTTTTTATCCACATAATTTTCAATAAACAAACCACTTAATTTAATTATCATTAACAATTGTTAATTATTATAATCATTATCGCAAAAATACACTTTCGGTTTCCGGTACAAAATCACTCATTTTTAAGCCCGTTTAAATATCCCAAACAGATACTGACCCAAATCAGTCATCCAAGTTTCAATTCATCACACCTGTGGTTGTTTATCTGCTATTGTCTATTCATCATATCCATGTTTTTATTTAGCTTTGGCGCTAAATGGTAAAAGATATAAGACTATGAACTATGATTTAATTGTTATCGGCAGCGGTCCCGGCGGATATGTTGCCGCCATAAGGGCATCTCAGCTGGGTTTAAAAACTGCTATTGTTGAAAAAGAATCATTAGGCGGTATTTGCTTAAACTGGGGCTGTATCCCAACCAAGGCCTTATTAAAAAGCGCCCAGGTGTTTGAGTACGTAAACCACGCTGCCGATTATGGTATTAAAGTTGCAGGTGGCGAAGTTGATTTTGAATCAGTTGTCAAAAGAAGCCGCGGCGTTGCCGATGGCATGAGCAAAGGTGTTCAGTTTTTGATGAAGAAGAATAAAATAGAGGTACTGATGGGTACTGGTAAACTTAAAGGTAAAAACACCGTTGAGGTTAAAGGAACCGACGGCATCGCTAAAACTTTTACAGCTACCCATATTATATTAGCTACAGGCGGCCGCTCGCGCGAGTTGCCTAATCTAAAACAAGACAATAAAAAGATCATCGGTTATCGCCAGGCTATGGTATTGCCTAAACCACCTGCATCAATGGTGGTTGTAGGTTCGGGCGCTATAGGTATCGAGTTTGCATACTTTTACAATTCAATTGGCACCAATGTTACCGTGGTCGAATTTTTAGATAATATCGTTCCGCTTGAGGATGAAGATATCTCAAAACAACTGGCGCGCAGCCTTAAAAAACAAGGCATCAATATCATGACGAGCTCGACTGTTGAATCGGTTGATACATCGGGCGATGGCTGCAAAGTAAACGTTAAAACTGCTACCGGTGATATTGTATTAGAATGCGATATCGTATTATCTGCCATAGGTATCTCAACCAACCTTGAAGGTATAGGCCTTGAAGAAATGGGTGTTAAAACCGATAAAGGCAAAGTTTTGGTCGACGATTTTTATAAAACCAATGTTGAAGGTATTTATGCCATTGGCGATATTGTAAAAGGCCAGGCCCTGGCTCACGTAGCATCGGCCGAAGGTATTATTTGTGTAGAAAAAATAGCCGGATTGAAACCTGAGCCATTAAACTACAACAACATACCTGGCTGTACTTATTGCTCGCCCGAAATTGCATCGGTAGGTTATACCGAAAAAGCGGCTAAAGAAGCTGGCTACGAAATTAAAGTAGGTAAATTTCCATTCTCGGCATCGGGTAAGGCAAGTGCTGCCGGCGCTAAAGATGGTTTTGTTAAATTAATATTCGACGCTAAATATGGCGAGTTTTTAGGCGCGCATATGATTGGCATGAACGTTACCGAAATGATTGCCGAAGTTGTTACCGCACGCAAACTGGAAGCAACCGGCCACGAGATCATCAAATCGGTACACCCGCACCCAACCATGAGCGAAGCTGTAATGGAAGCTGCCGCCGAAGCTTACGGCGAGTGTATACACTTGTAAAGAAATAATGTAAGATGTGGGATGTAAAATGGAAGATGTATTTTCCTTTTTATATCTCACATTTTACTTTTGGATAACTACATCTTCCATCGTACCTAATCCATCTTCCATCCCATGAAGCTATACACAATAGATACCGGCTTTTTTAAATTAGATGGCGGCGCTATGTTTGGCGTGGTACCCAAAAGCATCTGGAACCGTAACAATCCTGCCGACGAAAATAACCTGTGTACCTGGGCCATGCGCTGCTTGCTGGTTGAAGACGAGGGCCGCCTGATATTAATTGATAATGGCATTGGTAATAAGCAGGATGCCAAATTTATGAGTCATTATTACCTTCACGGCGATGCAACCCTGGATAGTTCGCTGGCCAAACACGGCTTTCACCGCGATGATATTACCGATATGTTCTTAACGCATCTCCATTTTGATCATTGCGGAGGCTCCATCATCCGCGAAGGCGAAAACCTGGTACCCGCGTTTAAAAATGCCACGTACTGGAGTAATGAGCAACACTGGAACTGGGCCGTTTACCCTAACGACCGTGAAAAGGCATCCTTTTTAAAAGAAAACATTTTACCCATACAACAAAGCGGCAAGCTTAAATTTGTTGAGACTAAAGATGGTGAACAATTCACTAAAAATATCCGCATCAGGTTTGCTTATGGACATACGGATGCGATGATGCTGCCGCAGATCTATTATAAGGATAGAACCATCGTTTACATGGCCGACTTGCTGCCTTCGGTAGGGCATATCCCAACACCGTACGTGATGGCTTACGATATGTTCCCGCTGAAAACGCTCACCGAAAAAAAATCGTTCCTGGCCGAAGCCACCGAAAAAGAATACATCCTTTACCTGGAACATGACCCGGTTAACGAATGCTGCACACTGCAGGAAACAGAAAAGGGAATAAGGCTAAAGGAAACATTCAGACTGGACGAGATTTAAGAACCAAAGACAAAACTTCCGAAATTGTCATTTCGAGCGAGCGTAGCGACGAGAAATCTTCTGCTGCAGACTGACCGAAAGCAGAAGATCTCTCACATTCGTTCGAGATGACAAAAACCAACTTACCTCGCTACCTTACATTTAGTATAATCCTCCAGTTTGGGTATTATCTCGGCCTCAAAACGGTTTTGCACCTGCTCTTTTTCTTCGGGCGACATATCGACGGTTAACATCCAGTTAAAATCGCCTGTATTAATCGCTTTTATAGCGATAGCTGATTTAGTGGTGTCGCTCAGGTTAGTCGAATCAGCTATAAAAGTTACATAATACATTTCTTCCGGGCTGTTTTTAAAATAGAATATATTAGCATTTTTAGGATCGTAACCCTGCTTTCCCCAACTATTAAACACAACCCAATTTGGCGGCATATTATATTCGGGATGCCGGGTATACAAACTATCGATACCTGCCTGTAACTTACTTTTTGATACCGGGAAAACCACCTGCCGGGTTTTAGTACCGCAAGCGGTAATGCAAATACCGATGCAAAAAATAAGAAATACTACCGCTCTGTTTTTCATACCCCACATAATTATATTTATAATGCTTCTTTTAAAAGCTTTTTTGTAAACCCACCTATACTTAAGCCCTGTACCAGTATCGAAAACACCACGATGATATAAGTAATCAGTACAAATTCATCACGATGCATAGCTGGTGTCAACGTCAGCGCAAGCGCAACCGATAATCCGCCTCTTAAGCCGCCCCAGGTTAAAATAGCTACGGCATGCTTTTCAAATTTAATTTTATAACGCAGCAGCATTACCGGGAAAAACACCGATACCCACCTTGCTGATAATACTAATACGATACTTATACAACCAATAATAAAAACAGTTGTGTTAATTTTAATAACGAGCATTTCTAAGCCTATCAGTAAAAAAAGGATGGCGTTTAATATCTCGTCTACCAATTCCCAAAATTTGCCTAAATAATCGCGGCTCACATCGGAGAGAACCTCATCCTTAACTTTATTGCCTGTTATAATTCCGGCGACAACCATAGCCAGCGGCCCCGATACATGCAAATGGCCCGCGGCAAAATAACCGCCTGTAACAATGGCCAGGGTTACCAGCACTTCTACTTTATAATCATCTATCGATCGCAGGGCATAGTAACCTATATAGCCTAACACTGCGCCAAAGGCCAACCCGCCTATGGCTTCCTGCATAAACAGTTTGCCTATGTCCAGAATATCTATAGCGGATATACCGGAACTGGCCGCATCAAGCAAAGTTACAAATACAACTACAGCCACCCCATCGTTAAATAACGATTCGCCCGAAATTTTCAGCTCCAGCGACGAAGGGATTTTAGCTTCTTTCAAAATAGCCAGTACCGCGATGGGGTCTGTTGGCGATATCAAAGCGCCAAACAAAAGGCAATAAATAAACGCCACCGGTAAATGAAATAACTGGAACAGTACCCAAACCATACCTCCTACCAGCGAGGTAGAAATCAATATACCCAAAGTAGCCAATACCATTACGGGCCAGGCCTCTTTTTTTAGTTTGCTTGCATCAATATGTATGGCGCCGGCAAATAATAAAAAGCTTAGCATAAAGTTCATCAACACATCCCTGAAATCAATTGATGAGGCAAGCCTTATCATCTGATCAGAAAGAAGTGGCTGATATTTGCCGAGTACTGCCAATACTACCGATGTACCCAGCGAAAGCACCATAATGCCGATGGTAGGCGGCCACTTGATAAGCCGGTGATTGATGTAAGCGAATACAGCCGCCAATACAATAGTGATTGATAAAATTCCGCTTATACTCATGCACGCCAAAACCTAAATATCATCAATTATCCACAAAAACCGAAGCAATTGGGTATAAATCTTATTTACGCTAACTTAGTCGCACTAATACCAGTACTGTCAATGGGTTATCAAAATTTACGTGCCTGCATCACCGATCTCGAAAAACACGGCCACCTTATCCGGATAAAAGAAGAGGTTGACCCCTATCTCGAAATGGCGGCTATTCACCTGCGGGTATTTGAGCACAACGGCCCTGCACTGCTTTTTGAGAATATTAAAGGCAGTAAGTTCCCGGCGGTATCCAATTTATTCGGCACCGTTGAACGTTCTAAATTTATGTTTCGCGATACGCTTGATAAAATTAAAGTGTTGGTCGATCTCAAAAACGATCCCATAAAAGCCTTGAAACATCCTTTTCAATACCTCAATGTTGCAGCCACGGCATTATCGGCTTTACCGATGAAGGTGGGAAAAAACGCACCCATTAGCTTTGGGCAAACACAGATAAGCGAGCTGCCGCAGATAGTGAACTGGCCCATGGACGGCGGCCCGTTTGTGACCATGCCGCAGGTTTATACCGAAGACGCGGATAAACCCGGCATCCTGAATGCTAACCTGGGCATGTACCGTATCCAGCTCGCCGGTAACGATTATATCCAAAATGAAGAAATTGGCCTGCATTACCAGTTGCATCGCGGCATAGGCATACACCAAAGCAAAGCCAACGCCAAGGGGCAGCCCTTAAAAGTGAGCATATTTGTAGGCGGCCCGCCATCGCACCCGTTAGCGGCAGTAATGCCCCTGCCCGAGGGCCTATCCGAAATGACTTTTGCCGGGGCGCTGGGTAACCGTCGGTTCCGTTATTTTTATGATGAGGAAGGTTTCTGCATTTCTGCAGATGCCGATTTTGTGATCACCGGTACGGTGATGCCGCATCAAAATAAACCCGAGGGTCCGTTTGGCGATCACTTGGGTTACTACAGTCTAACGCACCCTTTCCCGCTGATGAAGGTGAATAAAGTTTATCACAGGAAAGATCCGATCTGGTCATTCACAGTGGTTGGCCGGCCGCCACAGGAAGATACCAGCTTCGGCGCCTTGATACACGAGATATCGGGAGCAGCCATCCCGAAAGAAATACCCGGACTGCACGAAGTACACGCCGTTGATGCCGCCGGTGTGCATCCTTTGCTATTTGCTATCGGCAGCGAACGTTACACGCCGTATTTAAAAGAGCGCAAGCCGCAGGAAATACTCACCCTGGCTAACCATATATTGGGCAGCAACCAGTTAAGCCTCGCCAAATATCTGTTTATTTGTGCGTACGAGGATAACCCATCGCTCGATGCACATAATATACCGCAATTTATGCAGCACATGCTTGAGCGGGTTGACCTGAGCCGCGACCTGCACTTTTATACCCGCACCACCATTGACACGCTCGACTATAGCGGCAGCGATTTAAATTCGGGAAGTAAACTGGTGGTAGCAGCAGCAGGTGATAAGAAAAGAGAATTATGGAAAGAGTTACCATCGCAATTTACGCTACCTCGGCCCTTCCAAAACTTTAAAATGGTAATGCCGGGTATTTTAGCTGTGGAAGCACCGAAATATATCAGCGAAAGCGAAACAGAAAAAGAGATAGCCATTTTAAATGCTCACTTAAAAAATGAGGCTTTGGATGGCTTGCCGCTGATGATTTTATGCGACGATGCCGGTTTTACCGCCGAAACCACAAATAATTTTGTCTGGGTAACCTTTACCCGGAGTAATCCAAGTCATGATGTATACGGCATTAACAGTTTTACCGAACATAAACACTGGGGCTGCCGCGGGCCGCTCATTATTGATGCCCGCATTAAACCGCACCATGCTCCGCCATTAATTAAAGATGCCGCTGTTGAAAAGCGCGTTGACCGTTTAGGTGAAAAGGGTGGTGTGTTGCATGGGATAATTTAATAGCTATGATTTATTGCTCTTAAAGAATATCTTAGTGCTTTTAATAACAGCAGCATGCGTTCAATTCAGTTTATTGCCTTATTATTTGCGTTTGGCTTATTCGCGTTTAACGCGGATGCCCAAAAAATAGTCGACAATGCGGATGCGCATATCCGTTATACCGGTCGTGTAGGGCATAAAAACAATACTACGCAACTATACTGGTCGGGCACTACGCTCGAAATTAACTTTACCGGCAATAGCGTTAAGGCTTTGTTGAAAGACCAGCGCGGCGAAAATTACTTCAACATTATTATTGATGGTAAAATAACTGTTTTGCATCCCGATACGGTCAAAAGGCTGTATACTTTAGCCTCGGGTTTGCAGCAGGGAAACCATACTTTACTGTTATACAAACGCACCGAGTTTAGCGATGGTTCGACAACTTTTTATAACTTTCAGTTTGATGCCGATGCTGAAATCATGGCTCTTAGCGGGCAAAAAAACCGTACTATCGAGTTTTACGGTAACTCAATAACAGCCGGATATGCCATTGAAGATTTTTCGGGGCAAGACTCGTACCTGAGCCGTTATAAAAACAACTACCTCAGTTATGCTGCTTTAATTGCAAGGCACTACAATGCACAATACTCCTTCATCGCCAAAAGCGGCATTGGCGTGATGTTTGGCTATTATCCTTTTACTATGGAGCAAATATTTGATCGCCTCGATCCGGAGGATGCCAACAGCAAATGGGATTTTACCAAATATACGCCCGAAGTTGTAGTGATTAACCTGTTTCAAAATGATGCTTCGCTGATGCGGACACCAAACCGCGACGAGTTTATAGCCAAATTTGGCAATACGCCACCTACAGAAGCTTACATTGTTGATTCGTACAAAAAACTGGTGCAAAGTATTCGCGGTAAATACCCTAACGCGCAAATCCTATGTATCCTGGGTTCGATGGATGCTTCAAAAAGTGAATCGCCCTGGCCGGGGTATATCCAAAAGGCTGCTGATCAGTTAAATGATAAAAACGTTTTTGTACACATTATTCCATACAAAAACACACCTGGCCACCCAACCATTAAGGAGCATGAGGCTATGGCTAACGACCTGATCAAATTTATCGACGCCAATATCAAGTGGTAATATTACTCAGCCTGGTCGCCAGGGCCGGCATTATCATGGTGATTGCTAAAGTTCTCACCCGGCTCTAAAGGCAGTATCTGCTGGTAATTTGGTTCACCTTCCTGTCCCGGAGCTTTAAAATTGTTATTGTCGGTATATTCTTCGGATGGCTCGGTTTTAGCCAGGTAGGCATTGGTATAACCTGCGTTTTGCGATGGGTTGTTTTTATCGTCGCCTGTTGGCGGATGGCTCTCTTCGCCAAATTTATGTCCGCCCATTGGCTTACCTTCCTTTACAGGCTCGGTTGATGCGCCAAAATTAAAGGAGCGCTTCAGATTTTTCTCTTCCAAGTTTTTAGCGTCATCTACACGTTTTGCGTCGGTTTTACCTTGCTGGCCGGGAGTTTGCCGGGTTTCATCCTCATTTAGTTCCATAACTTTTAGGATATTGGTTATCACAATATTAATCAATGCATTTATCTTTTGTTTTATAAATGTTAAGAATAATTTATTTAAAATTTACTTAGGCTTAATTTAATAACGCCGGGCTGATAAATTACCGTGAGACATTGGTTAATTTAGCGTTTCCAATTATAGCGCTTATATGAATAAAGTTGTTGCTAATGCCGATGAAGCCATTAAAGATATTGCCGATGGCATGACCTTAATGCTGGGCGGCTTCGGCTTATGTGGCCTGCCCGAAAAATGTATTGCCGCGCTGGTTAAAAAAGGCGTAAAAAACCTCACCTGCATATCAAACAATGCCGGTGTTGACGATTTTGGCATAGGCCTGATGCTGAAAAACCGGCAGGTAAAAAAGATGATCTCCTCATACGTGGGCGAAAACGCCGAGTTTGAACGGCAATTATTAACCGGTGAGCTTGACGTTGAACTCATTCCGCAAGGCACGCTGGCTACCCGCTGCATGGCTGCCGGCTATGGCATGCCTGCCATATTTACCCCTGCCGGTATTGGTACCGAAGTGGCCATAAGCAAAGAAGTGCGAAACTTTAACGGTAAAGATTACCTGATGGAAATGGCCTTTGATGCCGATTTTGCTATTGTAAAAGCCTGGAAAGGCGATACCATGGGCAACCTGGTATACCGCTCAACAGCGCGCAACTTTAACGCGGTGATGGCAATGGCCGGCAAAATTACCATTGCCGAAGTTGAAGAGCTGGTTGAACCCGGCGAACTCGACCCGGATCATATCCATACACCAGGCATATATGTACACCGCATTTTTAAGGGCGAGGGTTACGAAAAGCGCATAGAGCAACGGACGGTGCAGCCCAATATTTAGTTCGAATCGTGAAGCTGCGTTAGCGATTGCAGCGGATACCGGCCATGTGGCTAAGGCCTGCGCAGTATAAGCGTAAAGCGCGGCCCGAAGGGAAACGCCCAAAATGCTCACTATTTACAATCCTTATAAAACACACCATCTTGCTTCCCGCCTCTTTCTATTTGCCTTCTGTTTAAATTACTTCTTTACTAATTTCTTTTTTTGAAATAATTAAAAACATTAACGAAATAAAACGTTGTATAGATAGAGCCTTTTATTACCAGGAATTTAAAACGATATAATCATGACAACTATAAAAGAAGTAAGCTGGCATCCACAGGATGACCAACTTAAACAAGATGTTTTGAGGCGCCACAGAGACGAAGATTTGCGCGACGATGATGCTATCAGCAGCGACCGTGTGCCTGATTCAAAGTTACCGCAAACAGATGCCGACGACGATGATGCCAATTTAAGCAATGACGACCTGCGTGGCCGCGATCTGGATATAGAAAACAAAGATGAATGGGATGCAGGCGATTTTGGCGATGACCTTGACCGTACAGATCTGGACGACGATGATGAGGTTAATGCTGACATACACCGTGTTAAAAACGATAAGTTTGGCAGCCTGGGAGCATCTATCAAAAATGAAAACACACCCGATCCGGATGAAATACCGGAAGAGCATGAAGTTGGCAACGAAGAAGTAGATCAGCCGGACGAGGGCGGGGTTGAACATGGCGAAAATAACGAGGCCGATTTCCCTCACGAAAAAGAGGTTACGCCTCCAAACCCTGAAGGTGAACCGCACGAGCGGGCAGCTACCCTAAATACGCTCGACCCAAGTTTCGTGGGTGTTGACCATAGCCGTAAAACCGAGCGCATGGTTGACCATGAACCCGGTGCAGCAGGCGACAGGCGTGCACCTAACTTATAATTTGCATAACATATTTATTACAAAAGGGTTGCCTTGAATCAGGGCAACCCTTTTTTGTTTTGAACGGTATTAATTGCGTAACTTAACATCAACAATTAAACTGACCGATTTTATGAAACGCAATCAATTTTTATACAGTGCCGGCGTATCGCTGGCTTCGCTTGCCCTGTTACGTAACAAAAGCTTCGCCCAGCAACCCTACCAGGTTAAAACCCTGCGCGGCAACATGGGTATCTTTACCGAAAAGGGCGGCACCATTGCCTGGCTGATTAATAAAGAAGGTATTGTAGTTGTTGATGCCGAGTTCCCCGAACAGGCCACACATTTGATAACAGAACTCAAAACACGATCGGATAAACCTTTTGAATGGCTGATTAACACCCACCACCACGGCGACCATACCAGCGGCAATATTTCGTTCAAGGGCATCGCGAAAAACGTAGCCGCGCATAAAAATTCGCTGATCAACCAAACCAACGTAGCGGTTGCGGCACACAAAGAAGATGTGCAGCTTTACCCCGATACTACTTTTACTGACACCTGGAAAATTAATGTAGGCGATGAGCATATCAAAGCGCATTACTTCGGGCCGGGCCATACCAACGGCGACGCCATGATCCATTTTGAAAACGCCAACATTGTACACACCGGCGACCTCGTATTTAACCGCCGGTACCCGGTAGTTGACCCAAAGGCAGGCGCATCGGTAAGGCATTGGTCGGTAGCGCTGCAGCAGGCGCAAAAGCAGTTTGATAAAGATACCCTGTTTGTATTCGGCCATGCCTTCGATCCCGAAAAGGTGACCGGCAATATGGACGATATTAAAGCCATGCAAAACTATATAGACAGGCTGGTAGATTTTGTTGGCAGCCAGATAAAAGCGGGCAAAACTAAGGATGATGTATTGGCTACAACCTCCATCCCTGGCGTTGACGACTGGCAGGGACAAGGCATTAAAGCCAGCCTCGGTGCCGCGTTTGATGAGTTGAGCGCCGCGGGTTAGCCCCCAGTCCCCTAAAGGGGGAGTTATGTTAGTGCCATAAAAATATTAGCTTTGCCCTTAAATAAACAAGTTTATTCCCCCTTCAGGGGGTTAGGGGGCTTATGATAGAAATTTTCACAGACGGAGCATCAAGCGGCAACCCGGGTCCGGGTGGTTACGGCGCTATACTCCGGTCGGGCACGCATTATAAAGAACTTTCGGAAGGATACCGCAAGACAACCAACAACCGCATGGAGCTACTCGCGGTTATTAAAGCTTTGGAAGCTATTAAAAAACCAGGTCAGCAAATCACCATTTATTCCGATTCGAAATACGTGATCGACGCTATCGAGAAACGATGGGTTTACGGCTGGCTGCAAAAAGGCTTTAAGGATAAAAAGAATAAAGACCTGTGGCTGCGCTACCTCGACCTGGCTAAACTGCACCAGATAAAATTTGTGTGGGTACGCGGGCACAACGGCCACCCGGAAAATGAGCGTTGTGATGTTTTGGCCGTAACAGCAGGTAAACAACCTAACCTACTTATCGACTCGGTGTTTGAGGTTGAATCGGCTAAGAGCGGATTGCTCTAACTTAAACAGATTTAGTTTTTAATTTCATAAAGCCGCCTATCATCAAAGCAACACCCAAGCCTATTAAAAACCCGGTAAAGAAATCGAACGAATTGGTGTGTATGTCTACAACCCCTTTCATTATTACGCCAATCGACATACAAAACAAACCTATCCAAATTAGTCTTTTTTGAGTCTTTGTCTTTTCCATATCCTATGGTTTTAGTACTCTAAAATATTGAAATTTATCAAGGTACCAAAACTCCATCATCCGCACATCTATTACTGGATATTAATAACCCCCTCGAATGATTTTTTTGTAACCTGCGGCGAAAAGCACGACATCATTTCTTCGGCTTTTTTAACCATGTTTTCCGAGCCGATAAATATAGCAGAACGCTGGTGCAACTCGGTTACATCAAGCTCCATAATGCGCTCGTAACCGTTTGAAGCTGTACCACCTGCCTGCTCAATAATAAAAGCCATCGGGTTACATTCGTACACTAAACGCAGCTTGCCATTTGGCGCACTGGCTGTTATCGGGTAAATAAATATGCCGCCTTTTATCATATTGCGATGCAAATCGGCCACCATCGAACCGGTGTACCTTGAAGTATAGGGCCTGCTGGTCTTCACATCTTCAACCTGGCAATACTTGATGTATTTTTTTACCCCGTCGGGGAAGTGGGTATAGTAACCTTCGTTTATTGAGTAGATGTTGCCATCTTTAGGGATAGTCATGTTAGGATGCGATAAGCAGAACTCGCCTATCGACGGATCGAGCGTAAAGCCGTTAACACCTTTGCCTGTGGTATAAACCAGCATGGTCGACGAGCCATAAATTACATAACCGGCGGCAACCTGATCCACTCCTTTTTGCAAGGCATCATCTATAGTTGCTTTACCCGACGTTGATTTACGGCGGTAAATAGAAAAAATAGTACCTACACTAACGTTTACATCAATGTTTGATGAGCCGTCCAGCGGATCGAGCGCTACGATATATTTGGCATTTTTTGATATCTCCGAATCGATATACACGTATTCATCATTCTCTTCTGATACCACAATACAGCATTCGCCGCCACTTTGCAGTGCCGAAATAAACTGATCGTTGGCAAATACATCGAGTTTTTTTTGCGATTCGCCCTGTACGTTAATACTTCCGGCATCTCCAAGTATATCCATCAATCCCGCCTTATTCACTTCGCGGTTTACAATTTTGGCTGCAATACCAACATCGCGCAGTAAACGCGATAGTTCACCCTTCGCATAAGGGAAGTCCGCCTGTTTTTCAATAATAAATTGTCCTAAAGTTTTTAATACCGCCATATACTTAGTGTATTTTGTACATTATGTTTTACTCAACTCAATCACCTCTAAGGTATGAATTTTTTCTGCAGAAATACAAAAACGCACCAATGTTTGCATCCTGTGCCATCCTTGTTTGCCCGCTGCGCCGGGGTTTATGTGCAGGCAATTAATCTTCTTGTCGTAAATTACTTTTAATATATGCGAGTGCCCGCTGATAAATAAACCGGGCGGCTTAGTGTAAATTGTACGCTTTACTTCCGGACTGTATTTATCCGGGTAACCGCCGATGTGCGTCATCCAAACATCAACGTTTTCGCAATTGAAACGCAGGTGTTCAGGATATTGCAAACGGATATCCGGCCCATCAATATTACCGTACACACCCCGCAACGGCTTAAACGCTGCCAGCTCGTCGGCCAGCTCTATGGTGCCAAAATCGCCCGCGTGCCATATCTCATCAACATTGGCAAAGTGCTTAAACACCGCCGGATCAAGGTAACTGTGTGTATCAGAGAGTAGTCCGATTTTTGTCATAAGTAGGTTTAAGATACGAAAAAACGTGCGTTATTATAATAAACGCTTCTTTAACAGCTATCTAAAATATCGTAAAAAAATCCTTCAGCTTATCCCGGTACGCCTCGGTATACACCTTTTCTTCCTTGTAAATAACAAACTCTTCTTCGCTGGTTTTTGTTTGTGATGGCGATAAAACAACAATCTGCCGGTGCGCGGCAACATAGGCAAACGAATAAATGGAGATCACTTTTTGCAGATACAAGCCATTTTGCAGGGCCAACGCTTTAACCAAACTTGCTGTTGCCAAAGGCAGTATAAGCCAGCAGGTACCATTGGCGGTTAGGTGTTTAGCGGCAATAGCTATCAGCTCTTCAAAAAAAAGCTCGTCGGTATGTTTGGCGAGCTTCATCTGCTGGGCCGGCGCCTCTAACGAGTTGATGTAGAACGGTGGATTGGAAACAATGAGGTCGTATTTCTTATCAGGATGAGCTGTAAAATATTCCTGAAAGCTGCTTTGATAAATCTGTGGCTTATTGTCAAAAGGCGACTGTTCAAAATTCTTTCCGGCGGTATTGGCTGCGGAGGCATCAATCTCTACGGCGTCAATCCAGGCCTGCTTAAATTTCTGCGCAAGCATTAAAGCGATAACACCAGTGCCGGTACCGATATCCAGAATAGTTTCTACATCATCACCTTGTGCAAACGTGCCAAGCAATACACCATCGGTATTGATCTTCATAGCACAGCCGGTTTGGTCGACAGTAAATTGTTTGAAACGAAACATTTGCGTATTTTTGATATGTTATGCCCGAATTGTTCAGATTATTTGGTATCCGTTTCTTCTTTTTTAGCAACGAACACTTGCCAATTCATGTTCATATTGAAAACGCCGATGGCGATGCGAAGTTTGAAATTTATCCTGTAAAGTTAGTGCAAAATAACGGCATCAAAAATAAAGACCTTAAGCTGGCAGAAAGCATAATTGAAGAAAACGAAGACGTTATCAGAAGGAGGTGGGATGAATACTTTAAAAAATAAAACAATGATTACGATACAATCAGTTTGGTTTGAAGACGGCAATATCTTTGTAAAGATGAGTAACGATAGCATAATTGGAACCCCGATTAGCTGGTATCCTAATTTAAGTAAGGGCAATGATGCTCAATTAAAGAAGTTTGAAATAAAAGGTAACGGAAACTGGATACATTGGGAAGAGTTAGATGAAGACTTATCTGCCGAAGGTTTTCTATCAGTGGTTTCAACTCCTGTAGCAACTCATTAATTAGTTACTCAAATACTACCGCTCATAAAGCTCCAACGGTAACCCATCCGGATCAGCGAAAAAGGTAAAGCGTTTGCCGGTAAACTCATCAACCCTTATAGGCTCGGTAACTACACCAAAACTTTGGATATGCTTTATGGCAATCTCGATATCGTCAACTTCGAAAGCTAAATGGCGCAAACCCGCAGCTTCAGGATGAGATGGCCTTGTTGGAGGATTGGGGAACGAAAACAGCTCTATTTGATACAAACCACCAACATTAAGATCGAGTTTGTACGAATCGCGCTCCTTGCGGTAAACCTCGCGTACAATTTCAAAACCAAGCACCTCCGTGTAAAACTGTTTGGATGTTTGATAATCCGAACAGATAATGGCGATATGATGTACCCGGTTTATGTTGAGCATTTACTCGCCTAAAATATTATGCAATACGTTATCGTAAATGTTTTTAGCGGCTGCCGTAGTACCGAACGATTCGCCGTCAACTTCAAGGTTCCCGGCATTTACGGTACCCAGTAAAGTAAACTCAACTTCCGATGTTGAGAGTAGCTCTATCAAGGCTTCCTGCTGCTCCGGTTTAACCGAAACCACCACCCTGCCCTGCGCCTCGCCGAAAAGGAAAGCATCTTTACGGATATCCTCATCGCTATCTACACTAAAGCCTAAACCATTCGGCATGGCCGACTCTAACAAGGTAATATACAAACCGCCATCGGCAACATCATGGGCAGATTGGATGAGCTTTTGTTTGATCAGTTGCTTGATCACCTGGTGCATGGCGTATTCTTTTTCCAGATCGAAATACGGAGCCGGTGCGGCCTGTATTTTATGGTACGATGCCAGGTATTGGCTCGATGCTATATCGTTTACCGATTCGCCGATCAGGTAAATCAGATCACCTGCTTGTTTAAAGTCGGAAGTCATGATATTGCTGATATCGTCCATCACACCCAACATACCAATGGTTGGCGTCGGGAATACCGGGCCGTCATCTGTCGACTGGTTATAAAAGCTCACATTACCGCCGGTAACCGGGGTTTCAAATTTGGTACAGGCCTCGCCCATGCCTTTTATGGCGCCAACAAACTGCCAGTACACTTCGGGTACGTAAGGGTTGCCAAAGTTTAAGCAATTGGTAATAGCCACCGGCTCGCCGCCAGCGCAGGTAATGTTACGGGCAGCTTCGGCAACGGCAATAGCAGTACCCTTTTGCGGGTCGGCGTATACGTAGCGCGAGTTACAGTCAACCGTTATTACAATGGCTTTATCGGTACCCTTAACGGCTACAACGGCGGCATCGCAAGGGCGGTTGGTCGTCATGGTTGCGGTACCCACCATGCTATCGTACTGTTTGCTTACCCAGCGTTTTGACGCAATGTTGGGATGCGATATCAAATGATCGGCAACAGCCTTTAAATCTTTTGGCTGGGCAACGTCGTCTATTTTAAATTGCTGATTTTTTGCGAAGTATGCAGGCTCTTTGTATTCACGTTTGTAAACCGGAGCGCCACCGCCTAAAACCAGATCGTCGGCAGGTACATCGGCAACCAGCTCGCCGTGCATGTAATAGTGTAAACGTTTGGTATCGGTAACCTCACCAATAATAGCGCAGTTCAGATCCCATTTATCAAATACGGCCTCCACCTCTTTTTCGCGACCTTTATACACCACAATCAGCATCCGCTCCTGCGACTCTGACAGTAAGATCTCGAAAGGCTGCATGTTTGCCTGGCGTGTTGGTACTTTATCTAAGTCGATACGCATACCATGCTCGCCCTTGGCCGACATTTCGGAGTTGGAGCAGATAATACCCGCGGCGCCCATATCCTGCATACCCACAACTGCGCCGGTTTTGATCACCTCGA
>Ga0207098_10229_pt1 | contig 18468 bp, 16 predicted proteins | sample Alteio_BWMinHeat_84_FD_153548 | JGI IMG/M metagenome (GOLD analysis project Ga0207098, IMG submission 153548) | Enriched cells from forest soil in Barre Woods Harvard Forest LTER site, Petersham, Massachusetts, United States -... | ecosystem: Environmental > Terrestrial > Soil > Temperate forest >...
GAAATGCACCACCGGCGCATCCTCGAAGAGCGGTACTTTCCGGCGATTCCTCGAGCCTAGATCAACGCCGCGGGCAAATGCGCAGGGCGTCCACGTACCCTCGCTGATAGGTTAGATCCTTGCGTTCTTCGGAGCAGTCGACGGCCGCGCGTCTGGCGGTCTAGCCCAGGCGATCCGGGAAGACTAGTACCGGGCGGCGACGGGCCCCGTTGTGCCATTTGTTCTTGCGCGGGCGAAGCAGGTAGCACAGCAGTATGGCACCCATGGCGAGGGTGACCGCCGCCGCGAACAGACTGGTGGGCTGCGCGGCGATCGGGTTGGCGAACTGCTCCTCGATCATGTAGGCGCCCAGACACATAAATGTCAACGCGAAGAAGGTGGCGATGCTACCGAAGGTACGCTTAGTTCCGCCGCGGGCGGCCAGAGACTTTGCAGGATGCGCGGCGACGCGTGCTGTTGCAGTGGTAGCGCGCATGGATTATCCCTCGCGCGAGCCTTGTGGGACGGCGAGGGATTCCTCGGCGCGCAGAAAATCCAGGTAGGTGAAAACGGGCGACGTGTATTTCTTCTTCATGATCCCGCCGCAAGCGCACCTGGGATTGAGGCCTTCGATTTCGCCGCTGATTTCCACCACTACCTGGCAGCCGCAGGCTAGATTCGTGTAGTGCCAGCGCTCTCTTGCCTTCATTACCATGACCTTTTGTGCCTCCCTTCGTTCTGGTTGCCGGCCATTCGTGAAGACGCTTTGATCCAGTGCTTCGCGGGAGGAGAGGTACTATACCGAATGGTAAAAACAAATGCAAGAATTACTTTTGTGACATAGAGGAGGCCGGAGCGCGCGATTCCCACGCCAGGCGCTTAGGTAGGGGCCGCTGGTGGGTAACCAGGAAGCTAACACAAAGGCCGTACCCGTGAAGTTAACGGGGCGGGACCTCACTTGCTTTTCTCCCGCGGTGACCACTCCGCAATGCGGCAGAGGAACTGAAGCCCATTGAGAGCAAGCACATAATGTCGGAGCCCTTCGAAGCTCAGGATGAACGCAGGCTCCGACCCCCGAACGAGAGAGTTTCGATGCTAGGTCGCCAGCGAGGAGTGACCGGTGTGAAGACCGGCCACTGCATGGGCTCCGCGGGTTAGAGGAGCGGCTCGCTCCAGTTCTCTAGGGTGTCTTTGACCTTGTGCAGGAATTGGTGGGCGATAGCGCCGTCAACTACGCGGTGGTCGTAGCTTAGGGTGACGTAGCACATCGAGCGGATGGCAATGGAGTCGTTGATGACGACCGGACGCTTTTCGATCATGCCCAGGCCGAGGATGCCTACGTTCGGTTGGCTGATGACTGGGAGGCCGAAGAGGCCGCCGAAGACGCCGGGGTTGGTGATGGAGAAGGTGCTTTCCTGGACTTCTTCGGGCTTCAGCTTTTTAGTGCGGGCGCGCTCGGCGAGATCGTTCATGGTGCGCTGAATGCCAAGGATGTTCTTTTCGTCGGCGCTCTTGATGACCGGGACGAGCAAGCCCCAGTCGAGGGCCACGGCGATGCCTACGTTGATTTCCTTATGCAGGATGACGTTGGTGCCGTCGAGCGAGGCGTTCATGGTGGGATACGCGCGGAGGCCGGCGACGGCGGCTTTTACGAAGAAGGGCATGAAGGTAAGTTTGGTCTCGTAGCGCTTCTCGAATTCGTCCTTGGACTTGGCGCGCAGGGCGGCGACTTTGGTCATGTCCACTTCGTCGACGGAGTAGACGTGTGGGGAGACGTGCTTGGAGGCCACCATGTGCTCGGCGATGCGCTGGCGCATGATGCTCATCGGCTGGACTTCGTAGTTGCCGAAGTACATTTTCTCGCGGGGGACGGCGGACTCGAAGGCCACGTGGACCTGGCCGCCGGAGATTGCGGGCGGCGGTGGGGGAGCTGAGGCGCGAGGAGCAGCGGCGGGCGCTGGGCTGGCCGGCTCGGCGGCTTCTTCGGCGCTTGTTGAAGACGGCGCGCCACCTGCGATGAAGGCTTCGATGTCTTGTTTGCTGACGCGGCCGCCTGCGCCTGTGCCAGGAACGGCTGCGAGATCGATGCCGTGCTCCTTGGCCATGCGGCGGACCAGTGGGGAGCTGTGGATGCGTTCGGTTGACGGGCGGGGCGCTGCGGCAGGACCGGATGCGGCAGCTGGCGCGGGCGCTGCGGGCTTCGGGGCTGGCGGCGGTGGAGCGGCAACGGCTGGCTTGAAGGCAGGTGCGGGAGCGGCGGCCTTCGGCGGATCTGCAGCCTTGGCCGGAGCTGGGGCGGAGGCAGCAGCGGCCGAGCTTGCGGCATCGATAACGCCGACCACGGTTTGAATCGGCACGGTTTTGCCTTCGCCGACTTTGATTTCTTTTAGGACGCCGGCGGAGGGCGAGGGGATTTCCGCGTCAACCTTGTCAGTGGAGATTTCGAAGAGCGGCTCGTCGCGCTCGACTTTGTCGCCGGGCTTTTTGAGCCACTTGGTGATGGTGCCTTCGAAGATGCTTTCGCCCATTTGGGGCATTACGATGTCTACGGCCATGGTGTCTCCTGTCCTAAATCCTAAACCTAAAGAGCGGGCACGGCGTGCCGTGCCCCTACGAACTCATTTGCGCCACGCGGATTCGCTACCGCTGCACACGCTTGAATGCCGCGCGCCTTAATACTTTGCCAGCTCCTTCGCGGCGGTGAAAACCTTTTGCGCGTTGGGCAGAAAATATTCTTCTAGCGGCGGCGAGTATGGCACTGGTGTATCGAGCGACGTGACGCGAAAGACCGGACCGTCGAGATCGCCAAAGGCCTTCTCGCAAAGAATGGCAGCAATTTCGCCGGCGATGCCGCCGGTCTTGGTGTCTTCGTGGACGACCAAAACTTTGTTGGTTTTTTTTCACCGATTGCAGAATCGTTTCCTCGTCGAGCGGCAGCAGGGTGCGCAAGTCGATGACCTCAGCCTCGATGCCTTCCTTGGCCAGCGCGGCGGCGGCTTCGAGCGAGGTGTGCATCATCGCGGCGTAGGAAAGGATGGTGAGATGTTTGCCTTCGCGGCGGACGATGGCCTTGCCGATGGGCACGGTGTAATCCTCGGCGGGCAGCTCTTCTTTGATGCGGCGGTAGAGGAATTTGTGTTCGAAGAACAGCACGGGATTATTATCGCGCACCGCGGCTTTCAACAATCCCTTGGCGTCGTAGGGAGTCGAGGGATAGATAACCTTCAGGCCGGGGGTGTGGACGAAATACATTTCCGGGTTGGCGGAGTGGAACGGGCCGCCGTGGACGCCGCCGCCGGAAGGGCCGCGAATGACCATGGGGGCGGGGGCGTTCCAGAGGTAGTGACCCTTGGCGACGAAATTCGTGATTTGGTTGAAGGCGCAGACGATGAAGTCGATGAACTGCATTTCGCAAATGGGGCGCAGGCCGGCGTAGCTCATGCCGCAAGCGGCGCCGATGATGGCGCTTTCGCTGATGGGCGTGTCGATGACGCGCTCCCAGCCGAAGCGTTCGAGCAGACCTTCGCTGGTCTTGAAGGCGCCGCCGTAGACGCCGACGTCTTCGCCGATGACCACCACGGCGGGGTCGCGCTCCATCTCTTCGAACATGGCTTGCTTGATGGCTTCTAAGAAAGTGACCGGACCGGCGCTGGTCGGTGAGCCATTCGTTTTCGATCCGTTTGTTTTGGACCCGTTGGCGGTGGGCATGGGCTACCTCCGGGCCTTTCGGGAATTGCCTGCGACGGCTACGGCTTTCGCGGACTTTTTCACCACTTTTTTCGCCGGGGATTTCGGCGCTAGCTTCTCTTCGTTTTCGGTTTTTTCTTCAGCGGCCGCGGTGTCGCCGAAGTGAATCGGGGCGCTGCCGCCACCGGAACCCTTGCCGCGGCCAAAGCCTTCCACGACCCAGACGGGATCGACGCTGGATTTGGGCGGGGTGACCTCCGCAATCGGCCTTTCCCATTTGGGTCTGATTTTGTGGCAGTCGTCGCCGGTGCAGTAGACCCCTTGCTCTGCTAACTCGGGTGGAGGCATGGGGGAGTTCTCGGGGAAGTCGCGCTCTTTTTCGAGGAGCGTGTTGATCTTGGTCTCGATTTCTTGTTTCCCTTTGGCGTCGAGGAGCTTTTGCTCCATCAGGAATTTTTCGTGACGGGCGATGGGGTCGCGCTTCTCCCAGTATTCCTTCATTTCTTTGGGCACGTAGTCGGCGGCGTCGTGCTGGGCGTGGCCGCGCATGCGCATGGATTTGGCTTCGATGAGGATCGGACCCTCGCCGGCGCGGGCGCGATCGACGGCTTCCTTGGTGGTTTTGTAAACGGCGGCGACGTCGTTGCCGTCCACGATGTAGCTGGCGATGCCGTAGGCTTTGGCACGGTCGGCGAGATTTTCCAGCGGCACCTGGCGGCGGACGGGCGTGGAGTAAGCCCACTGATTGTTTTCGAGGATCAGAACGAACGGCGCTTTTTGCACGGCGGCGAAGTTGAGGCCTTCATGGAAGACGCCGGTGGAGCTGCCGCCATCGCCGATCCAGGTCATGGTGACGATTTTCTGGCCAAGGTAGCGGCCGGCCATGGCCACGCCGGTCATGACCGGAATGAGGTCGCCGAGCATGGAGATGGGCGAAACGATGTGGAGATTTTCGAGGTCGCCGAAGTGGCTGGTGCCGTCTTTGCCGAGCGTCGGTGAAGTGTACTTGGCCATGTGCTGGGTGAAAATGTCGCGGGGCGGAACGCCCTTGACGAGGAGCGCGCCGATGTTGCGGATCATGGGGGCGAGCCAGTCTTTTTTCTCCAGGGCGTAGGCGGTGCCCACCGAAATGGCTTCCTGGCCGAGGCTGGAGTACAGGCCGCCGACGATTTTGTTCTGGCGGAATAGCTTGGTCATGGTGTCCTCGACCGCGCGGTTGAGGCGCATGTAGTAGTACAGGTCGAGGTGCTGCTGGCGCGTCAGGTCTTTCTTCATCAAGTGCTCCCGGCCTTACGCCGAAACCGCGACGGGTTGCTCGAAGCGTTGCAGTTGCTCGAGCAACTCCGGATACGATGCTTGCTTCATTGCCAGGCCGAAGACTTCTCCAAAATGTCTTGCCAGCAGGGGCATGACTTCATCGATGGACACGCCGCGAACCAGGAGTTTTTCGAGGGACGTGGCTTTACGATCGGCGATGCCGCAGGGAACGATCAGGTCGAAGTAGCGCAGATCGGTGGAAACGTTGTAGGCCAAACCGTGGGAGGTGACCCAGCGGCTGATGTGAATGCCGATGGCGCCGAGTTTTTCTTCGCTGTTGTTTGTGGACGGCACCCAGATGCCGGTCTTGCCCGCGACACGGCCGGCGGCGACGCCGAATTCGGCCGTGGTCCGAATCATCACTTCCTCAAGCATGCGCACGTACCAGACCACGTCCCGGCGAATGGCGGACAGATTCAGGATCGGATAGGCGACGAGTTGGCCCGGGCCGTGGTAGGTGATGTCTCCACCGCGGTCGGTGGCGTGGAACTCGACGTTTTTCTGCCGCAGGATGCTGTCGGAGGCCAGCAGGTGTTCGCGCTTGCCGTTGCGGCCGAGGGTGATGGTGTGCGGATGCTGGCAGAAGAGCAGCAGATCGTCGATGGCTTGCGATTTGCGCCCGGCCACCAGGCGCTTCTGCAGCGCGGAGGCTTCGGCGTAGCCCAGGAGGCCGAGATCGACGATGTGGCAAGAGAGGCGTTGGCCGGTAACTGGTGACTGGTGACTGGTGAACACCTCCGCCGCTGCGCTCTCCTTCACGCCGCCCAGTCCATTCGGATTTTTCCAGTCACTAGTCACTCGTCACCAGTCACGCGATCCTAAGTGCTACACATTGATCTGTAAACCTCGCACGCTGGCGAAGGCGTCGCCCATGCCTTCCCATACCGTGGGGTGCGCGTGCATCATGTTCATCATGTCGTCCACGGTGCCCTCGAGGTGCAGGACCGTGGCGGCTTCCGCGAGGATTTCGGTGGCCAGCGGTCCGATGATGTGAATGCCCAGGACCTCGCCGTATTTTTCGTCGGAGACCACCTTGATGAAGCCGCCGTGGTTGCCGAGAATGGTGGCCTTGCTATTGCCGACGAAGGGGAATTTTCCGGTCTTCGCCGCGTGACCCGCGTCGCGGGCTTGTTTTTCGGTCAGGCCGATGGAGCCGATCTGCGGCTCGCAATAGGTGGCGTTGGGGATGCGCGTCTTCACGATGGCGGGGCCGGGTTTTCCGGCGATGTGGGTGACCGCCGAAATGCCCTCCATCATGGCCGCGTGGGCCAGCAGCGGAAGTCCCGCGACGATATCGCCGATGGCGTACAGGCCGGGTTCGTCGGTCTCCATGAACGGGCCGACGTGCACGGCGCCGCGCTCCAGGCGGGCCTTGGATTTTTCCAGACCGCAGCCGTCGGTCATGGGCTTGCGGCCCACGGCCAGCAGGAGCTTTTCGGCTTGCAGGGTCTGGGTTTTGCCGTCTTTGTCCTTGAAAGTCACGGTGACGCCCTTGGCGTCTTTTTTGACCGACTCGACCATGCTCTGAGTGAAGATCTGGATATTTTTCTTGCGGAAAGTCTTGTCAAGCTCCGCGGAAATTTCCTCGTCCTCCACGGGTACGACGCGCGGCAGGGCTTCGAGAATGGTCACCGCGGTGCCGAAGGAATTGTAGATGGAAGCGAATTCGACGCCCACCGCGCCAGCCCCGACCACGATCAAGGTCTTGGGAATTTCTGGGAGTTCGAGAATAGAGCGGTTGGTAAGGATAATTTTGTGGTCGGGCTCGATGCCGGGAAGCCCGCGGGCTTCCGAGCCAGAGACCATCAGAACGTTGGACGCTTCGATCTGCGTTTTCTTGCCGTCTTTTTCGACGCTGACGCGGCCGGGCCCTTCGTAGCGCCCCCAACCCTGCACCCACTCGACTTTATTTTTCTTGAAAAGAAATTCGATGCCCTTGGCGTGCTTCTTGACGATCTTGTCCTTGCGCGCCAGGACGTTGGCCCAGTTGATCTTCAGGCCGCTGACTTCAAAGCCCAACTCGGCGGCGTTCTTGAAATGGTCGTAGACCTCCGCGTGGTGCAGCAGAACTTTGGTGGGGATGCAGCCGACGTGCAGGCAGGTTCCGCCGAGGAAGGGGTCTTTCTCGACGACGACGGTCTTCAGTCCCAGTTCGCCGGCGCGGATAGCTGCGACGTAGCCGCCTGGACCGCTCCCGATAATCGCTACATCGTACTTGGCCACGCGTGATCTCCCTTCGACGGGGGGCCCGGGCCAGTGCTGGTGCAGTGCTGGGTCGATAGGCGCCGGACGGAGAAAAAGCCGCCCACGCTCTCCGGCGCGAACGGCCGTATCCCGCCAAACGATAAATTTTAGCAGCCACTCGGCGCTGCCGCAACTTTGCCGCGTGCGTGGGTGAGTGGAAGAGCCTGTTTACACCGTATCCCCAGCGGATGAAAGAGGGCGGTGCGAGGCAGGCCGTCGCGCCGGCATCACTGTAGCATGGGGCGCAATTTAGCCACCCACACCGCGAAGCCTTCCACGGGTACGGGCTCGATGCCGACGTCGCGCAGGGTGTCGCGGACGAAGCGGTGGCGATCGTTGTCCTCGGTGAGCGAGACGTCGGTCACGGCCGCGAATTCGGAGGCAAAATGTGCCTTGGCCTGGATGCGTTCTGCGGTGTAGGCCAGCAGCTTGGCATCGGCGGGAGCGCGGGTCACCGAGAGCATGTGCACGAAGCCGCGCGTGCCGTTGCGGCGGTAGCCGTAATCGAGCCGCATGGGGTCGCCGGGAAAAGTGAATTCCGAGGCGTGCACCGATTTTTCCAGGCGGTCCCACAGGCGCGCCTGCCGGAAAACTCGACGCGGGCAATCCAGGGTCCGAAAGATTCCATTCCCGTAATGCCCTCGTACACTCTGTTGCGCGCATAGAGTCCGCGCAATGGCGCATCAGGGTAGTTCCATTCGCCGGCGTTGAAACAAAATCCCTGGTCGATCATCTGCGCTTGATAGTACTCATCGGATGGCTGGGGGGCATCCGGACGCCCCAGTGCGTTCGTCACCCCCATCGTTGAGTCCTTATCTTCACGCCCTTTTTTGAAGAAGACGGTTTGGCGGCCGTTGGTGTTGCAAGTCCATTTGTCAAAGACCAGCATCCCCGCAAAATCATGTAGATTCCGCACCTCCCGCAATTGTTCGTCCGGAAGAAAATCGTGCACGGTCAGAGCCCGGGGGTCACCCGGGAACAGAGAACCAAATTGCAATCCAGCCTGACAAGGAATTCGCGATCGCGGCATTTCTATGGTCAGATCGGGTGTCAGATGAATCAATTCCTCGCTGACTTCAATGATTGCTACCGGAGTCGTCGGCAGACCAAGCCTAGCAGCAAGCCTGGTTGCAAGCAGTTCGTTCACCAAAATGCGGCGATGCTGGCGGTTATTTTGGAACTTCACCACGTAGTACAGGCCGTGCGATGACCCGTCCGAACAGCGCATCAGGTGCGACTGCGCGCCGCCCCGCATCCGGCGTATCTGCTCCATGGCGTGCAACATCCGGGGTTATGCTAGCGGCGCTTACTTCGAGGAGCAAGCGCTCTTCACAGCCAGGACGGCGGACATGGGCGCTCCTTCCCGTTTTGCCAAGGCCGCGGAGCATAGCGGGAATGGAGCTGGACGTCAGCAGGTGCCACTCTGGAGTCCAGCCTTTGCAAAAAGGAACAGGTCCCTGCTCGTCGCCGAAACATTACAGGGACCTGTTGCCGAATTCTGGGAACGTCCGCGCCTGGGATCTAGCGCCTCTTCTTTTTCGCCGGTTTCTTCTTGGCGGCAGCCTTCTTCTTAGGTTTTGGCTTAGCTTTTTTAGCGGCTTTCTTGGCCTTCTTCGGCGGCGCCTTCTTGGCCGCTTTCTTCGGGGCCGGCCGCGCTGCGGGCTTTACGGCGACCGCGGGCTTGGGAGCCGCCTTCGGAGCGGGCGCCCGGGGAGCTTCTTCCGGCTCCTCTTCGCCGATGATCAACTCTTCCTCTTCGGTTTCGATGACCTCGGCGTCTCCGCCCAGTTCATCGTCTTCTTCCAGCCCTGTTAGCTCGTTGTCTTCTTCGAAGTTGTCCTTCTCGAGGTTCATTGCGTCCTCCCCAGGGGGAATCATACCCGACGTATCGGGCCCGACGAATCGGGTGGGAATCGCTGCACCGGCGGGACTTTAAAATCCCGCTGCAAAGCCTTGCCGTTGTTATCGCACTCGCGCGACGTTGTCAAGCATTCTGCAAAGGTCGCGCGAAAGGGCTGGAACAAGAGCGGGGCAAACCGCGGGCAAGCCCACGGCAAGCGCAGACTGGCCAGCGGCGGGGCTGTCCATCCGGAAGCCGCTCACTCATTTAAGTCGTTAGAAACAAGCCTGTTAGTTCTTGGTGCCGCTACTCGTAGAGCTCTGGGCAACGCTGGTGGGCGGGTGCGCCGCTTTCTTGGATTTGGCCCGCGCGCTGGCCGACTTGGCCTCCGGCGCTCCACCCAAGGTGTAGATCCGCAGCACCATTCCGCGGCCCACGTGGTTGCTTTTCAAACGGTTCCACTTGCGCACGTCGTCGGCTTCCACGCTGAAGCGGTCCGCGATTCCCAGCAGCGTGTCGCCCTTGCGCACGCGATAGCTCACAAGGTGGCGCTTGGTTTCCGCCAGCGGTGGCGCCGCGGGGATAATCAATTTCTCTCCGGCGTCCAGCGCCGCATGGGCTTCGAGATTGTTGGCCGCCGCGATGGCCGCTGGCGTTACGTGATATTTTTTTCCAATGGACGTCAGCGTTTCGCCGGCTTCCACGCGGTGCCGCCTCCAACTTACCCACTTGTCCGCGGGAATGTCGGCGATTTCCGCGGAAAACCTTTCCGCGCTGCCCACCGGCAGGCGCAGCTCGAAGGAGGGGTCGTCCGGCGTGGCCAGCCGCAGCAGCGAGGGATTCAACCCGCGCAGCGTTTCCACATCGACGTCGATGGTCTCGGCCACCAGCCGCAGATCGATGGCCCGCCCGGGTTTTACTATATCGGCGGGCACCGGCGCTTCGGCGTCCACCTCGATGCCGTAATGCGCGGCATCTTTGGCGATCAGCGTCAAGGCCACGATGATGGGCACGTAGTTCTTGGTCTCGCGTGGCAGCACGTTGCGCTTGTACAGTTCCCAGAAATCGGCATAGCCGGTGCGTTCGATGCCCTTCTGCACGTTGCCGGGGCCGCAGTTATAGGCGGCCATGGCCAGATACCAGTCACCGAACAGTCCGTAGAGATCGCGCAGGTGCTGGGCCGCCGCACGCGTGGCCTTCTCCGGATCCTGACGTTCGTCGATCCACCAGGTATGCCGCAATCCATACTGCTGCCCGCGATAGGCCACGAATTGCCAGATGCCGCGCGCGCCCGCGCGAGACAGCGCCAGCGGCTGGAAGGCGCTCTCCGCCTGGGCCAGATAGATCAAATCTTGCGGCACGCCCTCTTCACGCAAGACCCGCGCGATCATCTCGCGGTAACGGCCGGAGCGGCGCAGCCCGGTTTCCACGATGGCCCGCCCGCGCGGCGTCTGGAAAAAATTCAGGAATGACAAGACCTCATCGTTCACCGTCAGCGGCAGGTCGTGCGAGATATTTTTTGCCGCTTCCTCGGCGCGCGCTTTCAGCCGCGGATCGACGGGAAAAGTCATCTCCGCCACTTCATCGATAGGCGCGGGCACGGCCGGGGCTTCCTGAAAACCGTCGCCGGCGCGAAACGCCTGCAGTTCGTAGGTGTACACCGTGTCGACGACGCGGTGAAACAGCTCGCTCAGCTTGGGGTCGTTGTTGAGGTCGTAGCCGCTCTCCAGCATCGAGTCAACGGCGTCGTCGAAATCCTTGCGCGCCGCTTCCAGGTGCCCGGCCTTGTAGTTTTGCTGGCCGGAGGCGAATTTTTGCCCGACCCGGACGATCAGATCCTCCTTGGGATCGCGAATCGGCGGCGCCAAAAAGACCAGCGGCCGCGGATGGGGACCGTGCAGGGGCAGCACTGCTAATTCCGTGGAAGTTTGTGGGGTCGCGGCAACCTTGGGGGCCGCGGCAGGTTTATGAGCGCGAGCTTGAACCGGCTTCTTGGCGGCGTCTTCGCAGCCCCCAGCCAGGCCCACCATTCCCGCCAAAAGCATTGCCACTGCCGCGATCTCGAGCCTTGCACGCATCTCTTGATGGTAAGTAGCCCCCGCAGCCGGGTCAACGCTTTCCACCCACGAGGGAGTTACCCAGTCAACACATCGCGCGCGAGAATCGGAACTAGACCCCGCGGCGTGCCGCGCTTTTCGGAAACCACTTTAACCAGGCATCCAGCGCGCCCCGGAGCGTGCTGGATTGCAGATGATAGATTCGCGTTCGTCCCTCCTTCCTGACGCGGACCAAGCCCGCCTTCTCAAGCACTCCAAGATGCCGAGTGGTAGTCGGCCAGCGGCAAGCAAATCGTTCAGCAATCTCGCCCGCGGTCATCTTTCCGCCATGGAAATTCAGAACGAGGAGAATCTCGCGGCGAGAAGGATGCGCGAGGGCAGCGAATACCAGGGCCGTGTGCGCCGCCGGGCCTATCTTCTCAGACTTTCGCAAAACGGACTCTCACCGGCTGCACGTGGGGGTGCTCCATTGCCGGACGCCCGGCTCGCGATTTCCATGTGCGTCCCCATGGACTCCCAGACCTGCATCACTGCGGGATCTTCGTGGGCCTTCTCCGCGCCACCCGCCTTCCAGGTAAATATCTCTACAAAAAACGTCTTCTTGGATTGGTCCACGCCGCGGTAGATAAGAGCTGGCCGTCCTGCCGCGAGTCCCTGCCGCTTTAGCGTGGGCCAATGCCGCGCGAGTATCCTAAGGAAAGCCGCATCGTGTCCCTTCTTGATTCGGTACGTGCAGATCACCACTTCGGGCCCGGCTCTGCCTGGTATGCTGCTGGTCACGGAGGACTCCCTTCCACTGGTTCGGCGATTTTTTTGACGCGCACGGATTTCCTGACGAGATCGACCGATACAGTCACCCTCAGTCGTTTTCCCTCACGGCCGTCGAGGCTTTCGGGATTCTCCACGATCCAGACGGTCTTATCGGACTCTTTCACCAGAACACCGCTTTGAGGCTGCCATTCGGGATGGCCGATAGATGCTCCTCCGCGCCTGCATTTGCGTATGCAGTCTGCTCCTCCTGGCTTGTCATGGAGGGCGCCGCAACCCTGGTCGCTGACCCAGGCAGTCCAGGTTTCCATCCGCGGTCTCCCGTGGACAGCCGGAAGAAAAAAGAAGACGGGTAACAGGGCTACGAACTGGCGGAGGCGCATATACGAGCCTGCCTTTCGGATTCCGGCAATCAGCCTGCATTTATATTTAGCACTAAGGCTAAATATTAGCAAAGGGGGGGCGTTAAACTTTCCGCCCCGTGAGCGGGCGGACCCAAATGATCCTTAAGAAAGAGCTTGACAAAAACGCTGCGCGCTTTAATATTAAACCGTATGGTTAACTATTATTCTGCTTCTACAAGCGTCCCGCTCGATGCCACCTTCGGTGCGCTCTCCGATCCTACTCGCCGCGCTATCCTCGCCCGGCTGGCGCACGGCGAAGCTACCGTCTCGGAATTAGCCGAACCCTTCGATGTTTCCCTGCCGGCGGTCTCCAAACATTTGCGCGTACTCGAATCCGCGGGACTCCTGCAGCGCGAAATCGACGGCCGCATTCACCGCTGCCGCCTCGGCCCCCAGCCCATGAAGGACGCCGCCGCTTGGATCGACAAGTACCGCGCCTTCTGGGAAAACCAGTTCGATGCCCTGGCGAAATATCTCGAGTCCACCGCAAGTCAAAAAGAGGAGAAGAAAACATGGCCACGCCGCAAAGCAGTCCGGAATTCACGCTCCAAGTCCGCCGCACCTTCGCGACGTCCCGCAAAAAAGTTTTCGCCGCGTGGACCGAGCGCGAGCAACTAGAAAAGTGGATGTGCCGGGACGTTCCCGCGCATACCGTCATACACCACCAGCAGGACATTCGCACTGGCGGCGTCTACCAGATGGAGATACGCGATCCGGCCAAGGGCGAGACGTATTGGGGACAAGGCATCTACCGCGAAGTAAGGCCTCCGGAGAAGCTGGTCTTCACCTGGGCTTGGAGCAAAGACCGGCCCGATGGCCCGACCATGCATCCGGGGAGCCATGAAACGCTGGTCACCGTGGAATTTTTCGCGCGAGGGAACTCCACCGAGGTGGTGCTCACGCACACCGGGCTGGGCACGGCGGCCTTGCGTGACGACCACAACCGGGGCTGGAACGGCTGCTTCGACGTACTGGCGAAAGTTCTGCAATCGCCCGCGGCCTAAACAGCCACTGCTCGGGCCTGCAGTCCAGGCCTCGTGGCTTTAGTCGGTTCCTTTTTTTCTTCTTCATTTTCTCTAGATACGTCCCGCCCGCCCGGGTTATACTTTCTCCAGCAGAAGACTATTCGATCTGACTCGGCCTGTTTGTCTTAGGCCCGGCGGATGAGCGACGCACAGGAAATGAAAATGTTCATCCCGCAAACCCTCGTAACGCTGTAATCCGCCGCTGCGGATCTGCTTCTCACTTTCGTTTTTTCTAACTATCGCCGCTGCCGCGTACGCGCCTGATTCTCCGCCGCGCCGACGCAGAAACGTCTAGGTTTTTATGGAAACGCAACAGATTGCCGGTACGCAGCCGCCGATTCCTCTCTGGAGTTCCATCCGGGAAGCTGTCCGCGGCTCGCACCAGGACTTTACTACCGGCAGCTTGAATCGCGCCATCCTGCTCTTGGCCATCCCCATGGTTCTGGAGATGGTGCTGGAATCGCTGTTCGCGGTCGTCGACGTCTTCTGGGTCGGCCGGCTCGGCGCTGACGCGGTGGCTACTGTGGGGCTCACCGAATCGCTGCTCAGCCTGGTCTTCGCGGTGGGGCTAGGTTTGAGCTTGTCCACCACCGCCATGGTGGCGCGGCGCATCGGCGAGAAAGATCCTAGCGGCGCCGCCGTCGCGGGAGTGCAAGCTATCGTGCTCGGCCTCGCGTTCTCTGCGGCCGTCGGTATCCCTTGCTTCTTTTTGGCGCCTCAACTGCTGCACTTGATGGGGGCCTCGCCGCAAATCGTCGCGGTGGGCTCGGGCTACACGCGGATCGCTTTGGGCGGCAGTGGCGCCATACTCATGCTGTTTCTCAACAACGCCATCTTTCGCGGCGCCGGCGATGCGGCCATTGCCATGCGCCTGCTGTGGGTCTCCAATATCATCAACCTGATCCTCGATCCCTGCTTGATCTTCGGTTGGGGACCGTTCCCGAAGCTCGGCGTCACCGGTGCAGCCGTGGCGACATTGACCGGCCGCACCATAGGCGTGCTCTACCAATTTTATCGCCTGCTTCGCGGCAGCGAGCGCATCCGCATCCTGCGTCACCAACTGCGGCTGGACCTGGGTGTTCTCTTGCGCCTGCTGCGCGTCTCCCTCACCGGCATTTTGCAATTCGCCATTGCGCACACTAGCTGGATCGGCCTGGTGCGCATCGTCAGCATCTTCGGCTCCGCGGCACTGGCAGGCTATACCATCGCCATTCGCATCGTCATTTTCGTCTTGTTGCCTTCGTGGGGACTCAGCAACGCAGCCGCCACACTGGTCGGCCAAAACCTCGGTGCCAAGCAACCCGAGCGCGCGGAAACCTCCGTCTGGCGAACCGGTTTCTACAACATGCTGTTTCTCGGTGGCATCGGTCTGGTCTTCACGTTCTTTGCCGAACCTATCGTGCGGCTGTTCACACAAGATCCACTCGTTGTACCTCTGGCCGCGTCGTGTTTGCGGATCATCAGCTACGGCAACGTGGCCTACGCCTACGGCATGGTCATGCTGCAGGCCTTCAACGGCGCCGGCGACACCGTCACGCCCACCTTCGTGCATCTCTTCGGCTTTTGGTTTCTGGAGATTCCCTTGGCGTATTGCCTCGCCATCCCTGCGGGTATGCGCTCCAATGGTGTTTTCATCTCGATCGTCGTTGCCGAGGCTGCCATCGCCGTCGCGGGCATCCTTCTGTTTCGCCGGGGTCGCTGGAAGCGTCAGCAAATCTAGCTATGGCGTGCGGCGGCTTGTCCTGAGCGTAGTCGGAGGGCTTGGCGCCGGTTCCACGTCACGGCAAGCAACCGAGTCCCTTGTCGCCCGGGCGTAACAGATTTAGTCTCACGTCACGCTCGCGTGTTCCGCGCGCCATCAGACCCCGTTGAGTGTGCGACTATTTGAATTGAGTCCTCTGGACACGACAAATGCCCTCTTCTCTGCGTGTCATGAAATTTGGCGGTACCTCGGTCGGCGACGCCGACTGCGTACGCCGCGCCGCCGCGATCGTGCAGTCCGCCGCCGCGCAGGGACCCGTCGTGGTCGTTGTGTCGGCGATGAGCGGCGTCACCAACCGCCTGATCCAAGCCGCCCATCGCGCCGAGGCCGGCGAACAGGAATTCCTCCCCGCCATGCTGGACGAACTTTTCCGCCAGCATGCCACCGCGCTCAAAGCGCTGGTGCACGACCCGCAACGTCACGCGGAAATCTCCGCGGCCTGCCAGCGGGTAGCCGAAGAACTCGATCGCCTCCTCCGTGGAACCTCGCTCCTTCGCGAGCTAACTCCCCGCGCGCTCGACGCCATCTCTGGAATCGGAGAGCGCCTCTCCGCCCCCCTCGTCGCAGGCGCCATTTGCGAACTCGGCCTGCGCAGCGTCGCCGTCTCCGCCACGGAGATTATCGTTACCGACCCGTACTACGGCCGCGCCGAGCCTATGATGATCCCCACCCGGGAGCGCGCCGAAGCCCGTCTGCGCCCGCTACTTAATCAAGGCATCGTCCCGGTGGTCACCGGCTTCATCGCAGCCACGCCCGAAGGCGTGCAAACCACTCTCGGCCGCGGCGGTTCGGACTACTCCGCCACGATCCTTGGCGCCGCTCTCGATGCTCAAGAAACCGTGATCTGGACGGATGTCGATGGCGTCAAGACCGCCGACCCACGCCTGGTTCCCGACGCCCGCACGCTCCCCGAGATTTCCTACAACGAAGCCGCCGAACTGGCCTACTTTGGAGCCAAGGTCTTGCACCCGAACACCCTACGCCCGGTCACCGCCGCGGGCGTGCCCGTCTGGATTCGCAACAGCTTTGCCCCCGAAAAGCCCGGCACCAAAATCACCGCAAAGGGAACGCCGAGCGGCGCGGGCGTCAAAGCGCTGACCGCCATTCGCGATGTCACTTTGGTCACCGTAGGCGGCCCTGGAATCGTCGGTCTCACCGACGTTTTGGCCCGCTCCTTTGCCGCCACCTCGGAAACGCGCACCAATGTCTTTCTGGTCTCGCAATCCTCTTCGCAAAACGACATCTGCTTTGTGATCTCCTCCGCCGACGAAAAGCGCGCCTTGAAAGCTCTGCGCGACGCCTTCGCCCCGGAAATCGCCAAGCAGACCGTCGAACACGTTTCCGCCAATCCGGATGTCGCGATTGTTGCTGTGGTGGGAGAAAAAATGAGGGGAATCCCAGGAGTCGCCGGCCGCACCTTCGGCGCCTTGGGCCGCGAAGGCGTAAATATCATCGCCATCGCGCAGGGGTCTTCGGAGTACAACATTTCCCTGGTCATCGAGGCCGGTTCGACGCAGCGCGCCCTCACCGCCCTGCACAAGGAATTCCACTTGCACGAGGCCACGCTTCCCGTTGCCGACAATTCGTCATCACAGTCCGCAGAAGAGGCACATCTGAAGGGGCGTCTGATGTAGGTGCCGGGCTTTAGTTTACCCAGAGGAACGAAGGGCCTCGGCGAACCGCTGAAGGGTACTTTGTCTCAGGAGATTGTAAAAGCCGGGCTGGCCGCCTAGCTTGGAACCAATTCAAACACCGGATAGTTCCCTGCAATTCGCTGAAACACTTCCACCGGCGAGCCCGGCGCCACCGGAAAGAACTTCTTCACCGCATTTTGGTACCGGTCCAAATATTCCTTCAAGATCTCCGGCTTCGCCCCATCTGGAATTGCCTGCAATGCGAACCGCTTCCGCGAACTTCCTCGCTTTAGCGTAACCTCTCCCGCTGCCTCCGCGTTCCGTACCCAATTTGCCCTTCCTCGCGGCGCCACAAGGTAAAGCTTCCCGCCGAGGTCCATCATGTTGACCGGCGCGGAATAGATCTTCCCCGTCTTCCGCCCGCGCACTTCCAGCAAATAAATAAACTTCGGCCCAATGCCCAGTCCCACCAGGAATCCGAACGTCCGGTTGAAAAGCGCCTCTATAGCGCTGGGTGCCTGAAACTCCGCCATCTAGCCCTCCTTAGTTCTCACTCCATCGCAAATTTCTTGTGCATGTAGCTGCGATACGCCGTTGGCTTGGATGCAGGCCACTCAATGAAAGTCATGTGGCGCCAAGTGGTTCAACGTTTCCGTCCAGTCCGTTTGCCCGCCGCGTTATACTCTCGCGAGTCTGTCGCCGACACTTTTTCCGGTTGGCCCATCCTTAATTGAGGATATCGCCTGATGCTACGTCTTCTTCTCACAGCACTACTTCTTTGCGTCTTTGCGTCGTCTTCTCCGGCGCAGTTGAAGACCGACCCTCTTGGCAAGCCACTACAGGGCGTCCAGGGCGTCGCCTGTTCGGTGACGGAATCTTCGTCCTGCGCCGAGGCGGCCGCAAAAATCCTGCCGCAAGTCATGGGTCCATCGCCGATGGCTGAAAATTTGCGCCGCTTGACCGACGAAGTCGGCGGCCGCGTGACCGGTTCCCCAGAAATGGCCAAAGCCGTTGACTGGGCGCTAGCCGCCTTTCGCGCCGCCGGCATAGAAGCGCACACCGAAAAGTACACCCTGCCCGTAACCTGGAGCGAAGGCGACACCCGCCTCGAACTGCTCTGCCCGGTGAAATTTCCCGTGCGACTCACCGCGGTAGGCTGGTCGCCTGCTACACCAGCGGGCGGCGTCGAGGCCAACCTGGTCGACATTGGGTACGGCACGCCAGAGGATTTCGCGCGTGCTGGCGGCTCCGTCAAAGGTGCGATCCTGCTCGCTTATACCCAGCTTGGATCGACATGGGCCGATCTGTTCAACGAATACCTGCAGCCGCCAGGCGTCATTGATCGAGCGCTCAAAGGCGGCGCCGCCGCAATCCTGTGGATGGGAGCGCGTGAGCGTTTGCTGCTGTACCGGCACACCAACACCGGCGATGGCCGGCTCGATGTAATCCCGCAAGCAACGTTAGCGCGCGAGGACGCCATGCGTTTAGCACGCACCATCGCCGCGTACCCCGGCAAGGTGCGGGCGCACTTCACGATGCCCACCAAGATCGGCGGCCCCGTCGAACAACAGAACGTCATCGGCGAGATTCGCGGGCGCGAAAAACCCGACGAGTCCGTCATACTCGGCGCACATCTCGATTCCTGGGAACTCGGTACTGGCGCACTGGACAACGGCTGCAACGCCGCCATGGTGATTGAAGCTGCTCGCGCGATCAAGGCGACGGGCCTCGTGCCTCGACGGACGATCCGG
>Ga0207098_10230_pt1 | contig 18453 bp, 14 predicted proteins | sample Alteio_BWMinHeat_84_FD_153548 | JGI IMG/M metagenome (GOLD analysis project Ga0207098, IMG submission 153548) | Enriched cells from forest soil in Barre Woods Harvard Forest LTER site, Petersham, Massachusetts, United States -... | ecosystem: Environmental > Terrestrial > Soil > Temperate forest >...
ACCGGAACCGGATAAATCACCACATTTACCGGTGCAATAGTGGTGCAACCATTAGCATTGGCAGCCGAAATATAATATTGCCCGCTGCTGGTTATGCCTTTGGGGTTTGCCAGCGGTTGTGTTGCCTGTGCATCAAACCAATAGCTAAAAGTTAAGCCAGCATCGCTCCCCTTTGTTACCGATGCCTGGGTAATATCTGCCGCGGTGCAACTCGCAGCACCATTTATCACCAGTTTCGGCAAATCAACTATAGAAACAGTAACAGGTTCAACAACACTACAGCCCCCGCCATTGGTAGCTTTAATATAATAAATACCGGCCGAGTCAATAGCCGCGGGGTTCAATACCTTTTTGGTTGCTGCAATATCTTTCCAATAAGAAAGCGTAAGGCCAGGCGTAGTGGCAGTGGTTACAGTCGGGTCTGTAATATCCACGGTTCCCGGCTTACAAGCCGAAGGCGGGTTATTAACAGTAATACTCGATTGATTAAATACAAAAACGTGTACAGGCTTGCTAACATCACAACCTCCGGGTGTGGTAGCTTTAATATAATAGGTACCGCTGGTACTCACGTTTTGCGGTCCTATAATGTTGGTAACTTCGCTAGCATCGGAATAATAGGTATATGTAAAATCGAGATTACTGCCACTCGTAACACTAGTATCTGTTAAATCTACCCCACTTGCAGAACAACTTATAATGGTATCTTTAACGTGAAGGTTGAGCGGTTCGGTTTGCTGGATTGTAGTATAAATGGTGTCTTCACAACCAATACCCGGATACGGAACGATGCGTACAGCATAAGTTGAGCCAATAGCTGGTGCCGGATCAAGATATAGCGTATTGGAAGTACCTATCGTATTTGAAAAATCTTTCCCCTGGAACCATTGATATTGCTGAAAACCCGATGGTGCACTCAACGTTACCGGTGTTGTTGTGCTGCCACAAAAAACATTGCCCGATACCGGCGATGTACAATTCTGGTTAACATCAATATAAGCATAGCCAAAATGGCCCCCAAGCGAGCAATCATTAGTAGTAAATTCCAACCGTAAAGTTTTACCCGAAAATCCGAGCAGGTTAATAGTAACCGGCGACCAATCTTTATAAAAAACCTGGCCTGTTGTTTGTTGAAAACCCGGCAAATTTGACGCGGCTACAAAATTAAAAGTACCACAATCAGTATATTTATTATCGGTAACATCAAACACCTTGGCGGTAAATTTAGGTTGCTGATAATCAAGATGGCCCGGATTTTGAAAAACAACAGCGTAATAATAGATTAGGCTATAATCAGGGTCATTTGCCGGAATAGTAAACGTATAGGTGAGCTGCTCGGCCTCTGCACCGGTCTGGCTGTTTCCCAACCTCACACAGCAACTGCTGCCATTGGGACTTGCTATCGGGAAGTTACCATAAGGATCAACCTGGTTATCCTTTGCATAAAAAAGTGTTTGCCTGCCATCAACTATCCCCTGCGTATTTAATGTCAAAGTGCCATCCGAATTTATTTTGCCGGTATAGCCCTGCCAGTTTTTAAAATTACCAAAATCAAAGCCTATATTTTCGGGGCATTGTGCTTTTACCGCAAAGTTTAAAAGCAACAGAAAAAATATCCCGCCAATATATACCCCTAAATTACGCACGCTGTATAAGTGTTTTATAGTTATAATGGTTAATCTTATAAAATTACTACTTTTTATGTATTGATGAATTATTTGCCTGTTAATTAATTCTAAAAAAGTAACACGGCGCTCATAGCTTTACTATTTATACTTCGCATGTTACTATTTAATACATCCACATACACTACAGGATGCCGATTTGAATCAGGCTTTTTACATTAGTATCTGTAACCAATATCATCCTAATAATTATTCATGAACCTAATCCATTTCACGAAGCACATTGCTTTGTCAACGGCATTAATATTGACTGGCGCTTGCACACTTTTGGCGCAGCAATTACCGCAACCCGTTAAATTAAACTGGTTAAATAACCTTCCGGCGAAGCAAACCGGTGTAAGCTGGGGCGTACCCTGGCCACAGGGTACAGTAAAAAAGAATACCGATTTTGTGCTAAGCAGCGCCGATGGTAAAACCATCACTGTACAAACCTGGCCGCTTGCTTATTGGCCCGACGGCTCGATAAAATGGATTGGTCTGGCTGCTGTTGCCGATTCTTCTGTAAAAAGTTTATTACTAACGGCTTCCCCTGCAAAGGGAATGAAACCGATGGCGATAAAATCATTGGTTACAGATGATGGAAACACCATACACGTAAACACCGGACCTTTGCAATGTGATATCGCAAAAAAAGGAAACTTTTTGATACCAACAATGATGGTAGATGGTAAACCTGTTGCTACCGACGGGAAACTGGAATGTATCCTGCAAAATAAGTCAGACGGTGACATTGAAAGCACTGCTGTAAAGCAAAAGTTTACCGGCAATATCAGTAAAGTAACTGTCGAGCAAAGCGGGCCTATCCGTGCCGTGGTACGCATTGAAGGTAATTTCACCAATGCGCAGGGTAATCGTTCAATTTTGCCATTCATTGTTCGGCTGTACTTCTATGCCAATACACAAAATATTCGCCTGGTACATACCATTATTTATAATGGCGATGAGCAGAAAGATTTTATTAAAGGATTAGGTTTAAGTTTTTCGGTGCCTTTCCGCGAAGAATTGCAGAACCGTCAGGTACGTTTTTCGGGCGAAGGCAATGGCATCTGGGCAGAGCCTGTGCAGCCTTTGGCAGGAAGACGCCCGGTTATAGCCGATGGAAAAAATATTGAAGCCGATCAGTTTGCAGGTAAACGTTTACCGGATATAAAATCCTTTCCGGATGCTCAGAAAACCTTGCTGCACGAAATTGCCAGTTGGAACGATTATAAACTGGTACAAAGCACTGCCGATGGATTTATGATCCAAAAACGTACCAACAACGCCAGCAGCTGGCTAGATGCTATCGGCGGCAAGCGCTCATCGGGTTTGGTTTTCGTAGGCGATGTATCCGGTGGCCTAGGCGTGGCGCTTAAAAGTTTCTGGCAATCGTACCCGGCAGCATTGGAGATCACCAATGCGCGCACTGATAAAGCCAATATCAAAATATGGCTGTGGTCGCCGTATAACGATGCGATGGACCTGCGGCATTACGATACCATTGCACATGGTTTAAACTCTACTTACGAGGATGTGCAGGCAGGTTTCAGCACACCAATGGGCGTTGCCCGCACCAGCGAAATCATGCTGTACCCTACTGCTTCCATGCCAAGTAACGCCGACCTGGCAAACGAGGCCGATATGACAAATAACACGCCGTTATTGGTTAACACACCCGAATACCTGCACCAGGTGGGTGCCTTCGGAATATGGAGCCTGCCTGATAAAAGCAGTCCCGGTAAACGGTGGATCGAAGGGCAATTAGATAAAGCTTTAGCGTTTTACAAACAGGAAGTCGACCAGCGCGACTGGTATGGTTACTGGAGTTACGGCGATGTAATGCACACCTATGACACCGAACGACATACCTGGAAATATGATATTGGTGGTTTTGCCTGGGACAATACCGAACTATCGACCGATATGTGGTTGTGGTACAGTTATCTGCGCAGCGGCCGAGCCGATATTTATAAAATGGCCGAGGCGATGACCCGCCACACCAGCGAAGTGGATGTTTACCATATCGGCCCATACGCCGGTTTAGGTTCGCGGCACAACGTGAACCACTGGGGCGATGGCTCGAAGGAAGTGCGTGAAAGCCAGGCCGTACTGCGCCGTTTCTATTATTATCTCACTACCGATGAACGCACAGGCGACCTGATGCACGAAGTTGCCCTTCACGCTGATAGCGGTTTATTGCATGTTGACCCGCTGCGCGAAATATTAGCCAAAAGCGAATACCCTACTCATGCCCGTGTTGGCCCGGATTGGTTTGGCCTGGTTGGCGATTGGATGACGGAGTGGGAACGCACAGGCGATGTGAAATGGAAAAATAAAATATTGACCGGTGTAAACGATTTCGCCAAAATGCCATACGGTTTTTATTCGGGTAAGGATGCCGCTTTTGGTTATGATCCGAATACCAACCATATGTATATGCTCCATAAGGATGACATAGGGTTTGAGCATTTGGCAACTTTAATGGGCGGCATTGAAATGGGAATGGAACTCAAAACCTTCCTGAACAATAAGGATTGGGACAGGCTATTTTTACAGTTTTGCGCCTTATACGGCGCTCCGGCAGATGACGTAAACAAAGCCTTTGGCAAAAACATCCGTTTGGGCGAAAACGCCGGAGATTATGCCCGTATGCCTGCCTACGCAGCATATATAACCCAAGACCCTGTTTTGGCAAAACGTGCATGGGATCAGTTTTTGCCTGCCGCGCCGGGCAGGTTTGGGGGCGGTAGCAATAAGTTCGATTCTAAATTACTGAGTCCGCCTTTGGTTTTAAAACCGATATACGAAATCCGTAACGTATCAACCAACAGCACAGCACAATGGTGCCTAAACGCCATAGAGTTATTACAACTGGTTGGCGACAGCGTACCTGAACATAATATTGCATGGGATAAATAATTAATCATTAGGATCATGAAAAACTACTATAAAGCATTATTGATCACAGCCATAGTTGTGCTGTCATCATTCATCTTATTTAAACCTGCCCAAAAACCCACGCTCTGGCTAATAGGCGACTCGACAGTTCGTAACGGTACTTACGGTCGCGGCGACGGCGGCTTGTGGGGTTGGGGAAGTTTTATTCAAAACCTGTTTGATACCACAAAAATATCCGTGCAAAACAAAGCTTTCGGAGGTACCAGTAGCCACACCTTTCGCACCCTTAGTTTTTGGAACAAAGTAGAGCCTTATATCAAACCCGGCGATTTTGTATTGATCCAATTTGGGCATAACGATGGCAACCCTACCACGCTAAAAGGCAATGGCGATGATAGCGCCGAAGTAACCAATCCAAGAACGCAAAAAACGGAGATGGTACATTCATTCGGTTGGAACATCCGTCAGTACATCAAAGAAACCAAGGCCAAAGGCGGTATACCTATCGTATTATCGCTGGTGCCGCGCAATATGTGGAAAGATGGAAAAGTGGATCGTGTTGGCGCTGATTATGTTGAGTGGGATAAAGCAGCAGCCGCACAGGAAGGTGTGGAATTTATTGATCTGAACAAGATCATAGCTGATAGATATGACACGTTTGGACAGGATACTGTGCTTGCGCGATACTTTACTATTAAAGATCATACCCATACCATCGAAGCTGGCGCTAAACTCAACGCGGCTTGCGTAGTTGAAGGACTACGGACATTGAAACACGACCCGTTTAAAAAATATCTTTTAAACTAACGCGATGAAAAACAAATACTTTTTCTGTACAGCTGTCATTTTTAGCTTGTTAATTAGTTTTTATGTTAATGCTAACGCACAGGATTCGCTTAAAACAGGCTTTTTAAATCCGCCTGCATCGGCCCACCCACGCGCCTGGTGGCACTGGACAAAAAGTAACATCAGTAAAGATGGTATCACCAAGGACCTGGAGTGGATGAAACGCATAGGCATTGCGGGCATGCAGATAGCTGATGTTAACGCCGGCAGCGGACAAACCACGACAACAAAACTTGAATTCGGTACACCGCAATGGCTCGACGCCGTACATTTTGCAGCAAACGAAGCGGAGCGGTTGAACCTTGAGATGGCTATCTTTAGCTCTCCGGGCTGGAGCTTGACCGGAGGATCGTGGGTCAAACCCGAGCAATCTATGAAAAAACTAGTTTGGAGCGAGCTTAACGTTAAAGGCGGCAAGGCATTTAGCGGTGTATTGCCGCACCCGCCAACAACCATTGGGCCTATCCGTAATTGGGGAAACAACACAGGTTATTATGCCGATTTCGCAGTAATAGCCTATCCCACTCCACCCGATGAATTGACCATGATTGATAATACGCCCCAAATCACATCCACCTCCGGCGTTGTTAACGCAGCCTCTCTTTTGGATGATGATCTGAATACTTCGGTGCGAATAAAAACTACTTCGGGAAAGCCGGAAACAGCATGGGTATTATATACCTTTAACAAACCCTTTAAGGCCCATGCCATAACGATTGCCGGGCGCAAGGGTATTCCATTCGGGAGATTATTAGCAAGCGATGATGGCGTTACTTATAAAACTTTAATAATACTTCCGGGTAAACAAGGTTATCGTGCAGGCGGCGTGCGTACCTTCGCTTTCGCGGAAACCAATGCCCGGTATTATAAATTGGAAATGAATAGTGCTGCTTACACCCCTGCTGAAGTGATCTCGCAGGTTGAAACCAAACCCGATAGCGTATACGAGCTTTGCGAAATGAAATTATTTTCGGGCGGGCGCGTAAACCGCTACGAAGACAAAGCCGGCTTTAATCAATTATTTGAATACAGCGCTACAGCTACACCACAGGTACCTGTAAGCTCGGTTATCGATCCGGCAAATGTCATCGTACTAACTTCAAAAATGGATGCCGATGGTACGCTGCACTGGGATATCCCGGAAGGAAATTACACCATTATGCGCTTCGGGTATTCGCAAACCGGTTCTAAAAACCGGCCGGCCGTACCTTCCGCTTTGGGATGGGAAGCAGATAAACTCAGCAAAAAACATATGCAGGCTTATATTGAGGGCTATACCGAACCACTTAAAAAAGAACTAGGTAGTTTGTATGGTACGCGCTTAAGCTATGTAACCATGGATAGCTGGGAAGCCGGCATACAAAACTGGACGGATAATATGCCGGCCGACTTTAAACAAAGACGCGGTTACGATCTAATTCCTTTTCTACCGACACTGGCAGGCAAAATAGTGCAAAGCGCCGAAGTAAGTGACCGTGTTTTGTGGGATTTCAGGCGCACACTGGTTGATATGTTTGCTGAAAACACTTATGGCACCGTAACTGATTATTTAAATAAACAGGGCATCCATACTTATGGTGAAGCAGGTGGTGTATCATTAGAAAACACCGAAGACGCTTTGCTGGATAAAAAATATGTCAACATCCCGATGGGTGAGTTTTGGGTGAAGGATCTGCACCCATCGTCCATGTATTATATGGATGTGCGGGGTGCCGCTTCGGCGGGGCATGTTTATGGTAAGAATATTATCGCTGCCGAATCGTTTACGGGCGGTAATTACGAATCGCCGTATACACTGAAAAAGATCAGCGATTACTGGTTTACCCAAGGTATAAACCGCTTGGTGTTTCACACGTCGGCGCACCAGCCACTTGATACCAAACCTGGCAACGTGATGGTTGGCACGCATTTAAACCGCAACATTACCTGGGCCGAAAAAGCCAAACCTTTTATTGATTACCTGTCGCGCAATATGTATATGCTGCAAAAAGGTTTATACGTTGCCGATGTTGCTTATTTACTGAACGAGGGCGCGCCTTCAACCATGCCATTTTGGGGAGCACAATTACAGCCTGCCTTGCCCGATGGCTATCAGTACGATTTTATAAATGCCGATGCGTTAATCACCCGCATGAGCGTAAACGCCGCGGGCAAGTTAATAATGCCCGATGGTATGACCTACGCTATATTAGTACTCCCACAAACAGAGCAAATGACTTTGCCTGTATTACGTAAAATAAAGGAGTTAGTATTAGCCGGCGCCACCATAAGCGGTGAAAGACCGGTTAAAACGCCTGGCTTATCAGGGTATCCCGCTGATGATGAAATTAACCAACTGGCCGATGATGTATGGGGCGATCTTGACGGTATGAGCCGTACACAACGTTTAGTTGGCAAGGGGCGCGTAATGTGGGGAATGCCGTTAAAAGATGTACTGATGTCAGCAGCTGTGGCCCCTGATGTAGAGTTTGACAAACCATTGGATAGCAACATCAGCTGGGTCCATCGCCGTGATGGTAATACCGATATCTATTTTGTAGTTAACCGAAGCGATAGCCCCGTTGATATTGATGCCCGCTTTAAGATTAGTGGCAAGGAAGCTGAATTATGGCACGCCGATAACGGATTAGTAACACCTGCAAGCTATTCCATTAACGGTGACAAAACTATTGTCCCTTTACATCTTGCCGAACGTGAGGCTGTATTTGTAACGTTTACTAAACCTACATCGGTACAAAACAGAAAAATACCGACAACCACTTATCAGTTTTTGCAATCTGTTGCAGGCGCCTGGGATATTACTTTCCCAGCCAAAATGGGTGCGCCAGAAAAACTGCATCTCAATACCTTATCGCCGTGGACGGATAATACCGACAACGGCATAAAATATTTTTCGGGTACGGCAACTTATCATAAAACCATTATCATTAGTGCTAAAATTATTTCATCGCACCAAAAAGTATTGCTCGACCTGGGTAAGGTAGGTGATATTGCCGAAGTATATGTTAACGGCATTAAACTGGACACTTTATGGAAGGCGCCATACCAGGCCAATATTAAACGAGCGTTAAAGCCGGGTATAAATAATCTGGAAATTAAAGTAACCAATGAATGGACAAACCGCTTGATTGGAGACCAGCTAGCCGGCGATGGAAAAAAGATATTAGATAGCTATACCCCACCGTTTGGAGGCGCATATCAACTTGGTGCTTCAGGTTTGATGGGGCCGGTGGAATTGATGGTGGAGAAAAAGTAAAGTCAGTCAGCATAGGAGTTTTCCCAATTATTAGTTATGATTGGCTTAACCTGGTTATGTTTCCGGAAAAGTATTAATTTCACCTTACCTATGAAAAATCTGCTTTTACTACTGTGCATGCTGGTTTGGCGCGGGGCCATAGCTCAAAATTTTAACTACAACCAAGGAGGCGCAACAACTCATAACTATTATGAGGAAATACCTTATGAGGAGGTAAGTGGTGAAATGGTTATACATGTTATGGTAGGTGGTAAAGCGCGGCGGTTCATATTTGACACCGGTGCGCCGGTGATGCTGAGCGATAGTTTGGCCGGTGAGCTGAAAGCTAAAGAACTTCGGCAGGATACCCTTACCGACATTGTTTCCAACAAATTTGTGATGAGCATAGTAAGCGCCGATATTAAAATCGGTAAAACCACCTTTGCCGGTATACCCGCTATAAAAGGTTTTAAGGGCGATATTATGAAATGCTGGAACCCGGACGGCATCGTAGGCAGTAATTTGCTGCGGCACTCTATTGTCAGCTTTGACAAAGCCCGGCGTGTTATTATCATTACCGATCAGCTCAGCAAACTACACCTGAATGCACGAAACAAGGCTAAGCTTACAACCAGTAACGATACGCAGAGCTCCCCGATATTGAATATTGCTGTAGATACCGTTGATATGCAGATTGAGTTCGATAGTGGCGACAGCGGTTTTCTGCGGATAACGGATGAAATAGCGCAACCATTGCTGCAAAGGAAACTTTGTGAGGTGCTTGATAAAGGTTACGGCAGTGGCGGCATGGGTATGGGCGGGCTGCAGGCCAACGCCCCAAAGCTTAAATTACTGTTTACACCGTTTAAAATTGGAGGCGAAACTTTTAAACAGGCAATCTGCAGCTCTAACGCCACCGGTATACCCGGTATTGGCTCAGAATTGCTTAATTACGGTACGCTTACGCTCGATTACCTGCACGGCGATTATTATTTCGATCCGTTAAAGTCCGAAGTGGAGTTGGATAAAAAATCGTGGCCGGTGGATTTTTGGGTAACGGATGGTAAACTGACTGCCGCTGTGGTATGGGATAAACTTGCGGCACAAATTAAGCCTGATGAACAGATTATCGCCATAGACGGAACTAAATACAACAACCTGTCGTTTTGTGACATGATTAACAATACGTTTTTAGATGGCAAGCAAACAGCGGTGCTTACCGTAAAAGATGCCGCCGGAAAGTTGCGCAAGGTTACTATAAATTATCAATAGAATACCTGTTATGTATCAATTTGCAGCGATCCCCGCAAAGGCGCAAATCAAAGCACCAGCTCGGTATACAATTTCTCCAGGGTTTCGGCAGCATTAACACAAAAGCCCGGGTGAACTTTAGAAGGCTGTACAACAGTACTGCGCGTAGCAGTAAGCCAGCGGAAACGCGAAGCCATATCCAATTTTGCTATAGGCCCGCCATTTTTATCACCCGTGCAAATACGTTCGAGCGATAAAAAATGCTGTTTTAACTCATCGCAGTCAATATCCGATGCGAATGCGCACAAACGGCTCACATCAGTAATAAACAAAGCTTTTAAAAACTTTTGCTTGGCGCAGTATAAAATCACACCAACATTCACAAACTCCTCGCGCTCCACCCTGGGTACAACGCGGATTACGGCGTACTCAAATAAGTGTTTCTCTTGCATGTTGTGCTTCTTTTACAAAAACGGTTGAATTGGCTATGCGCGATGTTAAAAACTGAACATAAGCTTGTCTGTGCAGCTCAACAGTATCAAAATTTGATTCTCCCAGCAGCCATTCATCTGGAATAAGATTAACTATCGTATTGATCAGTTCGTCAGTTAGTATTGCTTTAAACTCCGTATCCACAACATCCAGTTTGGCAGCCTGCGGCAATAAAACGTGATCTTTCACCAGTAAAAACGGCTTTACAGCCTGCTCTTCCCAGTTTTGCCAGGAGTGGTGAAAGTATAACGATGCGCCATGATCTATCAGCCACAGCTCTTTGTGCCAGAGCAGCATGTTGGTATTGCGAGCCGTACGATCCATGTTGGTGAGCAGGCAATCGAGCCATACAATTTGCGAGGCCAGCTTTTCGTCCAGTTTGGTAACCGCCGGGTCGTACGTTATGGCTCCCGAAAGGTAATGCAGTGCCAGGTTTAACCCTACGCTTGCCTTCAGTAAATCCTGTATCTCTTCGTCAGGCTCGGTGCGGCCAAAGGCTTCATCTAAAGTGGCAAATACAATTTCCGGGACTTTTAATCCCAGTGCACGGGCTATTTCACCGCCTATCAGTTCGGCAATAAGCGCCCTTACACCCTGCCCCGCCCCACGAAACTTAATTACATACAGAAAGCCATCGTCAGCCTCGGCAATGGCAGGCATTGAACCTCCTTCGCGCAATGGCGTAACATAGCGGGTAACCTGTACTGTACGAAGTTCGGGTTGTTTATAACTCATATTGTGCGTAAAAATATGATGTCTGCCCGCAATTGAAAGAATTTATATGAATTGAGTACACTATGCAACCAAAAAGCGGTGTTGTAAAACAGCGACAACGCGGGGAGTTAACATTTCAATGTCGTGTTCGGTATGCAGGGGTATTTCCAAAAAGTCGCCGGCGTTTAACATAATTACCTCTTCGCCTACAGTACAACGGCATTGGCCCTCTAAAATAAAAAAGCTTTCCAGTTTATCTGTGTGAACCTCTTTTGGTACATCCTGGCAGGCAACCACAAACATTTGTGCAACTTTATCATCATAGCGAACTACCTCAATAAAAATACCTTCGGGTTGTTCTGCCGGAATTAAATGCGCAAAAGCCTTTAACCAGTCTTCTGCATTGGAGTATTTATTTACAACTGGTAAATTATTGATATCCAATGGATAATCCGAATAAATCAAGGCAGAAAGTATTTTATTTTTAAGTTCGGGATTGGGATTTATCGCTTCTTCGGCAGAGAGTTTTTCAAAGGCTAATTCAATCCTTTCAAGTTCCTGCTTAACTTCGGGGTATAACAAACTCATTTGTATTACAAATGCCGCATCTTCGGTGCTGAGCAGGTTCATACAATACTCTTCTAAAATACCACTTTCAATAAAACGGTGGATATCCATTAGTTCAGCTTGCTTTTAATTTCATTTTGTAGATGTTGATCAAATATGAACATTTATATTTGATCAACACTTGTTAATTACGTTTTTGCTAATCTTGCTTTAAATCATGTTGCTAGTATGAAAATTCTGAAATATGTCATCCCTGTTCTATTGTTAACTGTTGTGCTATGCTCATTTGCTTTGCGCGAAAAACCAAACATGAATGTTGTTTTTATTGGCGATAGCATTACACACGGCACTACACAAAAGGACGAAACGCCCCCCAATTATACGGATAGCGCCCTGACCGAAAGCCACAAATTTGACACAGTACAGGTTTCGAACCAAGGCATCAGCGGTTTTACCACGGTCGATTTTTTACCGGCGACCAATAAAGCTTATAAGAAAGTAAGGGCGGCGGCCGATGCCTTTTATGCTGATAAACAAGCGATGCTGATCTTTTCGGTGATGCTGGGCACTAACGATAGCGCAATTAAAGGTCCGAATGGTTCGCCGGTATCGGCAGAAAGCTATCATGATAATTTAAAAATCATTATCGATAGTTTGCTCGCTGCCTATCCTGAATGTAAAATAGTATTAAACTACCCTATCTGGTACAGCAATAATACGCATAATCGTGGCGCAACTTATATGCAGGAAGGTTTAACACGTGTACAAAGCTATCAGCCGCAAATTAAGGCTTTGGTAAAAGAATACAAAAAGATCAATGCTCATCATGTTTTTTTGGGCGATAAGGATGGCTTTAAATATTTCGAACAAAACTACCTGACAGATCTCAAGGCCGAGATTGGGCCCGACGGTACATTTTATCTCCATCCCAATAAAAAAGGCGATATAGCTTTGGGTAAATTTTGGTGCGAGGGTATTTTGAAGGTATTTTAAATTTTATTTAGCGATTAATAAATTATTAAGATATTTACCTTCTTGTGATTTATAATTGTTAACTGACGAATAAATGTTTAAACCAAATTTACTAAAAAGCTATTGCATAGCTATCGCGCTTAGTGCGCTCCCGTTTTTAATACAGGCCCAGGCACCTGCTAAATTAAAACCAAATTGGCAAAATTTAGATCTTCCCGCCGATTCGACCTTCGGTATAAGTACCGAAAAAGCTTACACAGAATTATTAAAAGGCAAAAAATCGATACCTGTATTGGTAGCCGTTATTGATGGCGGTGTTGATATTAATCACGAAGACCTGAAAAGTGTTATATGGACAAACCCACACGAAAAAGCAGGTAACAATAAAGATGACGATAAAAACGGATACATTGATGATATACACGGCTGGGATTTTATAGGCGGGCCTAAGGGCGATATCCATTTCGAAAACCTGGAGGCTACACGTATTGTGCGTCAGCTAAAACCTAAATACGAAAACGTAACCGCATCAACCGTTAGTGCGGCCGACAAAGCCGAATACGAGGTGTATACCAGGGCAAAAGCTGATTATGATGAGCAGTTAACTTCGGCTCAAAAAAGCCTGCAACTTTATACGGGTATTAAGGGTGCGTTGGATAGCATAGTTGCTGCTATGCCAAAGGATGCGGCACCGTTGGCATTTTTTGAAAGCTATACGCCTACGTCCACTATGCAGACACGCGTTAAAACTGTAGTAGTAAGAAACCTGAAAATTGATCCCGATTTTGAAAAATTCAGGAAAGCTGCAATAGATGCCGGATATACCCATTTTTACGAAGTAGTAAATTATCATTTAAATTTAAGTTTTGCTCCCCGCGATATTGTAGGCGACAACATCAGCGATCCCACCCAGCATTTTTACGGTAATGCCGATGTTGACGGTCCGGATGCTGATCACGGCACACACGTATCGGGCATTATTGGCGCTATACGTGATAACAACATTGGCGTTAAAGGTGTTGCCGATAACGTAAGGATTATGTCGGTACGCACCGTGCCTAACGGCGATGAGCGTGATAAAGATGTTGCAAATGCCATCAGGTATGCGGCTGCTAACGGCGCCAGGGTAATCAACATGAGCTTTGGTAAGGGCTATTCGCCGGATAAAAAAGAAGTAGACGATGCCGTAAAATTCGCGATAAGCAAAGATGTTTTAATTGTGCATGCCGCTGGTAATGATAACAAAAACCTGGATGCTGCAGATGTTTTTAACTATCCTAACAGAACCTATGCCGATCATTCGGGATCGGCCTCAAATTGGATAGAAGTTGGCGCATCTGGCCCTAAGGACGATGAAAGCCTGAAAGCTTCGTTCTCGAATTATGGAAAAACTTCGGTAGATGTTTTTGCGCCAGGTGTTTTAATTAATTCGACTATCCCGGATTCTAAATATGCTGAATTTAGCGGTACCAGTATGGCTTCGCCCGTTGTTGCAGGTTTAGCAGCATTAATCCGGTCTTATTATCCTAAATTATCTGCAGCACAAGTAAAAGAGGCTATCCTGAGAAGTGTAGTTCCGGTAAACCATGATATTGCTATACGCGATGGCCAAAACATGAAAAAAGTCCCTTTTTCGGATCTATGCGTAACCGGCGGTGTTGTAAATACTTATAATGCGCTTAAAATAGCTGCTACAATGTAACAAGCAATTTAACTTGCATAAAAAAGCCTTCAACCTGTATAAGTTGAAGGCTTTTTTATTGATAAAGAATCATTAGTCAATTCTTCTGCTCACCCTGTTTTCGCGGCGATTTAAACGGGCATCGTCTCGCCTGGTTAGATGGCCATGATCGCGTGAAGCCATCCTGCGTTCTTCATTCCGCACACTATGATCTTCACGGTGTAACCTCTCGGCTCTGGCGCGGCTTATTTCGCCATGCCTAACTTCGTGATTGATACGTGCATCCTGGTGCGCTAAACGAGTATTAACTTCGGCACGGCGTGGATGAGTATTATCAAACCTGGTTTGTGCAAAAGTGGTAGTTGTTATTCCGAATAAGGCAATCATTATGGAGATGCCTAAAATTTGAGCTTTCATAATATTTGTTTTTTTAATATTATGACAAGTTCTGATCGTTGTAGTTTAATATCGGGCGCTCCGGATTTAGTTAAATATCTGTTAAATCCGTAGGTGGCTCACTAAGCAAATCCTCTTTTGGAATCCGGCCATGCCACCAGGTAGCCAGCGATGAGCCGCTGATATTCATTAACGGGCCAAATACTGCCGGCGCCAAACCAATTGTAGCCATCCCTCCCATCAGCAAAGCTAATCCCGAGGCCAATCCACTGTTCTGCATACCCACTTCGAGCGATATAGTGCGGCAGTCTTTTTCCTCAAAACCCAGCAAGCGACTAAACCAATAACCCAGGGTATAACCTGCGGTATTGTGTATGGCTACGGCCACAATCAATAATGCACCTACTTTTAACAAACTATCGCGCCCGGCGGCGGTAATTACCGTGATAATGAGCGCAATACCGACCATGGAGATCAACGGCATAATTTTATCCAGCCATTTAACTTTGCCCCGCACCAGAAAGTGAAACAACAAACCCGCCAATATGGGAAAGATAACCACTTTGGTGGTATCCCAGGCCAAGTCCCAAAAATGAACTTCGATCAGCCTGCCTGCAAGCAAACGCATCAGCAATGGCGTGAACAACGGGGCCAGTAAGGTAGAAACTGTGGTAACTGCAATGGATAACGCCAGGTTAGCCCTCGCCAGGTACGACATTACATTGGAGGCCAGTCCGCTTGGGCAACAACCTACCAATATAATGCCCGCTGCAATTTCTTTCGGGAAGTTAAAGAGGCTCACCAGCGTAAAACCAACGATAGGCATAACCGTATAATGGCAAACCACGCCCACCAATATTTTTTTCGGCATTTTAAAAACTGTTGACAGTTCCGCCAAACTAAGCTCACTGCCCATGCCAAACATGATGATCTGCAGCAACGGAATGATTAATTTTGACAATTTAAAGCCATCAACACTTACAAAATATTGCGGATAGTACATCGCCAGGCTAACAACAGCGAAGATGATGAGCGGAAAAGAGAAGCCTTTTAATTTCTCGGCTTTTTGAAATACCAAAGCCAGCGACAGGAAAAACAACATCAAAAGCCAACCGTCGATCTTGTTATTTTGAGCGTAAACCGCGGCAATGTAGCCAAACAACAAAGCAAGCGAGGGTATAAATAAGCGTGGACGTAGAGTAAAGGTTTGAGTCATAAATCTTGCTACTGGGATATACCCGTGATTCGTCCGCAAAATAGTATTTTATGCCTGAACTATGAAATGTGCTTCATGATGATTGCCGGTGATCACAAATCCAGACCGGCTTTAATTTTTGGAGAAAGTTTGGCGAATATCAAATTATATGATTGTTTAGCATAATGTTCCCACTGCTTTTTGCTGAGCAGGCTGATATCATCAATCTGTACCCATTTATATCTCCCTAAATGCGGAGCCGGCCTGAAACCATCGCGCGAAGCTATTTCTTCAAATTCCTCTTCCGGTACTTTGAATGCTGCCGTTGGTGGATACTCATCGGGCGAGGTAATTAAAAACATTTTTGCTCCGATGTTAAAACACAAATATTCTTCCCACTTAATGTCTTTAGTTACAGCCGGGAAGCTGTCGCAAATGGTTTCGATATCTTCAATGATCATAGTTATTGCGTAATAAACAAATTTAGTAATTTTATTATATGGCAATTGATATGGATGCGGTACGTGAGATAGCCTTCGCACTTGGCAGTGTTGAAGAGGATGAGCACTTCCATTTACGATCGTTAAAAGTTAATAACCGGATATTCGCTACTCTTTGGGAAAAAGAACAAAGAGTAATGGTTAAGCTTTCGCTGACAGATCAATCGGTGTTTAACTCCTTCGATGCAGAGACCTTCTTCCCGGTACCAAACAAATGGGGCCAGCAAGGTTGTACTTTTATTGAACTTGCACGGGTAAGACCCGATATGCTGCAAGACGCATTGACACTGGCTTACGAGATAGCGTCAGCAAAAGGCCGGAAAAAGAAATAGCTAAAGCACGGCATGTATCACCAGCGACCAAACTGCTGTTGTTAATAGTGACAATAAAATCCCTATCCCGATAATAAGGTTGGAGAGTTTGGGGTTAAGTCCGTATTCATCGGCCACTACGCCTGCGGTTAACAATGTTGGCATAGCTGCTTCAAACAGACTGATCTGCGGTATAATACCTTTTATTCCTAAACAAAGAAAGAAGGCCAGCACCAATAACGGAGCCAGAATGAGTTTATAGACCAATGTAACCGAAATATTTTTGACCTCACTTAACCAGCCTTTAAACTGCAATTGCAAGCCTATTGAAAACAGGGCCAGCGGAGCTACCGTAGCCGCCAGTTTATCAAACAGCGGATCGGCGACTGATATATTGATAAAATGAGGAATGATCAATGCACCCATGCATCCCAGGAATGGCGGAAAACGCAATACTCTTTCTAAAACTACTTTGGCAGATAAGGCTTGTTTTTTTGAGGCATTGATGGCTACAACCACACCTGCGGTTGATAGTAATAAAAACGTGATCTGATCGCAGATAATGGCGATACTAATGTACTTTTCGCCAAAGTATGCCGCTATGAGCGGAAAACCCACGAAAGAAGTATTAGCCAGGCCGCCCATCAACCGTAAACTGCCTTCGGTGCGCTGATCTAAAGGTTTAAACTTTGAATAGATCTTAACCATTACCCAACCACCGAGCCATACCATAACGGGTGCAGCAACAGCAACCAACAGATCACGTGTCCAGGTAATATGAGGTAAATATTTAAATGATACGGCCGGTAGTGCCACATAAATTATCCAGGCATTGATGCCGCGGTGTGCATCGGCAGGTAATTTTTTTGATACACGAAAAAGCATTCCGGCTGCTATACATATCGCGATAAGGACAAAATTTACCATTGGCGGCAAATATCACATCTTTTGGATAAATGGGAAGAATCAGCGCCTAAAATGTTGGTTATATATTTCATCAATTTTTCATTTAACGGTTCGACATTAGAGTACACCATCATCAAGTCCCCATGAAAAGATTGTTTTTTGCCTGCCTATCATTAGCCATACTAATTGTTGGCTGGCTCTGGATTCTAACCGAAAGTGCTATAATTCCAGACAAGGATTCGCTATTTTAAATCAGGTTCCGTTCCTTAAACCAAACCTCGTCGGGATTAGGGTTAAAATCCGACATCAGGCTAACTAGTTCAATTGGGTCGGTCGAGGTTAGTACCAGTTCGCGATTAGTTGGCTTTAAAAAACGCTGCTCAACCATTACGTCCATCTGCTTTAGCAAAAAATCGTAAAAGCCGCCTACGTTCAATAAGCCAATGGGTTTGTTGTGCAGGCCAAGCTGCAGCCAGGTTAATACTTCAAAAAATTCTTCAAGCGTGCCAAATCCACCCGGCAAGGTTAAAATACCGTCACTTAAATCGTTCATCATCTGCTTGCGCTGATGCATATTTTCGACGATGTGCATTTGAGTTAGGCCCGTATGACCAACTTCTTTATCCATCAGAAAACCTGGAATAACGCCTATGGCTTCGCCGCCACGCTGCAATATGGCATCGGCCATCAGGCCCATTACTCCTACTTTACCACCACCAAAAACCAGCGCGATGTTTCGGCTTACCATTACTTCGGCTAATAAATCGACAGCTTGTTTCAGATTGGGATCACCGTTAAAGTTGGCTCCGCAGAATACACAGATAG
>Ga0207098_10234_pt1 | contig 18253 bp, 15 predicted proteins | sample Alteio_BWMinHeat_84_FD_153548 | JGI IMG/M metagenome (GOLD analysis project Ga0207098, IMG submission 153548) | Enriched cells from forest soil in Barre Woods Harvard Forest LTER site, Petersham, Massachusetts, United States -... | ecosystem: Environmental > Terrestrial > Soil > Temperate forest >...
GACACGTGGCTGAAGCGCGGGGGTACGTGGCAGATCATCGCCTCGCAAGATAATCGCGCGGAATGTAGGTAGCTAGTGAACGCCCGAGCCTCTTGTTCTGCATAGGCGTGGTTGGTTGCGGCTTTTTATCTGAGCCAGAACCGGCGCGTCCAATTCGAACGGCTTGCTCGGGGCGGTTTACCACTCGTACATGACCTTCGGGTCATGTACGCATCGGCGACAATTCTCCGAGCGCCGAGATGAACCTGTGCGGGGGGCGGCCTGTGAAGGCCGTCCGTACCGCGACCACAACCTTCAATGAGAGCATCGGCCTCTTAGCGGCAACGGAGAGGACCCGTTGTAACAAAGATTTGTGCGGCCTGCCCCTGAGGCAACATGACCGCACGCCCAAAGGACCGAGTTAGAACGAAGGCGACTCGTTCTCGAGCTGATCAGTCATCATCGTCTGTGGTGCGCAGGTTGTTCTTGTAGACGGCCGTACCGACAGCCCGACCCAACTGCGCGCCTGCCACTTGGTCGGTTCGAAAATGTATCCCGCCGTAAACCCGGGCGTCGGAGATGTCGTCGGTAATCTGCTTAAAGGAGGTGTAGTGGTAGACAAGGTTGGGTACCGCAGGATTCGATATCGTGATGGAGTGTCCGGCTTCTCCGTAAAGACGCCTCAGGACCTCGGCTCCCCCGTTGCTCCCGCTCCCGTGATTTGATGGATAGCTCGGGAAACACGGAGTAAGGATGAAGGGAACAAAGTTCGGATCGGGAGCGGTTTTCGGGTTGTCGTCGGTGGCGGCCGCACGGATCGCAGTTTCAGGCCGCCAGAAGTTGTAGTGGTACTTGTTGTAGAACGACGCGACCAGGCTGTCGCTGATCGCCATGTTGATCAGGGCCAGGGCTCGGGCGTTCTCCGACAGCGTACGCTGCTTTTGTTGCGCGACCTGCCTCGCGGCCTCATTAAACACCAGGGTCGGCGACGATGCCGCGTAGAAACTCGCGACGTCGGCCCGATCCGGTGGCCGTTCAGTGCTGTCAACGCCTCCCACCGTCATCACCTCGTTGTACGCCTTAGTGTACGCGTTGCTCGTGAGCGCCGGAGGCGGAGCGAGCAGATAGTCGCTGGCCCGATCGATGCCGAACGGGGTCATGTACTGCCATTGAAAGAACACTCCGACCGCAACTCCATTCACGTTCTTCGGACAACTGGGAGTGGCCTGCCATTCGCCCGGAACGATCGGACCAGGTATCTTGAATTGCGCCGGCGACGAGCCGTCGTTGGCGCGAAGAGCGATCATGGCAGCAGCCGCGGCGTCGCCCGTTGTTATGCCCTTGTTCTTGGCGTCGCCGTCGGGAATCGAGGCCATCGAGTTTGCCAGGGCGGCATTAAGCGTCGTTGCGCTGCCAGGGAAGTAAGTGATGAGCACCCGATAGGCAGCCTCGATGGCCGCGGCGTCGGCGGAGGCGCCGTGCGGAGCAACGATGCTTCCAAGATACGGTTGATAATCGCTCTTGATGGTGTTGACGGCCTCGAACACAGCCAGTTGCACGATCGCCGCACTTCGGGCCTGGTGGAACGGATCCTGGCCGTTGGCAATGGCTGTGTTTACCGCAATTTCGTTCCAGTCCAGGACGGCATCGGCTCTGGCCGCAGCAAGCCCGAACAGCAGGGCTGCCATCGATATGCATACGGCAGCAATCTCCTTCGTCGCGCCTTCGAACCGTTGGCACCGGATTGTGTTGGACATTCCCTCACGATAGACCATTGCAATTCCTCCGTTACGTTGAGCGTTGGTGGCTTCGCCGACAGAATCTGTAGGGACTTGAGAAATTCAATAATTGAATCGTGGTCGTAGTAGTTCAATGATTGGAAGACCAGTCTTGATAAGTGCGCCTCACCCGAATGCGCGAGCAAAACCTCTCGCATCGTGGTGTATTTGGCCATTGGGGCCGAAGCAGTGCTGATTGGCGATGCCCCGCAGCTCTCGCGTAGTGAATCACAGCCGCAAGAAGCAAATAAAGGGCAGTCTTTCGCACCACTCCGTCGTACCGCAGCCACGGGCTGCATTTACTCGTTAGCAACAACCTCGAATGAGCCTTCTAGAAGAATCTCGTCAAACGTAAGGCCGGATACCGTCAGAACGGACGTAGATCCCGGACCGCCCCTCCGAACCACGAGGATGAATGGCAGATTGTGGCCTGCGCCCAGGCCTGTAACGTTAGCCGTACCCTTTAACGTCGCCGTGTCACCCTCAATTTCGGCGCTTGTGATCTCGCCCGTAACATACATGGCGTTCACCGTGAATTGGCCACTGCCATTCCCCGTTGCCAACGCCGGGGCAAGGGCCAAACACTCGAAGTCTCCTGAGACCGCTTGTCCCTGGCGTTCGGCATGGAAAGCGATCGTCGTAATGACAGGGACAAACCCTCCCGCCTGCCCCGTCCCGCCCTGAATGATCGTCTTCCCTGCGCCGCGGGCGACGACTTTGACAGCAGGCGAAGGTTGAGCGTTGACGGAGAGCACCGCCATTGAAAGGCCGATAAACGCAAGGAGCATCTTCTGGAATGATGTCTGCATTGCCTTCTCCCTTTGAAAAATTGTCTTGTTGTGACCAGGCGCGGTTTCACCCACGCGTCATGCGGGGACTGCGAGGGCCACCGGGATCCGAGCCAGCCGCGAGGAGGCCGCTGCAATAGAGTCGAACGCTGATGATTGGCCAACTCCACTGGGCACGGCTCGGCTGCTTATCGAGTCATTCGACGCAGGTTGCCTTCAGAGGCGTAGTCAATGGTCGTCCAACTCTTCTTCGCCTTTTAGATTTGGACAGGGAGCGGTTGCAGGGCCCGCACCACCGGCTAGATAGGTCAGGCAGAAGTTGTCCTCAATGACGTTGTTCGCGCCCATAAAATCGAGTAGGAAACTAATATCTGCGCCCTGCTGGTTGGGGGCTGTAAAAGCTTTGATCACCTGGGCCGCCGGATTGCCCACAATGACGTTGTGGCGGACGACGTTACCGCTGGAAGTGTCAAAAAACGCGACCCCGTTCGCATTCCCGCCTATGTCGTTTTCTTCGACCTGGTTCTGGTTGCTGCTGCCCTCGAACCCGATTCCGAAATCGATATTCCCAATCGTGTAATCGATGCTGCCATTTCCGTGAAATGTGGACTTGATTATCATGTTGTTGCTACTGTTGAAGAGGCAAATCCCGCCGCAATTCGCACCGTTAGAGCCAGCCGCGTTGTTGACCCAATTGTCTTCTGCAAATTTGCTTTCTGTGGTAAAGCCTGTCTGCATTCCGCTCCAACAGTTGCGGTTGGCGGTGATCTCTCTCACGGTGACGTGGTCGCTGGAGAATAGAAAAATCCCCCAGCGCTCAAATCCCTGGATGACCCCGGGACCCTGAATCTCTACATGGGTTCTGCCCGCCGCAAGGATTCCAACTCCGAAGTTAGCGTCGGTGGGAAGACTGCAACCCGCCGGAGGGGTGACACCCCCTGTGATTGTGTGTCCATTGAGTTTTAGCTTGATGTGGTCCGTACCGAATGCGATGCACGGATTGGCTCCGCTCTGGGTAATAGGGACAGCGCATGTGACATCGCCCACCAACTGGCTATCGTGGAGTATCGTGACTGTGTTGGTAATGGTTCCCTTAAGGTCAGTGGCGCGGGCCGTTCCGACTCCGAATGCTACGCCAGCTGCCGCTACGGTTGCGCAAAGAATTGTCACACGATTCATTTGCCACCTCTCAGGCACGTTTCCGGAGATTGCGGTCTTTTCGCTTCGAGGAATTGCAACAGGAGTGCGTCTAATTTCCTCCACCTGGCATCTTGGGAAAGATCTTCATCCAAGGGGAAATGGGCCCGGCCCAGTAATCCGCTCAAGTTCTTTAAGTTGTTGAGCCCGAAAACGGTATCAGAAGGTACCAGAGTTCGGGATGCAAGTCAACTATAAACTTTACCTATTTTGCAAACGTGCACTGTAGCGGCTTTACCGAGTGGGAGGGCGTTCTATTGATTGCGGGACTATCACCGCCAATCCTTCCTTTACTCGATTTTCGGTCTGCCTTAGTGAAGATCCGTCAAAGGGAAGGGTTTTCCACCATCCAAGCGGTGCGTCATTCCCGGACCCTAGAGCATACTATCGTTACCGATTGGCTTGCTGAGATGATTTCGGACTAAACTTTCATCTGCACATAGTCTTGATGAGAAGGAAATGTTTGTGCCGAGAGTGTCTATTGAACGATTCGTGCTGGCTGCTTCGCTCATTTGCTTTGTGGACTCATTCAGTTTCGCGCAGGTCCCGGGTGGTGGCGGGGCCGTGATTCATGGTTCTCAATCGCAAATCACAGGTACCTGGAGAGGCAATTCGGAATGTGTCCTGAAAAACAGCCCGTGTCGAGACGAGTTAAACGTGTACCGATTTTCCGAAGTTGCCGGAAAGCCCGGCTGGTTTTCTGGCATTGGCAGCAAGCTGGTGAATGGTAAAGAGATTTCTATGGGCACTCTGGACTGGAACTACGACGCGGAAAAGCACATATTGAAAAGCGAAAACTCGGGCGCAACAGTCCGACTTGTCGTCGATGGTAGCAGGATCGAGGGCAGCCTCACGTTGGCGGACAATACTGTCTATCGCCGCATCCATCTCAAAAAGGACTGACATCAGGGTCGTAAGTGAAAACCAGACCGAGAATAAAGCACTCGGAATGTGCGGGACCAAGCACTGTACCTAGAGGACAACCTAGAACGCAATCTTTCATGTCGTACGACGATCATCGCGAGGTGAATCCAGCCGAACAGCAACGTTCCACAAGTACAGGATCAAGGAAATCGTGGGCGCAAAATCCAATGCCGAACTTGTCCGCAATGCCGTCAAGAACCACTTGGTGAGCAAATAGGTCGCGCTTAAATCTGAAGACTCCGAACTCCGGGACTATCACCGCCCACACGTCAACCGCCCACACGTCAACCGCCCACACGTCAATTACTAGTTAGTTAACTGATGAGCGGGCTTGGCGTGGTCTGGTATGGCTGAGCAACAGCACGTTTCGATGGTGTATAAACTCGGTGGCGATTCGTTCCTGAGACTGGACGGCAATCAGGGGAGGCCATCCATGAAAGTGGTGCGACGTAATTTTCAACGAGCGGCTGAGAAACGGGCAGTTCAAGTTCACGTTCCTGCGTCTAGTCTCAATTTGCCGCTCGAATGGTCGCCTTTTCTTCTACGGCTGCGGTTTTCGAAGTGGTAATTTACGAGTTAATCACGGGTCGTTCGACCCACCTGTATGAATGAAAATCGGCTCGGGCCTTGGCGTTCCCGACCCAAATGGCGGATTCTCTCCGGCTGTCTGTTGCCAATCCTCGTCACCCTCGCCATCGGAGCGATTTTTGGCTTCCTCATGTGTGCCGTTTTCGCGCCTTGGGCCTTCTACCTCGGAGGCCACAGCTTCCACATCGACCCTGAGTGGCGCGGCTGGGGCCGTATGCACTCCGCTGTCTCCGGCGACTACCTGCTCTACGTCCGCCTCATGCCAGACGTCAGCGACGAAGGCTCCGGCACCCCGCAAACGAGTTTGAGCGGCTCCGCCTACATTTGCACCCCGCGCGCCGAGATCATCGGCCTCAATCTCAACGGAACCATGCGCACCCACCTCAACCGCGTCACCGACGGCGAAGCCATCACTCTCGACATGTCATATTCACCGGTACTCACCGCGGTGTTCGCCACCGATCATAGACCCTCCCTCAGCTTTCTCGGCCAGTGGCAAAACCCTAACATGGCTCTCGCCGACACCGGAAGCCTTTCCTACGCCTTCCAGCCCGATGGCACCGTCTATCGCGGCCAGGACCCCAAACGCCGCCCACCTAAGGAAATCGTCCCGCTCACGCTGAAACCTGGCTCCTACGCCGATTTCAAAGCGTCCTGTTCCATCCCAGGCCCTGGTAGCCGCTGATTGTCGGCCATCGAGAGGCTGCGCATAATTGCGTTCCGGGAGTGTTGTCCGATTTAACCGGAAGTTGTGACAATTTTCGCAATTCACGCAACTTGTGTGCCCTGCTTGAGTCCTCAAATGTCTTAGTGCTGTATCTGGAGCGCCCCGCGACGCAACAGTGCGCAGGTAGATGCTCTCAGGGGGGCGCTTCGGATACAGCGACTTGAGGAAGCCGCCCCCACGGAAGCCTATGTACTTTGCATCGGTCTGAGCGGGTGCAGAGGGATGAAGAGGAGACTGGGTGGAGTAGAGTCCGGTGGTCTGGAGGCCGGATGGAGCGGCGCTGTGGCTCGCCGAGGGCTGACGTGGAGGCTGGAGAGGCTGGCATTCGAGGGATTTTGCCTAGATGAGACAAGAAGTTCGCGTACGCTCCGAAGCACGGGCAGTAGTCGAGGATGTGGATAGAGCTTCATGCTGGACACTGGCCTGGTAGAGGAGGCGAGCGAAGCAGGAGTTGCGCAGCCGAGAGCCGTTCGACGACGCGCATGGTTGCGCCGCAGACAGGACAGTTCCAGAGTGAGTGGTTCTGGTCGGCGGACGGTGATGCTGCCGAGGCGGTCATCTTTTCTGAGCCGCTGAGCAGTTGGAAGCATAGCGGCAAGAGAATAGCGCGGTTGCGGTTCGCAAGGAATCCAAAGTTGCGGATGCGCACGAATCCCGGCGGCAGCAGATGGAGCAGGAGCGGCGCAGGAACTCACCGACCGCCAGAGTCATGAGCCGTTTCTTGTTGCCGTGGGCGGAATCGCGCCAGCGGAAGGTGACGTTGCCATCGGAGAGAGCGACCAGCCTGGAGTTCGAGATGGCAACGCGATGGGTGTAGGCACCAAGATAACGCAGAACATGTTCCGGGCCACCGAAGGGTCGCTTGGAGTAAACGACCCATTCATGGCGGAACAGTACCCTCAGCCATGCGGCGAAGGTGCACGGATGAGCTAGCGGCAAGAGCTCGCCGTGAAACTGAAGCTCGCCTCGATGGAAAGCGTTGCGAAGTCCGGCGACGAACTTGCCGCGAAAGACGCGGCTGAGTATACCGATGGGAAGAAAGAAGCAACGCCGGGCGGAGATCCAACGGGAATGATCCAGAGCGAGACCGCCGGCGACAAGTACGCAGTGGATATGTGGATGAAAACACCCACGGCCACAATACCCTGAGTGCGGAAACTACCGAAGTCAAGGTGTTCTATCCATTTCATCCTCTGCACGGTTCCACCTACAGATCCAACGCAGACCGACGACTTTGCCATGTTCAAGCCAAGAAAAGGGATCACCGTTGAAGTGTTCATGCGTGAATTGGAGCGCGATCCAGACTTCGCTCGAAGAAAGGCTGAACGAGAGAAAGAACTGGAAAAGCGGGCGGCTGAATCGAGGGAAGAGCAAGCCATGCTCTTACGAGAATTAGCCGCTGTGGGCGTGAAGGTTTCAACAGTGTGGGATTTGGTGAACACCTCAGCCTCGTACACTGCTGGGCTTCCGATTCTTCTCGGTCATTTGAAACGCCAATATTCAGACGGCACTCGCGAAGGTATCGCAAGGTCCCTCGCCGTCCGCGCAACAAGGGCGATTGGCTGGAGCGTGCTTGTGGATGAGTTTGAGAAAACGGAACCCTCTAACACGCGTGTGAAGGATGGGATCGCGGTAGCGCTAACAGGCGCATCCGATGACACTGTCATTTTGGAGCTAATCGAACTCGCGAAAGAAAAGCGTCACGGTGACAGCCGATTACTCCTACTCCGTGGAATAAAGCGGTCACGCCGTCCTGAAGCGAAGGAAGCCATCGAGAAACTGGCAATGGATCCCGCGTTATCAAAGGAGATCGGCTCGTGGAAAAAAGGTTCACGCCGATCCGAGTAATTGTTGGTGTATCACCGCTATTTCGTACATGACCTTGGGGTCATGTACGCATCGACCACTATCCAACCGGAACTCGATCAATGCGTGCTTCCGACCGCGAAGCGTCATGCTCGCAGCCTCATAGCTCGCCTGTGCTGCACGCGTGAGTGACGCTAGATTAGGCTTGGTCTAATCGAACTCATCCACTCATTAAGGACACGTTAAGTCTGCAACATCCATCAAGGGACCATCACCTGCGACGGCAATCTCAATCTTCACAATCCCAACTCTTCCCGGCAAGCAGGTTGCGATTCCGTTTTGGTCAATGCTGGCGATGTTGTTGGGATATGTGGACCAAGCCGTAACCGGCAAAGGTGTGACTGTCGTGGGTGGCTCGTTGTAGATTCCTGTTGGAATGAAATGTACTCGCCCGTTCGGGAAATTCTTTGCATCAGCAGTCGAGGGACTCGCGGCAACCGATTCAAGCATACGGGGCACGTTCGTGCCACAACTTGAGGTCCAAAATGCGAGCGGTAGAACAAGAAAGCGGATTCTTAGCATGACGGGACCTCCGAAGTTGTAGTCGGAATTGTAATGCAAAGTGAATTTCATTGGCTCCGCATCAATTCTCAGGGGCTGCCCGAACCCGCACAATGTGCGTCTGGACGCTGACTCTCTGTGGCCTCTGTCCTCGCGCTAATCAAATTTTTAAAATAGTTGGGGCGCTCGAACTGCTCCCGGCATTGGAAAGGCGTATCAACGAGGGGTCCGGTGGAATATCAAGCACGCAACGGATCACTTACACCGGTCCCTGAATGATGCTCGTGATGCGGGAGGTTTAAAAGCTTCTCTTGCCTGAGCGTAGAACACAGGAGCGCAAGAGACAAGCAGCACAATTGTGCCAGTCTGGTTTCGTATTCGACCACCGGGAAGCATGCGGCAAGAATACTCTGGCGCGTCCTCATTGAAACAGCAAGACTCAAGAAAACGGTAGCAAAGCAAACGGATCACCCATCGTTCGCACCTGACCGACAGCATTCGGAGCGTATTACCGCCGACTCGGAGATGACCTCGTGGTCATGTCCGAGTAGGCCACGATACACTCGGACCGCAATTTACGGTTGAAGCAGTTACGATGAGTGCCTCGGTCTGTCGGTGTCGTCCTAAGATTCTCATGCGCGGGGGATCGGCGGACACTGGCCGACATTCGCCCGAAGACAGCGACCGGACGGATGCTTCTGGGGTGGCTCTCTAACGACGGCCCTAATGGAACAAGTCTTCACTGGAGTAAAGATAGCCGCTCTTGGACGCAACGACTGTCGGGACCGACCGAATTCTTAGCTCCAGACTGGTGGTTTCTCGCCGCAAAGGCAATTGCGGTTCGAGAGCGCCAACTTCCGCCGGTGTAAATGGGGTGGGTGTGCGATAGACCGCGACCACAAGTGTCTGTTTAGATTGTTCCTGAAACCTCACGTCGATGAGGCGTGCGCCAGTGTGCTCGTTGGCTGCAGATGTCAGAATCTTTCTCACGGAAACTTCGTATATCTGTTTGGAGATGAGGTTTTGCAATCGCTTGCCTAGAAATATAGCTAGGGCACACAAAACCACCAAACTGAGAAAGTTTCTTTTCAGGGCGCTGAACCGAGCCGTTTTCAGATTGCCGCGATAGCCTCCCAGCCACATCACTACAGAACCGGCCACCTGAATGGCAACAATGTTGGTGAACGCCAGTAGAAACGAGCCAAACGCCAGCGCATATTCTCCGCGAGCAAGGCAAATTGCACTCGTCGAGAGCGGCGGAACGAGTGCCGTGGCGATAGCGACGCCGACAAAAGCCACGCTCAGGCGCGGTGAAATCATGGAAAATGCGCCCGCAGCACCACCGCCCAGTGCGATCATTAAGTCCATCAGGTTGGGGGTTGTCCGCGAGTATATTTCATCGGTCAGTGGCAAATTGCGATTCAGGAATCCCAGCAGGAACGCCGTTCCGTACACGACCAAGAAGCCTCCGGCCAGTGTTGGGAGTGCACTCCAGACCAATGCGTCGTTTCTATCCACAAGTCCCAGCGAGACGCCTGCAATGGGGCCAAGGAGCATCGCGATAATCATGGCACCAATTACGACTGCCGGGCTGTTTGAGAACAACCCATAGCACGCGACCACAGTTGCCAGACCATTCATGATGACGTAGGCCGCATCGAATTGCGAATTGGACTCGATGTTGGCCCGAACCGCCGCCCGAGATAGTTGCCAGCTTGCTCGCTTTCCATTTCCATTCGCTCACTGTAGCAGATGGAAAGCCGAGCAAAATCGGCAGGCAACCGTCCAGAGGCGTCCCACAAAGGGTCTATTTTGGGATGCAATGTCTGGCGATTCTGCCTCGCTCTCTCGCGTTCCGGAAGGATTCAGCGCCGATGCTTCCCTTTGCAAACCTTTCGCCTTCCAAGGCGTGGCCGGGTGGCGGTTCGTGATCCAGCTCACTCGAACTTCCCCATTGGCCGTCTTTACCGGCCAATTTCATTGAACCTCAGTTTTTGCGGAGCAATTGAGAGTCGTCTGAAAGAAAAGTAGAGTTATTATTCTTCAGCTGGGCTTCTTACTTCAGATGGTGGGATTCGAGGTCCGACTTAGTAGCCGATCGGCAGTTTATGAGTGCCAGGTGGCCGTCTGGAGGACGAAATCGGAGTCGGACGGCCTGACAGTCGTGCATTGTTGAGGCACGACCGTCAGGCCCTTGATTAGCCAACTGGATTTCCCCTGGAGAGCGCATGGTCGCCTCAGCAGAAAAAAGGCAGGATCGGCACCGAAAATCACAATATTCTACACCACATAAAAATGGGCAGTGATTGGCCGGTAATTGGCCACGACTCGCTCGTGACTGTGTCATCCCAAGCCGAAGGCGCGACTCATCAGGGTTCCGATGTCCAGCCGTTGCGTGAACTCCACATCTCTCGATTGCATGGCGTCGAATTGATGCCCGAACGGTTACTACAGAGCGGGGACAAAATGTGGAGTCTACCACCGGTCCTGCGATCAAACGAGGTCACCTCCTTCCCGGCGCTAGATGCGCGTTGCTCAGTTGCTTTCTGGAGTTTCGTCAAGGTCGTCATGAGCGGATTCATCTTTCGCTATCTCGATGCTGCCACGGATACGCTGTTGGAATTACATTTGTGAGTCTTTTATCTGCCAGGCTTCATTTGCACCGTCAGGGTGCCGCCGAGAACGCTGTAATACCAGTAGCAGCCTCGGTAGCATCGCCTCACGTAATCTCCGAGGACGATGGCGGCTTTGCCGGTATAGGGCTGATTGTTGGCCGATGTGCCTGAGAACGTCATCGAGATAGACGACGGCATCTGAGATCTACCCACTGGATTTGTGGTCTTCACGGAGGTTGTGGTGTAGGAGTAAGTGTTGCCTTTGTTCACGACTGCCAAGCCCAGGCCGAGACCGCCGAGGCCAATCCAGTGGCCTGACTCAAGGCCGTTGTAGGGTGCTAGATAAAACCATGCCGTCGTGTGGGTGGTGCCGTTTTTCACCGGTACGGCGTAGCAGTCCACGATGAATGTGGAGCAGCTGGTGCTGCCAAGTGTGTAGGTTGTGGTTTGCGCATGGATACTTATCGCGGCAACTGCAAACGCAGCGCCAAGAAACAAAGGTTGAAGCACTTTCATCGGTCCTCTCCTTAGCGGTACGGAAATGACACCCATCACATCGCAGGACTGGAGGACACAAAACCAAAGTAGCTAGAGTGCAGACTTCAGAATTCACAGTCTGGGCGAGAGACGAAGTGCATCGCCCCAACATGATTTGGGGCAATGCCTTGAATTCCGGGGCGGGTTGGCCCCTTGGACGCCGTCAGGACACCTTTGCATTTATCAAGGCGCTATTGGACGTCGGTCTCTAAGTTCCAAAGGGGAACATGGGGTTCCACCTTCATGGGGTCTAGGTGGGCCTCCAGCCAGCCGAAATCGGCGGCACGGCTGATCTTGGTTCCGCTTTGCGCAGCCGTCGCGGAAACGTTAGTCCCCTTTTTAGCATCTCGGGAAAGGATCGAGATGACGGGTTCATGAAGTTGGAAGATGGGTCTTCCGCAAATGAACAGAAAACGGGGAGTTGATTTGGAAGTAGTATCCAGTTCCGGTCGGATTACCGCCCATAGGGAACTTTGCTAGTCCTTCGCCTTTTCAAGGCGGCGGCCGGGCTGGTGGCTCGTGATCTTGCTCACGCGAAACTTCTCTATCGCGCACTACTCAGCGTCCGCGTATCGGATTTCTGCGACGAAAGCCATTCCAGTATCCGGGGGAAATCAATCCCCTCAACCGGCTTGGGACATTTATGTGAACAGTCCCTCTGTTTGAATGGCCGGATGCGGATCACGGTCAATTAAATGGAGCCCGCAGGAGTGCTTGAATTAGTTGAAATCTCCGCATTCCAATTAACGGCCTGCATCCGCACTTTTCGAATGCAGCCGCTCCGTCGCCTTCTTCAACAGATCTACTTCTTGTTCGAGTGCGGTTGCGGTTCGCTTGATCTCCTGATCGGCCTCGGCCCACCTCTTCTGCTCAATGGCTTCTCGCACGCCAGGCATGGTTTTCACGCCATAGCCCGTGTAGAAACCCGGCGCGTAAAGCACGTGCTTGAACCACGGGCGATTGGGCAGTCCCTGATCATCCGTCAAAACGCGCTCGGCACGCAGAAGATCGTTGTTGAGTTCGGGTGATGCATTTCCCGCGGCGGCATTGAAGGCTTTGTCGAAGGCCTCCGCGGCTTCCGTCAACTCGTCCGCCGCCTGGTCGAGCGGGGCGAAGTTAAGGTGCGGTGGTATCTCCTCCCTGGGCGGCGCCACCAGCGTCTTTTGCGGATCCCGCAATGCGTCGTAAACGCCTTCTTCAAGTTCGCGATTGCGCTCCCGGGCCTCGTCGCGCTTGTCTGTCTCCAGACCTTTGAGTTCGGTCACGTATTTATGAACAGTCTCTGCCAGGTCAGAAAACTGAAACGGAATCATATCCGCATCCGCAAGTCGCAGCACCATCGTTCCCACGGTCTGCGCCAGCGCTCGTCCGTAGATGAAGTCACCGTCGGAATAATGCGTGTACCAGTAAAAATCGTCATAGATGGAGTGATACTGGCCGCCCTCGCCTTCGCCGCCATAACCAAGATTGAGTGTGGCGATGCCAAGGTGCTGGAGAAATACAGTAAAGTCCGAACCGGAGCCGAGCGCTTCGATGCGCATGTCCGGGCGTGACCGCAGCTCCTCCCGGTCCTTGCCTTTTGCCTGCGCGATGCTGGCCAGCTTCTCGCGCTTCCATACGTTCATCTTGGTTTCGGGGTCGGCGATTTCCGGCGCAACCTCGTTGACGAAGTTTTCCAGCGAGTGCGATCCGCCAACCTGCAGATACCCACGGTCGTTGGCATCTGTGTTGATATACACCGCAGCGTGTTGCTTCAATTCATCGGCGTGCGCTTCCCCCCACTCGGTCGAGCCCAGCAACGCGGGCTCTTCGCCGTCCCAGAAGCAATAGATGATGGTGCGCTGCGGCTTCCACCCCTGTTTCAGCAACTCGCCCAGGGCCCGGGCCTCCTCGAGTTCGGGACTCGTGCCGGATATCGGATCCTCAGCGCCGTTCACCCACGCATCATGATGATTCCCGCGGACGACCCACTGATCGGGATACTTCGCACCGGGGATGTGCACGATCACGTCGTAGAGCGGCTTGCGGTCCCAATTGAAACTCAACGCCAGGTGAACATTCGCGGTGCTAGGGCCCAGGCGATAGGTCACTGGCAATCCTCCGCGCCAGTCGAGGGGAGCCGGCACTCCGCGAAGCGCTTTCAGCAGCGGAGTCGCATCCGCATAAGAAATGGGGAGCACCGGAATCTTGGTAATCGTCTGCACTTGGTCGAGTGGGATCAGCTTCGCGCCTTCGACTGCCCCGATCCCTGGCGTCTGCGGATCGCCCGGATAGAGCGTCATGTCCATCACGCTCCCGCGCTGCACGCCGTCCGCCGGCCGCGACGGTCCGGCCGGGAATGGATCGCCATCGCCGTATCCATCGTCGGCGGGATCGGAGAAAATAATGCATCCCACCGCTCCATGTTCCGAGGCCACTTTCGGCTTGATGCCGCGCCAGCTCGCGCCATACCGCGCAAGCACGATCGCGCCCTGCACGCTGACTCCATTCCTGGCGAGGACTTCATAATCCTCAGGGCGGCCGAAGTTCACGTAGACCAGGGGCGCGGTCACATCGCCGTCGTGGGAATAGGCGTTGTAGGTGGGTAATTGTTCGGAGGCCTGGCTTGACGTGGGGTCAACGCTAAGCGCCGGCTCCTGGAGTTTCGCTTTGAACGGCGCCGGACCCTGCAGTTCGAGCAGCCGCGACTTCGGCGTTGGAAAAAGCGTCGAGAAAACTTCGATCTGCGCTTCCAATCCGTATGACTTCAACTGCACCAGAAGCCATTCGGCGTTGTCCTTGTCATAAGGCGACCCCACGTGATGCGGCCGCGCGGAAAGCCTTCGCATGTTCTCGCGCATGCGGTCGCGATCGGGAATGTCGCGAAATTTGCTTTCCCATCCGGCTTCCGCGGCGGCATTCTGCGCGGTGTATCCGCGATACGCTTGGACGGAGTCGGCGGGATGATCAGCAGCAGCGAACATCAGCGCGATTGCTAAGGCCAGGCGCATCGGGAACCTCTTGAGGGGAATAAACGGCCGGACTAGGCCTCTTGAAAGCTATCATCCCACAGCGGGCAGCGGGACGCGCGCTTACCTCACCCCACGAATCATCTACTTGATCCGTCTGCGGCATCCCACCGGAACGAACTATCCCCGCGTGTTCGCTCGAGCTTCCCCATGCCCCCTGCAGAACCCGAACGGAGCCCCGTAGGGAATAGCCTCTTTAGTCGCCAGGCAAACCAGCGGGTTTTACTGGGCCGGATGTCCATGTCGGCCGCGACCCCGACCAAGTCGGCGCGTGATTTGCTTCCGCCCTCGGGGTCATGAAGAAGAACCCGGCGACTCCCAGGGTGACCCGTCCGGTCTCCTCTGCGTGATGACAATTGTCATATCCGATTGCTGACGAAGGCCACTGCTCGGCGGGCGCGGCTCGAGCATGCTGGAGATGACTGGAGGTGAAGCATGCACAACACAATGTCGCAAGGGACTGGCTCGATAGCTCCGTATCAACAGCCGCAGGTGTACACGAACGACTGCCATTCGGACAAACAGATCGTCTTCGCGATCGGCGTGGTGCTGCTGGTCTTTGGACCGGCAATCACCGGTTACCATCAAGCATCGATGATTGGACTGGCGCTAATCGTGTTTTGCCGTTTGATTCGATTCTGATGCAGAAGGAACCTCGGATGACCGGGCAACAGCAGCTCAGGCCGCGCAGTTCGCTTCGTACCGACAGACTCCCATCGCTGCGAGCAGCCACCATTGGAGGGCGATCTATGTAGGATCTGGACCTTGTCCCCTACTCCGCTCTCAAAGCATTCACCGGGTTCACGGCCGCCGCTCGGCGCGATGGCAGGTAACACGCCAGCCAGGCGATGGCGAAGATGCCCGCGGTGGCGACAATATAGGTCCCGGGGTCCATGGGGCTCACGTTGAACAGGAGTGACGACATCAGGCGCATGGCCGCAAACGCCACACTCACGCCGATGACCACGCCGATTCCTGCTAGCAGAAGTCCCTGGCGCACGAATAGCGAAGTCAGCGCCTGCCTCTGCGCACCCATCGCCATGCGAATCCCGATCTCGCGCGTGCGCTGCGACACCGCATAGGAGATCACGCCGTAAATGCCCACGATTCCCAGCAGCAGCGCCATCGCCCCCGCCACGCACAGCATCACCAGCGTGAACGAAGTCCGCGCCATTGACTTTGAGTAGAGCTGACCCAGCGTGCTTGGGTCGGCCAGCGGCAAGTCCGAGTCCACCGACCAAACAGCCCGCTGCACTTCGCTCAAAAACGCCGCCGATCCCGCCCGCGGCGAGCGGATCACGAAACTAACGCCCCGCTGCACATCCTCTTTCTGCCCCTCAAACCGCGCGCGCAGCAGCGGCCAGTAGACCGACGCCGGAGCCTTCTCGCTCACGCCGTCGTCGTGTACATCGCCGACCACACCCACAACTTCACGCCAATCGTCAGTAGTAGCCACACGAATCTTCTTACCAACTGCGTTTTGTGCGCCGCCCCAGTTCTCCTTTGCAAGATTCTCCGAGACGATGGCTACCGGCCGCTCGCCGTACTCGTCGTCCCAGGTTAGGTCGCGCCCCGCCAGCAGCGCCGTTCCCGCCGTCGAGAAGAATCCTGGCGCAACAGACTTGAATCTCCGCACCGGTGGCAGCTCGCCCTCCTTGTAGACATGGTCCTGCGCGAAGATGGGGTCGTTGGAACTCATGCCGGTGAGCGGGACGGCGGTGGACATTCCCACCGAGCTCACTCCCGGGATCGCCGCAAGCTTTTCCGCGATCTCCTGGTCCATGTGCACCACGCCCGGCCGATTTGTCTCCGGCACCCGCGCCTCGGGAATATAAATGCGGAACGTGAGCATCGAATCCGGATTGCTGAAGCCTGGGTGCACATTGGTCAGCGCCTGGAACGTCCGAATCATCAACCCGCTGCAGATCAGTAGCACGAGCGCCAGCGCCACCTGCACCACCACCAGAGTCTTGCGCGCCCGATGCCGCTCGCGCCCCTGGCTCAGTGCCCGTCCGCCTTCACGCAGGCTGCTCTGCAGGCTCGCCCCGGCAAATTTCGCCACCGGCATCATCCCGATCACCAGGCTTACGAACACCGCCAGCCCCGCAGTGAAAGCGAGCACCGTAAGGTTAATACCAATCTCACTCAGCCGCGGCAGCCCCGTCGGCGCTTTCGCCACCAGCACCTTCAAAGCCACAAAAGTCAGTCCCAGCCCGATCGCACTCCCTACCACACCCAGAATCACGCTCTCCGCCAGCAGCGCCGACGCAATCCGCCCCTGTCCCGCACCCAGGGCGCTCATCACCGCCAGCTCCTGCCGCCGCCCTTCCACCCGCACCAGCAGCAGGTTGGCCACGTTGGCGCAGGCCACCAGCAGCACCATGGCAATCGACCCCATGAGCACCCACAGCGTCTTGCCCACGTCGCCAACCACATCCTGCTTTAACTGGTGCACGTCCGAGCCGATCTTTGCCTTGATGAACAGGTCCAGCCCGAATCCGTCCGGCGCAGGAAAGCTGCGCAGTCCAATCGGAATCAGCTGCGCGAGCTCCGCGTTTGCCTGCTCGACGGTCACTCCCGGCTTCAGCCGCGCAATCGCCTCATAGCTGAAGTTGCCCAGCTTCGTCTTGCCCCGGTCCCATTGCATCGGCACAATCAGTGTCGTATCCCGCGCGTCGAGAAAATTGAAATCTCTCGGCAGCACGCCGATCACTTCGTGCGCGGCGCCATCTATGGTCAGCACGCGCCCAATCGCCTGCGCACTGCCGCCGAATTTCCGCTGCCAGTACCCATAGCTGATCAGCACCGTCTTCGCTGTATTCGCCGCATCGTCACGCCGCGTGAACAGTCGCCCCAGAACCGGCTTTACTCCCAGCAACGGGAGCGTCCCGTCCGTTACGTCCATCCCGTTCAAATGTTCCGGCTGCCCAGTTCCCGACACCGTGAACGCGTCGTACTGGTAGGCCCCGATATCGTCGATCGACTTCGACTGCTCGCGGTCGATGAAGTAGAGAAATGGCGCAATGTTCAGGTGATCGAACCCGATCCCTGGCGCCGTCGTCCACACGCCGATCAATCGCTCGGGCTGCGGATAGCTCAGCGGATTCAACAACACGCCTTCCACCACGCTGAAGACCACGGTGTTGGCGCCAATACCTACGGCCAGCGTGATCAGCGTGATGGCGGTGAACAGGGGAGCTTTCCCAAGCCTTCTTAACGTCTGCCGGAGTTGGTCAATCAAGAGTGCCACGCGTCGCACCTCGTCAAAGATGGATTTGGGAATGCCGAAGGCCGCGAGACCCTCAGCAATAGCCTATACGCATCCGCGAGCGGGGCGGTTCGCGGCTGAGGACGAACGGCAGATTTTCAGGTTTGAACTCCTCGCCTTATCTTTCGGGTGCCAAGGCAGGTAAGCAACGATATAGGTGCGCTCCTGGGACTTGGGAACGTGAAATCCATGTCGTTGCCGGGAAAGAGTGACTCGGATCGGTGAGCCATTTGTCCAGCAATTCGTCATCCCAGATCAGATGCATTGACTTGAAAGGGGGGCAGAGTATTGGGATCTGGGAGAGTCGTTCATTCCGTTCGCCGATGAGGTCCCAGAGCATGACGTCAGTCGGCGCGGCAGAGTGCGAAACCAAAATCAGCATTACTCTTGAATAACCGCTCACTCGTATATGACCTTGGTGTCATGTACGCATCATCCACGATACACGCATCACTCGAAGTTGAAGGTCGCAACTCA
>Ga0207098_10235_pt1 | contig 18245 bp, 13 predicted proteins | sample Alteio_BWMinHeat_84_FD_153548 | JGI IMG/M metagenome (GOLD analysis project Ga0207098, IMG submission 153548) | Enriched cells from forest soil in Barre Woods Harvard Forest LTER site, Petersham, Massachusetts, United States -... | ecosystem: Environmental > Terrestrial > Soil > Temperate forest >...
CCAGCAAAGGCCGCTTGCGTACCTTTCTGCGATGTTGCGCCGACCGGCTGTTCCTGAACCAATTGCGCGATGCCCACCGTTTGAAACGCGGTCCTCTTCCCAGTCTGAATTGTGATTTCGATGAGGCAGAAAAAGAACTGGCGCATTCTGTGATCCCTGGCTACGACAGCATCGAAAGCTATATTGAACGGGAATGGGTGCGGACCTTGTTTTCAAATGCCGTAGATCTCTTGCGCGACCATTACCTCAGCGCAAGAAAACAAGTTTATTTCGATTTGTTTGCACGCTACGATCTTGCAGAGCATGAAGATGGCAAACTTTCCTATGAACAGCTGGCCCGTGAGTTCAACCTTACGCTTACCGATGTGACCAATTACCTTGCAGCTGCTCGCCGGCTCTTCCGGCGCTTGGTGCTGGAGCAACTTCGAGAGATGACCACAAGCGAACAGGAATTTCGGCGCGAGGCCCATGCTTTGCTGGGTCCAATAAGTGTTACGAAAAAATGATGTGGCTCTCTGACCAAGTCGTGGATCGACTGCGTGCCACCATTGAGTTGCCCGACCTTAGCGGCACCCGGTATCGAGCCCTGCGCCTCATAGCCCGTGGAGGTATGGGCGCAGTCTGGCTTGCGGAAGACACGACGTTGAATCGTAAGGTCGCACTAAAGATTCTTGATCCTGCCTACACCCAAGGTACGCTGGCCGCGCGGCTGCTTCAAGAAGCCGAAATCCTCGCGAACCTCGAGCATCCAGGGATTGTGCCGGTGCATGATGCTGGCACTCTGGCCGACGGAAGCGTTTTCTACTGCATGAAATTCGTGCAAGGACACACTCTCGAGCAGCACATTCCAAACCTGAGATCGCTTTCCGAGCGGCTTCGTCTGATACAACGGCTTGCCGAACCAGTGGCCTACGCGCATTCCAAGGGAGTACTACACCGCGATCTCAAACCAGAGAACATCATGATTGGCCCTTTCGGCGAAGTGCTGGTAATGGATTGGGGTCTCGCCAAGCGGATCGGCGCGCCAGATGCGAAGCAAGACGAAGAATTGAACGCCTCCGTTGCTCGCTCCGTTCCAGCAACTGGCGTCGTCGGCACTCCGGGATACATGTCCCCCGAACAAGCGCAAGGCGCTTCCGCCGACGAGCGATCCGACATTTTTTCGCTCGGAGCCGTCATGGTCTTCGTCCTAGCCAATAGCGAGCGACCGTTCGGATCGTTGCATCGTCCTTTGCAGGCTATCTGCACAAAGGCCATGGCAGCTGACCCCGCTGACCGGTATCAGTCGGTCGCGGATCTGACTGCAGATGTAGATCATTTTGTTGAACAGTTGCCCATAACGGCATACAAGGAAAACAGTTACGAGCGATTGCAAAGATTCGCAATCAGGCATGGCGCTGCCATTGTTCTGATTTGCGCCTATCTCCTCATGAGAATTCTTTTCATTATTTTCAACCGGCGTTAAAGGAAAGTTGCCAGCCGGGTAATAGAACCACTAGAAAGACTTTGGAGGAAACGATGAACAAGATTCTTTTTGGGATTGATACTGGGTGGAATTCTTGGCATTTTTGATGGACTCACTGCCTGGTTTACACCAGCCGCACGAGCCGGACTCGCCGGCATCGTTATGGGTTCAACATTCAAGGGCATTCTCGCTGGAGTGCTGATTGGGGTCTTCGCCCGCAAAGTCCATTCTCTGGCGCTAGGTGTTGTCTTCGGTTTAGCTGTGGGCTTGTTCTTTGCTTTTCTTATCGCGCACATGCAGCACGGCTACTATTTCGAGATCATGCTGCCCGGAGGCATGGTAGGCCTGATCGTCGGCTACGCCACCCAGCGTTACGGCAGCTCTGGTGGCGTCCAGCACGCCAGATAGAGGCAGAGAATGCGATGAAGACCGAGCGTGCCCACCTGGCTACACACGCTCGGTTAGTCCGGCCGAAGGGACGAGTTGTCGGTTTCTTGGGGAGGAATGGCGTTCGTCCCTTGGGATCATCATTGCCTCCCGCTAACCGAGGAAAAAAACAGTTGAGTCCACAGCGTGTGGCGGTGTTAAATCCCTCGATGGAGGCAATTACGTGCGCAGAATCTTCTTCGCGAGTGTGGTTCTCGGGGTCAACCTTCTGGCGCTAGCTCAATCTGACGCCACCAAACCAGCGTACGATTTTTCTCTGTCGCGGGAGGAAAGGATCAAGCTGGCAGAAAGCGCCGCCCCTGCGGAAATCTCAGGCAAAGCCACAATCTACCTTCTGGAACGCACCGGCTACGTGAAAGTGCGGGAAGGTGCAAACGGATTCTCCTGCTTGGTGGAACGTCAGACTCCGCTTACCATGGAACCCGAATGCTACGACGCCGAAGGGAGCGCCACAACGCTGTTGACTCGCCTCTACACCGAAGAACAGCGTGCCCAGGGCAAGGGGGAAGAGCAGATTGCCAATGAAATCGAGGCGGGCTACAAGAGCGGGAAATTCAAGGCGCCTCGGAAGCCCGGCATCATTTACATGATGTCCGAACACAATCACGTGCTGAATCCGCAGAACCAGCAGATCATCCACTTCGGCCCGCACTTAATGTTTTACGCGCCCTACGCCAAGGATGAAGACCTGGGATCGCCGCCTTCTTCGCGCAGCATGCCGTTCCTGGTTAATCCCGGCAAGCCGGATGCAGTGATTATCGTCGTACCTCGACAATAACCCACGCGGCAGGTTGCTTCACTATTGTCATCCCTGTACTCGGAGTGCCAGTGATTTCACGCGCCCGCCGTCCTGGTCGGAGCAACCTCCCCAATGTACGCTGTGGATAACTAGCTGAATCTTCTGCCCCGGGTTCCCGATAGAATAGCCACGTCGTACAATCAATTCGAGCCCCCATGTCCCAATTCGTCCACCTCCACCTCCATACCGACTACTCCATGCTCGACGGCGCTTGCGACGTCGAAAAACTTTGCCAGCGGGTAAAAGAATTGGGCATGCCAGCCGTGGCTATGACCGATCACGGCAATATCTTCGGGGCAGTGCATTTCGTGAATGCCGCCAAGCAAGCCGGCGTCAAGCCCATTGTTGGCTGTGAGCTCTATATCTGCAAAAAAGACGATCACAACATCGAGCGCACCCCACCCGAGGGTGACAGCTATAACCACCTCCTGGTGCTGGCGGAAAACGAGGAAGGCTACCGAAATCTGACCCGGATTACTTCCGAAGCTTCACTGCATGGGTTCTATTACAAGCCGCGGGTTAGTAAGAAATTTCTCGCCGAACACTCTAAAGGACTGATCGGCCTTTCCGGCTGTCTGAAGGGTGAAGTCGCAGAATTTCTGATGGAAGATAAGTACGACGCAGCTCGCAACGCCGCTGCCATGTACACCGACATTTTCGGTAAGAACAATTTCTTTCTTGAAATTCAAGACCAAGGCCTGGAGCAGGAGCACAGAATCCATCCCGGCCTCTTCCAGCTAGAGAAAGACCTTGGCTTGCCCCTTGTGGCCACCAACGACAGCCACTATTTGTGTGAAGACGATGCCCACGCCCAGGACGTGATGCTCTGCATTCAGACCGGAAAGTCCATCCAGGACACCAACCGGATGAAATTTCACGGCAGCGATTTCTACGTCAAGAACTTCGAACAGATGTCCCGGGTTTTCAAAGACTCGCCGGATGTGCTCTCTCGCACCCTGGGCATCGCCGAACGCTGCAATATGCGTCTGGAAAAGGTCAGCAATCCATTCCCCCATTTCGATGTTCCCGAGGGCTACACGCTGGACAGTTACTTTGAGCATGTCACGCGCGAGGGATATGCTCGGCGAATGGACGTATTGAAGTCCTTGCACGACCAAGGCCGGCTGAAACACGGCCTGACAGAGTACGAGCAACGCCTGGCCCGGGAAATTGCCATCATCCAGCAAATGCAGTTTTCCGGATATTTCCTAATCGTCTGGGATTTTGTCCGTCACGCCAGAGAGAACAACATCCCAGTAGGCCCGGGCCGTGGTTCCGCAGCCGGATCGCTGGTGTCGTACTCGCTGAGAATCACCGATCTCGACCCATTGCAGCACGAGTTGTTCTTTGAGCGTTTCTTGAACCCTGAGCGCATTTCCATGCCCGACATAGACATGGACTTTTGCATGAACCGGCGCGGCGAAGTGATCAACTATGTCACCCAGAAGTACGGCCGCGAGAATGTCGCCCAGATCATCACCTTCGGCACTATGGCTGCTAAAGCCGCTATCAAAGACGTGGGCCGAGCCATGAGCATTCCCTACAGCGATGTGGATCGCATCGCCAAAATGGTGCCGACCACGCTGAACATCAAGCTGGAGCAGGCCATCAAAGATTCCCCCGCACTCCAGCAGGCCTATGACAGTGAACCGCAAGTGCGGCAATTGCTCGATACCGCCCGCAAACTGGAAGGTCTGGTACGCAATGCCGGAGTCCATGCCGCTGGAGTGGTGATTTCTCCCCGGCCGCTCACGGAATTAGTCCCGCTGCACCGTACCAAGAACGACGAAATTGTCACCGCCTTCGACATGGTGGCCATCGAGAAGATGGGCCTCTTGAAGATGGACTTCCTTGGCCTGACGACTCTGACCATTCTCGATGACACGGTAAAGCTGATCGCGCAGACTCGTGGTGAGCACATCGTTCTCGAAGATATTCCGTTCACCGATCAGAAGACCTACGAAAAGGTTTTTCACAGCGCACTGACGTCCGGTGTGTTCCAGTTTGAATCCCACGGGATGCGTGACGTGCTTCGCCGCTACCGCCCCGATACCATCGAAGATCTCACGGCTCTCAATGCGCTCTACCGACCTGGACCGATTCAGGGCGGGATGATTGACTTCTTCATCGAGCGGAAACATGGACGCAAAAAAATTGAATACGAATTGCCGGAACTGGAAGAAATCCTGAAAGAGACTTTCGGCGTCATTGTGTACCAGGAACACGTGATGCAGATCGCTAACCGGTTGGCGGGCTACTCCATGGGAGAGGCTGACGTGCTGCGGCGCGCCATGGGCAAAAAGAAACCCGAAGAGATGGCCCAGCAACGGGAGCGTTTCGTCGAGGGCGCGGTTCAAAGAGGCTATCCACCAAAGAAGATCGAAAAGATTTTTGACCTCTTGGCCAAATTTGCTGAATACGGCTTTCCCAAAGCGCACTCCGCGGCCTACGCGCTTCTCGCCTATCAAACCGCTTATCTCAAGACGCATTATTCCGTAGAATTTATGGCCGCCCTCCTGACCTCGGTCACCGGCAACACCGACGACGTGGTCAAGTACATCAATGAGTGCCGTGAAATGGGCATCGCCGTCGAACCCCCCGACATCAACGTCAGCGACGCCAACTTTACACCGCACGGAAACGCAATCCGCTTTGGTCTGGCTGCGGTCAAGAACGTCGGACACAACGCCATCGAGTCCATTGTGGCGGGCCGGAAAGAGGCGGGACGTTATTCCTCCATCTACGAATTCTGCGAGAAAGTAGATCTGCGCCTACTCAACAAACGTGTCCTTGAATCCCTGGTAAAGAGTGGTGCCATGGATCCTCTTGGCCGACGCGCCCAGATCATGGCGGTCCTCGACAAAGCCATCGAACGTGCCCTCCAGTCTCAGCGTGACGCTGAATCCGGTCAGCACGGCTTGTTTGGCGTTTTCTCACAGGAAGAGTCGCACGCCCACAACGACAACCTTCCCGACACTCCAGACTGGGACGAGCACACCCGTCTCACTGCCGAAAAGGAAATCCTGGGTTTCTACATCACCGGACATCCTTTGGAAAAATACCGCGACAAGCTGGAAGACCTGCGCGCCTTGAGCACCGCCGACATTGCAGCTGTAAAATCTTCCACCGGCAAAGATGAGAGCATCTCCACCGCCGGGCTCATTACCAACCTCCGTATTTTGAAATCGAAAAAAGGCGACTTCTACGCTCAGGCCGTGCTCGAAGATATGTCCGGCTCAGTGGACATGCTGGTTTTTCCCGAGGCTTACCGAAAACTGCAAGAGAAAATAAAGCTCGAAGTGCCAGTGCTGGTGCGTGCAGGACTACGTATCGAAGAAGGGTCGAACCCCAAGCTGACGGTGAACGATATTGTTCCTCTTGAAGAGGCCAATGTTCCGCTGCCTCGTTCGCTTCGCATTCGCATTCCGCTTGAAACTGCAACCGAGTCCACGATTGATCAGCTGCAAGCCCTTTGCTTCGAACGCAAAGGCCAGGCAAAAGTATTGTTTGATGTGGAACGCCAGGGTGATTTCATGGTGGTGATGGAAGCGGAAGGCTATAATGTGCAACCAGACCGTTATTTTGTGGCGCGCGTCGAAGAACTGTGCGGCCGTGGTGCGGTCCGGATCATAGAATCATAATTTGACATGTGCGGCGGATGAGAGCCTCTTTTCATAAGCACGCTACGTTGCCACCGCCTCTGGTACCGGTCGTGGCGGATGGGATGCTTGCCGCCATCGGTACTGAGTTTCTTCTTTCCATGGTGGAGGCGCGCTGGGCTTCCCGGAATGGTGATGACAGCAAGATGGAGTCTGAACTGAAGGCCCAGCAAGAGCTGGGGAAAATCGAGCAGCAGCTGGAGCGCTTGCGGGCCCTGCCCGGTCAGGGCGACGATGTTCGCAGCCAGATCGAGCAACTGCATGAACGCATTCACTCACTCCGTGCTCAGGTGGCTGCCCATTTCACGTCTTGGCAAAAAGCGGAACTGGCCCGCAACCCCCAGCGTCCGCTCATGCTCGAGTATGTGGACCGCATCTTCACCAACTGGAGTGAAATCCACGGCGATCGCAGCTTCGCCGACGACCACGCCATGGTTTGTGGTATGGCCCGCTTTCACGGCCAGGAAGTGGTTGTCATCGGTCATCAAAAGGGGCGGGACACCAAGCAGAACGTTCTCCGCAATTGGGGCATGACCAATCCCGAGGGCTACCGCAAGGCTTTACGCGTGATGAAAATTGCGGAAAAATTTCATCGCCCAGTCTTCACTTTTGTGGACACTGTCGGCGCTTACCCCGGCTTAAGCGCTGAGGAACGCGGCCAAGCCGAAGCGATTGCTAGAAATTTGCGTGAGATGGCCCGTCTTCAAGTCCCTATCATTACCACTATCACTGGAGAAGGCGGTAGCGGGGGCGCGCTGGCCATTGCCGTCGCGGACCGCGTGCTCATGATGGAGAATGCCATCTACTCGGTCATTTCGCCCGAGTCCTGCGCCGCCATCATGTGGCGCGACGCCAGCAAGAAAGAACTTGCGGCCCAAGCCCTGCGCATCACAGCGACAGACCTACAAGAGTTTGGCTGCATTGATGGCATTGTTCCCGAGCCGGAAGGCGGTGCCCACACCGACCACGATGCCGCCGCGGCACTCCTTGATGCCTCTTTGCAAAAACACCTCGCTGAACTTACGAGGATGACCATTCCCGAATTAGTTGCGTCACGATATGACAAGTTCCGCAATATGGCGCAGTTCCTGCGCGTCGAGTAACACGCAGACCAATCCGATCAGCCTCGGCCCTGAATGCTAATACTCTTAAAGTGGGAGTGAATGCGTGCGGACTAGCCACCACTATATTCCAAATTATCGCAGGCGGAGCGTCAGCTAGGGAGCTGATACTCCGCCCACGTTGATCTCACTTCTAGGGCCTTTGCTTTGGATTATTCTCCCCATGGTTTTGTGGCTGCTGTCTGGCCTGTAAGTTTTGCGGCTGCCGAGCTTGCAAGTGCTGCGCCTGCTGCTCGTGCTTTTGTTCCAGTTGCTGCGTCTGTTGCTGATGCCGTTGTTCTATCTGTTGATTTTTCGCGACGTCAGCGTTGCGTTGTGCGAGACGTTGGTGGTCCTGTTCCTGTTTCTGCTGCAGTTTCTGGTGGTCCTGATCCTGCCTTGCATAGAGCTTGTTCTGCTGTTGCTGATATTTTTGGTCCACTTTAGCGTTGCCCGTGTCTGGAGCAGGCGGACGTGGATGTGGTTGAAGTTCTTTAGCGTGGGATGGAGGCGGTCGAGGAACGTTATTTTCCGGACGCGCTGCAGGTGTCTCGGACCGCGCTGCTTCTCCTTGACCAGTTGGAGGTCGTGGAACATTGCTCTCTGGGCGGTTCGATGTTACAGCTTTCGGCTGTTCACCGCCTCGATTCGCCTCAGCTTTATATGGGGCTCCCGCTTCCTTGGCACGCACGACCTCGCGATCGTTAAATGCTCCCGGCTTCGGCGTCGCTGCAATGGGGGGCCGGCCCTGGTTCGCAGAGGCTCTTAGCTCGGGGTTTGCCCGGGCTGCCTGTATATGTTGAGCTTGAACAACTACCGGAGAAACATGCCTCTCGCGGGCTGCATTTTCCTGTTGCGGTGTCGGACGCGCTTCTCTTCCACCCTCGCCACCGTTATAGCTGACGCGGTTGATCGTCGTATTGTTGATCACCGTGGTGTTGTACACATTGTGTATGTTGGTCACGTTTACGTTGTTCACCGAACGGTTATAGAAGAAGCGGTCATGGTCCCAGCGCCCGCCTTCGTAGCCCTCGCCGAAATAACCGTATCCGTAGGAGATGCCACCGTAGAAACCAACATGCTGACCCCAATAGCCATCATAGAAAACAAATCGGTTTCCACCCCAACCCCAGTATGGAGGGGTCCACAACAGACCCGGCTCCGGAGCCATGACCCATGTACCCGGCACCCAGTAATAACCATCATCGCTGTATGCCCAATAACCCGGCGTCCAGAGATAACCTTCAGCCGGACAAGGCGGTTGCTCATAGACCGGCAGCGCCGGTGGGCCGAATGAAACTGATATGCCAATCTGCGCGAAGGAAGCCGCAGACATGACCATAATTACCAGCGCGAACAACAGCGCACGTATCGATGGAATAAAACGCATTTGCTTTCTCTCCTGGCCGCTATCCCTCGCTCACCCGATACTGCGCTGCTGCTGCGGGGTACGGAGATGCGGCCAATGGCCCAGATAAAAATGGGCTTGCGGTCCTCATATAGAAAAATTCTCCAGGGTGAACTTCCTTCTAATAACGAAACGCCGTCACCCGGCATTAGGCGGGCCGAACGCCACCAAAGAATTTCCCTTATGCAGACTACGCGTCGGACGACAGCTTGACTGTTCAGAACAGCTCACTTTGTGCCGTCGCCCTTGGTGCGGGATTTGTCGTCATCATTGAAGTCGTGTGCAGGAACGATGCTGCTCTGCATTAGAGAGGGCGCTGTTTTCTAACCCGACACCTTGGTGCTCTCTGCGCCTGTTCCGAACCAGACTCCTGCCGTATAATCAAGAGTTCGCCTTATTACTCCAACAGCACGCCGGACGGGCAAACCCCGCTCTCGTCAAAGGAAGGACATAGGGAATGGCCACCACGGATGTAGCGCTGCACGAGGCTTCAGGGCAACTGGGGCCGAAGCGCGTCGTCAACAACATGAGCATTCAGGTCGCGACCGTTAACGGCTCCGGCTCGCAGAGTTCCAACACCGTGCTTTTGCGCAGCATCTTCCAGATGGGCGTTCCCGTTTCGGGCAAGAACATGTTCCCCTCGAACATCGCCGGCCTGCCCACCTGGTACACCATCCGCGCCAACAAAGACGGCTACATCGCACGCAAGAAGGAAATCGACTTCCTCATCGCCATGAACGCCGAGACAGCGCAGGAAGACGTCATGTCCCTCGCGCCCGGCGCCGCCGTCCTTTACGACGAACCTCTGGCGCTGCACAGCCTTCGCAGCGATCTGACTTTCTATGCCGTTCCTTATGACAAGCTCGTCGCTCCGGTTTGCCCGGAAGCCAAGCTGCGCAAGCTGGTCAAGAACATGATTTACGTCGGAGTCGCCGCCAAGCTGCTCGACCTCGACATGGCCGAAGTCGAAAAGGCCCTGACCAAGCAGTTCTCCACCAAGCCCAAAGCCGCCGCTTTGAATCTTGGCGCCGTCCGCGCCGGTTACGACTACGCTGTCGCTAGCCTTCCTAAGAAAGACTCTTATTACATCCAGCGTATGGACAAGAACCAGGGCAAGATCATCATTGACGGTAACTCTGCCGCCGCTCTGGGTTGCATGTTCGCCGGCGTCACTGTCGTTACCTGGTACCCCATCACGCCATCGTCTTCGCTGGTTGAGACCCTGATTGACTACTTGAACGAGTACCGGATCGGCCCTGACGGCAAAGCCACATTCGCCGTAGTGCAAGCCGAAGATGAACTCGCCGCCATCGGCATGGTGCTGGGCGCAGGCTGGGCAGGTGCGCGCTCCATGACCGCCACAGCCGGCCCCGGAGTCTCTCTAATGTCAGAGTTTGCCGGACTCTCCTACTACGCCGAAGTTCCGGGCGTGGTCTGGGACATCCAACGTGTCGGTCCTTCCACGGGCCTGCCCACGCGAACTTCGCAGGGCGACATTCTTTCCACTGCTTTCCTGTCTCACGGCGACACTAAGCACATCATGCTGATCCCCTGTTCTGTAGCTGAATGTTTCACCATGGCCCAGGACGCTTTCAATCTCGCCGAAAAATTCCAGACCCTGATCTTCGTGATGTCCGACCTCGACCTTGGCATGAACAACTGGATGTCCGATCCGTTCGAATATCCCACCACGCCCATTGATCGCGGCAAGATCCTCACGAAAGAAGATCTCGATCGCCTGGGCGGATTCGCCCGCTACAAAGACGTGGACGGCGATGGCATCGGCTATCGCACCCTGCCGGGCACCGAGCATCCCGCCGCAGCCTACTTCGCCCGCGGTAGCGGACACAACGAGAAGTCGCAATACAGCGAACGTCCTGACGACTTCGAGCACAACATGGAACGCATCAACCGCAAGTTTGAGACTGCGCGTTCCTTTGTGCCTCGCCCCGAAGTTTCCACCGGCAAGTCGAAGATCGGCATCATCGCTTATGGCACTTCTCACTGGGCGATCACCGAGTCGCGCGACCAACTCCGTGGCGAATACAACATTGAGACCGACTATCTCCGCCTGAAGGCCTATCCTTTCACCCGCGAAGTCCACGACTTCATCGAAAAACACGACCGCGTCTATGTGGTCGAGCAGAACCGCGACGCACAAATGCTCAGCCTGCTTAAGCTGGACATCAAACCTGAACTGGTCACGCGCCTGCGCAGCATCGCCCACATCCACGGCCTGCCGCTCGATGCGCGCTCGGTCACCGACGAACTCATGAGTATGGAGGGGAAATAACATGGTGACCACACCCAGCACGCCCGCACCGAAAACCAATCGCGTCGGACTGACCGTGCTCGACTACCGCGGCGGCAAGACTACGCTTTGCGCCGGCTGCGGCCACAACGCCATCTCCGAGCGCATCATCGATGCCATGTACGAGATGGGCATCCCGCCCGAGCACGTCATTAAGAACAGCGGCATCGGCTGCTCCTCGAAAAGTCCGGCGTACTTCATGAACCGCTCTCACAGCTTCAACGCGGTCCACGGTCGTATGCCCTCGGTGACTACAGGCGCCGTTCTGGCGAACCAGAAGCTGCTGGCTCTGGGCGTTACCGGCGACGGCGACAGCGCCTCCATCGGCATCGGACAATTCGTTCACCTCATGCGGCGCAATCTGCCCATGATTTACGTCATCGAGGACAATGGCGTGTACGGCCTCACCAAGGGCCAATTCTCCGCCACTGCCGACCTCGGCTCGAAGTTAAAGAGCGGCGTCATCAACGACCTTCCGCCCATTGACACCTGTGCCATGGCCATCACCCTAGGCGCGACTTTTGTCGGACGCTCCTTCTCCGGCGACAAGAAGCAGCTGCACAGCATGCTGAAGGCCGCCATCGCCCACAAGGGCACTGCCATGCTCGACGTAGTTTCGCCTTGCGTTACTTTCAACGATCACGAGGGCTCGACCAAGTCGTACAAATACATGAAAGACCACGAGGAGCCGCTCCAGGACATCAGCTTTGTCCCCTCGTTCGAAGAAATCAACGTGGACTACGATCCTGGCACTACTTTCGAAGTCACCATGCACGACGGTTCCCGCCTGCGCCTAAGCAAGCTGGAAGAAGATTACGATCCCACTCACCGCATCAACGCCATCAAGCGCCTGCACGAAGCCCACGAGAAAAATGAAGTGCTCACCGGAGTCTTCTACATCAACACCAAGACTCCAACCTTCATTGACATGCTGAACATGACCAGCGAGCCGCTGGCCACGCTCCCAGCATCGGTAACACGTCCGGGCAGGGAAGTGCTGGAACAAGCCATGGAAGCCCTGCGCTAAGCAGAAAATGTAGGCGCGGGCGTCCCCGCCCATGCTCCCCAAATCTGCTGTCATCCTGAGGCAGCGGAGTCTCGCGCCAAGCGGGACTCCCAACGAAGGACCTCTGCACTTCTCTTCCTCTCAGATTAGTCCGACACCGGGGTAGGAAACCGGAAGCCAGTTTGGACGGAGCATCCCAGGAGTAAACTGAACGCGATAATCGGGCGCCGCCTGCCCCCGGCCCGAGGTGTGCATGACTTGCTGTAGCCAATACCGCGCAGCGGAGAAGCAGTTCGATCGCAAGCTGGCCGAGAGTGATTTGCGGCAGTACCAGCGCCGTGGTGCAACCGGCATCACAAAGCTTCTGCTAAGCGAGCTCCGGCGCTGGCCGTTGCAAGGCGCGGGCATACTGGACGTGGGCAGCGGGATTGGGGTCATTAGCATGGAACTCGCAGGCGACGGCGTATCCAGCGCTACCGTCGTCGAAGCGTCGTCGGCTTACCTCGAGGTTGCGCGTCGCGAGGTCGCGTCACGCTACGGTTCGCGTCGCACACAATTCATCCTCGGAGACTTCGCGGTCATAGCGCCCGACCTTGCGGATGCCGACGTGGTCACGCTTGATCGCGTGGTCTGCTGCTACCCCGATGCAGAGGCGCTGCTTCGCGGAGTCGCCGCCCGCGCCCGCCGTCTGGTCGCCTTCACCTACCCTCACGACCGCTGGTATATGCGAGCTTTGACAGCATTCAATAACTTAAAGCGACGGCTAAAAGGCAACACGTTTCAGACATTTGTTCACCCACCCCGCACCATGGCCGCAGTGTTGGAGGCAGCTGGTTTCGTACGCATCGCCCGCAAAGGTACTGTCATGTGGTTGCTCGACATCTATCGTAAAGAGGGCGCGAGTGCCCCGATCTGAGCAGGGTTAAGTCAAAAATAAAGTGACGTGAAGAGTGGTGGGCTCCAAAGAGGGAATCGGGGGCGGACTCTCCGTCGGGAGTTGCGGTCTGGATTGTTGTGATTGTTTCTACACTGGCGGCTCCCCCAGTCCAACTCAACGACGGTTCGTGGAAGGCACGACTTCAGTTGTGCCGCTCGGACTCCTTAAGGCAAAGGCAGTTGCCTGGTACTAGGATCATTACTCGACCCGGTGATACCATTCCCTTTCTATGTCCCTAACAGTTCACCAAAGGAATCTACTACAAGCGTTGGCTCTGGAAATAAGAGAGGTCAGTGAAGCCAATAATCTCCCCTTAGACAAGGCGTTCAGTCGTCTAGCCGCCGAATGGCTAGGCTACCAACTTGACGACTCACAATTTATTGACGGCGCTAATGACAAGGGCATTGACTTCTGGTTTCAATCAGATGTGGGGTTCGACATATTCCAGGCCAAGACGCATCTGCCAGATTCTACCGGGGAGTTGGATCTTCAATCCTTCGACAAGGAAGGAGTTACTGATCTCCAGAGGGCAAGAGGCTTTCTGCTCAATCCTCCGACGGAAATAAAGAACCAGCAGCTAAAGGCGTTTTCTCATCGGTGGGATCATGCAATTGAGAGTCGACGTGGAACTGATGAAGGAGAGCCGTTAAAAGTCAACCTAGGACTTGTAGTCCTTGGGGACGGATTGACACCTGGAGCGTTACAAGATTTCGAGTCATTCGAGAAAAGCTTGGAGCAGGAAGTTGAAATTCGTGGAGTCCGGGTCGAATTCGGCGTCTCGCTGCATACTGTCAACACGTTGCTGGAAAGAAAGTGGCGCGAGGAAAACCGCACCTGGAAGGATATTTCCGGAACAAAGAAAAACACGATCGATCTCTATCCCGAAGGGCCGGATGAGGCATTGGTCAAGAACAATACGGCGGTCTTCTACAGCCGTTGCTACGACCTAGTTAAGGCCTACCAGAGCTTCGGATACCAGTTATTTGAGCCCAATGTCCGCTGCAACATAACTGTTTCCAAAGTAAACGCCGCAATTCGTGATTCCGTTCAATCGCGCGTAACACGCGAGGAGTTTAGGTTTCTGAATAACGGTGTAACCATTGTTTGCAAGGCGTATTCGAGACCCAGTGCGAACAAACCATACTTTCGCGTAACTGAGCCCGGTGTGGTCAACGGCCTCCAGACAGTTTTTGCGCTGCAAGAGGCCTATCAAAAACTGAGCAACGCCGACAAGGAGCATTTCGAAAAACATTGTTATGTTTTGGTTCGGTTGCTCCAAGAACAAAGTGTCCGTGATCTATCTCGCATGGTACGGGCAACAAATACGCAGTATCAGCGGCGCTAGCAGCAGCGTCCGCAGATTTCTTGTTCACACAATACATCTTGATCGTGAAGAAGGTGTAAACCGCAAGCAGGCAAATACCAGCTATTTCCGCACGATCCTTAACCTTCTCCCAGAAATCCTTTTCTGGCTTGTAAGCAATCTCACAATGTGTTTTGGGTGGTGGCGTGGCAGGAACGCTCGCTGTTTGAGCGATGTTCGGATTGCGATCATTTGTTTGTGCATCGGATTTATGGCTAGCGTGTGGAGTGGGATTGTTGTCACCAATGGGATCGGAATCTGATTGCATACTCTCCTCCATATTCGCCTAAGTCTGCAACCATTGGTTGCGTTGAGAGCGCTAGTCCTAGCATGGCCCAAGCAACATAAACGAGCCTACCTGTGGCTCATACCGTTGCTTGGTGCAACTCTCGGAATGACCAGTTGGGCCATCGTAAACAATCATGATTTGGTACGTCAGAGTTTGGTTCCCGTTCTTGATATCTTGCCATTGCGCCCCATTGACCCTAGCTTCGTAGCGAATAGTCTGACCTGGAAAGAACATCATCGGACGATCAGTAATCCGGGGTTCTCCAACCTGTTCGATGCCATTCAAGAAGATTTTCCAGTCGCTATGAAAGTCAGTGCCGGGGATGGGGCCAAAGTTCTTGATCTCCGGCGAAAACTGCATACCCGTGGTGTCATTGAATGGCACTCCGCTACGGATGATACTGCCGCCTTTGTCCTCGAAATAGTTAGTGTATGTAGTGTTAAGCCCGATATATGGCCTATTAGCAGTTTGCGCGATGTTGACTTGATCTTGAGAGCTTTTAGCGATGTTTCTAGTCAGGTACGCTTGCACAGCAGTCAGCCCGGCATAGATCACGATAGCGGCAAACATAAGCCATTCACGAGTAACTTTTTTGGATTCACTAATCCCATCTTCTGTGCGCTCGGCATCGTGTTTGGTGTTGTCCTCATGGCGCTCGGCATCGTGTTTAGCTATCAAGTGCTTTGCAAAATGCACTTCGGTGTGCGCACTTCCCTTTGGGCTCTCTTGGGATGCGCGATATTGATCTGGATTGGACAATTTAGTCTTTTTTCGGTGCTTGGATTTATTCCCTGACATAGACTACTGAAATATGAAGCAAACGGAATATACAGAAGGCCCGAAAGCACTAGAGAACTTTGAACGGGGGATGAAGGCTTTGTTCAAAGTCCCCAAGGCCGCCATTGTACAGCGTGAAAAGCTGGCAAGGGGGAAGAAACTTGTTAGCGCCCGCAAAACGAAACGCTCCGACAAGGACTAGAAGGGGACTTCCGCTTCCCGCGTCCCTGTCGCTTGCAAGCGCGGCGATTGATCTTTGCCCGTCAGTTCTGAGTACGTGAGCCGACGACCGGAAACTTGGTGCATGGCGAGTGCAAAGCGATCCGAATCATTTAGCGGGTTGTCTTTGGTAGCCCGATTGTTGTAACGGAATACTTGTTCATCCACATAACGGAATAGATGAAAAGGTTCGACAGCTACGTAGGTTCCTTTAAGGCCGCGCTTCAAAAGCGCCCAGAAGTTTTCCATTCCATTCACGTGCACGCGACCTCTCACGTAGCTTTGTGTCTTGTTCACAAAGTCATGGACGAATCGGCTTCCCAAGCCACTGTCGTAAGCCACTGCATCATCGGTGTAGAGCTTGGAACCGTACTTCACATTTTTCAGAATCACGTTCTGCAAAGTCTCGCGGGTCACGTCAGGGACAACCGTGGCGCGAACCTGCCGGAGATTGCGATCAAGGATGCCATGCACGATGGTCTTGTTGCCGTGCATGCCGCCGAACTTTGCAATGCGGGCCCTGCGGCTCTTGTGCATGTTCTTAGAGATTCCACCTACGAATGTTTCGTCCGCTTCCAATTCGGAGTCGGGCCCACCAAGTTTTGTCGTAGAGCCGAACGAGCGATTGTGCAATGCAGTACGAAGCCGTTGAAGCATGAACCATGCCGACTTCTGGGTAATGCCAAGTGCGCGGTGAATCTCCATGCTGGAGACACCATTCTTGCAGTTAATCAACATCCAAAATGCCGCCATCCACTTATCCAGTCCCAGCGGCGAATCTTCAAAGATCGTTCCGACTTTCAGCGTGAACTGTTTGTTGCATCCACGGCAGAGCCACAGCTTCCGAGTCTTAATAAAGTAATTGCTCTCGGAACTACATCGCGGGCAGAACACCTTGCCATCTTGGAACCGAAGGGCCTTGGCATACTCAAAGGCGCGGTCAGGATCGGAGAAATAAATGATGGCCTGCTGCAAGGTCTTTGGCGGCTTCATCTTGGCGTCCATGAGACGAATATACGCCAGTTGTTCGCGTGTGTCAAGTATATATTTACCAGGCCAGAACGAGTGGCGCCAGATCCAACAAAGCAAAGGGGTTGGGGATAAAATCTTGAGCGCGTAGGAGTTCCAGGTTGGTTGGGAACGGTGGTAAGGATGAGGAAGGACATGAAACGGCTGTTAGCTCTTTGGCTCTTCGTTAATTTGCTCTTGGGCAAAAATTGGGAGCATTGATTAATAAGCTATATATAAATATTTATCTATATCTAGTGGTTAAGTCAAGGGGAAAGTGGAAGGCGGAGTGGGCTGGTTCCATAATGGGAATTGGGGCGGACTCTCCGAGGGGTGCTGAGGCCTGGATTGTTATGCCTGTAGTTGCACTGGTGGCTGCTTGCGTTCGACGTGGTTTGTGGAAGGGCACGGCTGAGTCATGCCCTCGGAACCGTGGATGACGGACTTTAGCCGCTGAGGTTGGTGTCCGACCCAGGGGCCGCCCAGAACAAACGCAGCTGAGGATATTGTCGTTGCCCATCCCCACTTGCCAAAAAACGCAAAGAACTGGGCACCCGGCTACTCGAGTGCTCGCTTGACAAATCCAAAAAGGCCGTCCGGCGGCTCGATACCTGTTGCCCACGGGCGGGTTAGCTGTTTCTTCTCTGTGTATTGATTGAGCGAGTCAAGCACCTTCCGAAGCCGTGCACGTGTTTCTGTGGAGTAGTTGAACCTGTTCCTGCTCCTCGATTGCAGATACTCAGTCAGCCAAGTCCCGCCTACGAGTTCCTCCATGCAATGCCGGAACGCCCACCAGGTCACCGCGAGCACGTCGCGCTCTGAGAATTCCTGAGTAATCACTTTTTGCCGCACTTCGTCGAAATTCTGCTTCGTTCTAAGCTCTTTGAGAGAACAATTGTCAAGTAACTTGGTACCAATGGAAGACGAGGCGATGTCCAATGACTTGAAGATTACAAGTCCAAAAAACTCGACGAACAAGAATGACATTCCTGCCATAACCTGCCCAAGAAGGTACTCAATATCGCTCGACAGGCGTTCGTCTATCTTCTCCTTCGGGGAGCGAGGGTCTAAACCCAATCTGGTAATTGCAGAGTCTCGGTTTTCTTTCTGAGTTGGTACGACTTTGCGCGCAAACTCGCGAGCCAGATAAGAGCACAACATCAGTGAATGGCTAGGGGCATGGTCTATGCTCACGTCCCGTGCCGCTTGGAAATCATAGTGTAGGTCAGTTCCGTGCTTTGCTGGACTATGCAGAAATACAAAATCATACCAATCTTCCTTCTCAAAAATGTTGCGCTTTGAATGGTTCGCCTCTTCTGAAAAACCCACAAAAGAAAGCCAACATTGACCTAGCAACTCGTTATCTACTCGGCGGACCTTCGGCCGACCACCAGTTGTGTATTGAAATGCTTCTTTTGAAAATTTCCCTGACAGCGTACGCCATCTGCGCGGATCAG
>Ga0207098_10236_pt1 | contig 18210 bp, 19 predicted proteins | sample Alteio_BWMinHeat_84_FD_153548 | JGI IMG/M metagenome (GOLD analysis project Ga0207098, IMG submission 153548) | Enriched cells from forest soil in Barre Woods Harvard Forest LTER site, Petersham, Massachusetts, United States -... | ecosystem: Environmental > Terrestrial > Soil > Temperate forest >...
TTTAAAGTGGGGAAACGACTCACTACTCACTACTCACTACTCGCTACTCATCAGCAATCCCCCCTACGTTACCGAGCGGGAGAAAAGCGAGATGCATAACAACGTGCTGGATTACGAACCGCATACTGCGCTGTTTGTCCCGGATAACGACCCGCTAATTTTTTATAATGCTATTGCGGATTTTGCATTAAGTCATCTGGAGAAAGACGGCTTGTTATTTTTCGAGATTAATGAATATTTAGGCAAACAAACGGCTGAATTATTAAAACATAAAGGATTTAATAACATTGAGTTACGGAATGATATGCGTGGTAAAGACAGGATGATAAGGGCACAAGTTTAATAGTTATTATTCTTCCCTCTTCTTCCTTCCGGCACTTCTTGGATGATGGCTGATGATCACGCTTTTTAGATATTCTCTATCAAGATGGGTGTAAATTTCGGTCGTAGTGATGCTTTCGTGGCCCAGCATTTCCTGCACGGCACGAAGATCGGCACCGCCTTCAATTAGATGCGTAGCGAAAGAATGACGAAAGGTATGCGGACTGATGCTCTTTTTTATTCCGGCTTTTTCGGCCAGCTCTTTAATCATCATAAAAACATAAACCCTGCTTAAATGCTTACCACGGCGGTTTAAAAACACCATATCTTCTTCACCATTTTGAATAGGTATATGTACTCTTACGTCTTCCAGCCATATTTTGAGGTATTTAATGGCCTGTGAACCTATTGGCACCAAACGTTCCTTATTACCCTTACCAACAATTTTAATGAATTCAATTTCGAGGTACAAGTTTGATATACGGAGGGTAATCAATTCGGATACGCGTAAACCACAGCCGTACAGAACCTCGATCATTGTTTTATTGCGTGTACCTTCGGGTGTTGAAACATCCACAGCAGCAATTAGCGCATCAATATCAACCAGACTTAAGGTATCGGGTAATTTGCGTTGCAGCTTCGGTCCTTCAATTAATTCGGATGGGTCATCGGCTATCCGGTTATCTAAAAGCAGGTATCTGTAAAAAGCTTTGATCCCGGAAATGATACGCGCCTGCGACGAAGGTATCATGCCCAATTCATTAACCCAGGCGATAAAATCGCTTAGGTCCTGGTGTTTTATACTTTCAGGAGTTAGCTTAACAAGTTTACTGTCAGAAAATTGAATCAGTTTATCTAAATCGGTCAAATAGGCACCGATGGAGTTTGTAGAAAGCGATCTTTCCAACTTGAGATATGAACGAAAACCCTTTTTTGCTGCCTGCCAGTCCACTATTTTTGTTTTGATGTTTTATGATTATGTTTGAACTGATGAAGATACAAATTATCAACGGCCCTAACTTAAACTTACTCGGCGTTCGTGAAAAATCTATTTACGGCAGCGCCAGTTTCGATGATTATTTAATTGATCTGCGCAAGCAATTCCCCGAAATTGAAATAACATACTATCAAAGCAATGTTGAAGGCGAACTGATAAACAAATTGCACGAAGTTGGGTTTAGCTATAACGGTATTATTATAAATGCCGGTGCTTACACGCATACATCAATTGCTATTGCCGATGCCATTGCCGCTATTAATACGCCTGTTATTGAGGTACATATCTCAAACGTATATAAACGCGAAGAATTCAGGCACTCATCAATGCTGGCAAGCAACTGTAAAGGTGTAATTGCCGGTTTCGGATTGGATTCCTACCGGTTAGGAATAGAAAATTTAATTAAGGGATAAACCCTACGTTATGCGCAATTTATTTAAACTGGTATCATTCGGTCTGCTTTGGGTATCACTTACCGGCATATCGCTACATTGTAGCGCGCAAACAACTGATGATAGTACACAAACTACGCAGCAGGTACCTGTAGCAGTAACGGCTGCGACTCCGGTACAAACACCCATAGTTAAAGTTAAAAAAAAGCATGTCGCATTATCAGCCCGCGATTCGATGCGGCAGGTCATGCTTAAGCGTGATGCCCTGATACGATCTTTTAAACATTCAGACGGTTCTTTAAACGACTTGCTGGGCAAAATTGAAAGTTACACCAACGATTATACCGATATCAACAACGACCTGAACCAAGGTTTTGACACTGTAGATATCAGCGACAGGTTACCAACATTGGAGAGGCGAATGGTTTTAATGAAAAAGACCATTGAAACTTCCAACACGATGGGTTATCTCATCACTATTCGCGACATGATAGACCATGTAAGCCATCAGACTAAAGAGTGGCAAAATCAGTTAGACAGCAGCAGTGACCAACTGGACAACTGGCGGCAAAAAATAAGTGATTTTAGAAACGATACTACCTTTAAAACTGTACCGGCCGATAGTGCGTTAAGAGCAAAAACGAGCTTACAGATCATACAGCTGAGGAAAAAATGGAAGTTGCTTGATTCGCTATCTCAGAAAGAAGTTATCCAGATCGGTATTTTAGAGAACCGGGTTTCGGCGCTTTCCATCCTGCTTATCGATCTTAATACACAGATAGACAGCAAAATACACCAATTTACCTTAAATGCCTTAAATAACGAATATGGGTTTATCTGGGATATGCACAAAACGAATAGTTCGGCACGCCTTGATACCGCACTTGCGCATACCTATACCCTTAACAGTAAGCTTTATAAATATTTTCTTACCAGTAAAACCAATTATTACGGCCACGTTGCCTGTATAATTCTGTTTATCTGCTTTTTTACGTGGATATATACCAGCAAACGAAAGCTCGCCAGGATAAAAGACGACCATAAAGCGGTTTTTGCCCAAACCCTTTATATTATAAAACATCCGTACGCGACTACAATCCTGGTTGTAGCTCTGCTTGGGCCTTATTTTTACGATCATCCCGCGTTGGTATTTACCCAAACCATGCTGATTATCATGACTGGCATGCTGGGTATATTGATTAAAAGTGTATGGCCCAAACCATTATATGAGCTTTGGCGTGTACTTTTTGTTTTGGTAATCTTATTCAGTATAAGTAGTTTAATGATTTTAACTACCAATACGGAACGTGTACTACTCATTGTACTTTCGGCTATAGCGATATACGGGGCGTATAAATTACTGTTTTATATTAAACGCGCTCCTGATGATTATCCTCCTTATTTAAGCATTATCTTAAAAATATTTATTGCGATAAATGCCTTATCCATCCTACTAAATATTGCGGGAAGGTTTAGTCTGGCAAAAATAGGTGCCTCGATGGCCGTGTTTAACTTGTGCCTGGGATTAGGGTTTTACCTGTTGGTACAAATATTAATGGAAAGCTTGTTTTTACAACTCGAAGCCAACAAGCGCGCCGATAATACCAGCATTGCATCGTATATTGATTTTAAGCTAGTCCAAAAGAAGTTTAAGGGTGTTTTGATTAAAGTTACCGCCCTGCTGTGGTTTGTGGCTTTCGCGAAAAATCTCACTATCGACGATTATCTGTACGATACGGTATTCGACTTTTTAAACGACTCACATAAGTTTAACTCCACTGCGTTCACCTTCAAAAGCATACTGGTATTTATACTGGTGATATGGTTATCGGGTATGCTGGCGCGGGTTATAAGTTATTTTTATGATTTTGCCGGTCAGCAGCAAACCAAGCTTACGCCTCAGGCCAAAAAAACCCGTTCGTCTATTTTATTAATCAGGCTTACCATATTTATTATCGGCTTTTTTGTAGCGGTAAATGCGGCCGGTATACAATGGAGCGAGGTTACTATCGTAATCGGAGCCCTGGGTGTTGGTATCGGTTTTGGGTTACAAAACCTGGTTAATAACCTGGTATCGGGTATTATATTGGCTTTTGAAAAGCCCATACAAGTTGGTGATGTTGTGGAAGTGAGCGGTAAAACAGGAACTATTACAGAAATAGGTATACGTTCAAGCAAAATTGACTGCGGTAATGGCTCGGAATTAATTGTGCCCAACGGCGACCTGATATCGCAACACGTGGTTAACTGGACGTTGACAAACAATAACCGCCAGGTTGAATTGACTATCGGTGTGGCTTATGGCTCGGATGTGGCGAAAATTGATAACATCCTTAAAGATATCATCAATAATCATCAGGAGATTATGAAAACGCCTGCCCCTGCTGTGTTATTAAATGATTTTGGTGAAAACTCGATCAACTTCAAAATCTTTTTCTGGACAGAGGATATAGGCAAATGGGCCGGTTTAAAAAGCAGAGTTATGAGCCAGGTTTACAGTCGCTTTGCGAAAGAAGGTATTGAAATAGCGCAGCCCAAACAAGATATACAGATCCATTTTCCTGTAAATCCGGATTCTGAAAATCCAGGTACTCTCACACTTCCTACAAAAAATCCTCCGGAGAAAGATCAGTAAAGTATTTTTTATGCCGCACAAAAAAATCGATCACGATACTGCGTTTATACATACCTGTTAAATTGTATTTGCGATAGCGCGATTTAACCGTAGTGATATTTTTGTTAAACAGATTACGGATAAAGTTTTGATGAGCTTTGCTTACTGCCCAGGCATCTTTACGTTTACCCTCGCTGATAAAACGGAATATCGCAATAAAATCGAGCGTCATCCTTATTGGGATAATGATTAGCGCACGCATAAAAGGTAAATTCTTTTTAAGCAGTACCAGGTTGTTACGAAAGTTGAGGTAGGTTTTAAACGGGTTTTCGGTATTTAACGTGCCGCCGCCAACGTGAAACACTTCCGATTCGGCACAATACATTACTTTCAGTCCGATGTTTTTTAAGCGCCAGCAAAGGTCAATTTCTTCCATGTGAGCAAAAAAGCGTTCGTCAAAACCACCGATCTCATCCCAATATTTTTTTTTAATGAACAAAGATGCACCGGATGCCCAGAATACTTCTTTGGAGCGTTGATATTGCCCACAGTCTTCTTCTATTTCATAAAACATACGCCCTTCGCAAAAGGGGTAACCAAATTTATCGATAAAACCACCGGCAGCGCCAGCGTGTTCGAAATGCGTTTTTTGCTTGAAAGATTTGATTTTAGGGGCCGCGGCTGCGATGAGTTCATCGCTTTCCATCAAACTAATCACGGGTTCGATCCAGCCCGGCACTACTTCGATATCAGAGTTAAGCAAGATGTAATAATCAGCTTCTACCCTACTCAACACCCGGTTATAGCCACCGGTAAAGCCGTAGTTTTCGTTATTTTGTAAAACAGTGATAGATGGGTAGATCTCTTTTAAAAACTCCACAGAGCCGTCGGTTGAAGCATTATCGCCTACTACAATTTCAAGATTGGGATAAGTGGTAGCCAATACGGATGGCAAAAAATTCTGAAGATAACTTTTGCCGTTCCAGTTTAATATAACAATGGCAACTTTAGGTAACACTACACTCATTTATTCACATCCTCCGGTTTAAACTTCCATCTTCTGTGCGACCATAGCCAAAATTCAGGCTGCCTGTTTATCATCATTTCTAAATATTTAACATGAGTGTTTGTAATTTCGTAAGGCTCACTGTCCTTTGCATTGTCTGTCATTGGCACCAGCGTATATTCGTAATATCCGCGTTTAACGCGCCTGATATCACAAAAGACAACAGCGCTGTCAGTCATTTTCGCAATTTTTTCGACACCTAAAAAAACCGCTGTGGGCTGGTTTAAAAAGGTGGTAAAGTAATGTGCCTCGTGTTGTACAGGTGTCTGATCGGATACCAAAACGGTAAAAGTCAGCTCATTGCGATATTCGGCAATGGTGCGTAAGGTCTTTCTCATCGGAACCAATATAGCCCCAAAGCGTCCGCGTACTTTTGTAAAAAAATCATCCGCCCTTTTATTAGATAATGGTTTAAAAACGATAATGCGTTTATATTCGGTTAAAAAGCTAAAGCGGTGCGCAGCCATTTCCCAATTACAGTAATGCCCTACTGCGCCAATAATGCTTTTTCCTTGCTGAAAGTATGTTTCTACCAAGTCGCTGTTAGTTGCTTTTACACGTTTTATAACTTCCTTTTCAGATATGGTAATCAGTTTTATCGTTTCAACTACCAGGTCGGCAAGATATTTAAAGTACTTTTTTTCAATATCCTTCCGCTCTTTTTCACTCTTATTAGGAAAGGCATTGCGCAGATTTTCTTGCACAACTTTGCGCCGGTAGCCGATGATATAAAATATAACCAGGTATAAAAAATCCGACAATAAATACAATATCCAAAAGGGCAATAACGAGAGCAGGTATAAAAAGAATATTACTAATCGTGAAAGACCTTCTTTAATCATTATTTTTGCAAATTCCGCCCACAAACATAAAAAATATATATGTACGAAAAAGGAGCTATTTTGCCAATGTTCTATTTACCGCCGGTAGCCTGGTTTGCAGAATTAAATAAATATAAAAGCGATATACTGATTGATAAAGAAGAACATTTTATAAAACAGACATATCGTAACCGCGCGCATATCTATTCGCCCGATGGCATGTTAGCCCTTACTGTGCCTGTTGTTAAAGGCGCCAAAGTGCATACCAAAGTAAAAGATGTTAAGATTAGCTATGATTTTAACTGGCAGCGCCTGCACTGGATGAGCCTGCAGAATTGTTACAGGCGCTCTGCGTATTTTGAGTTTTATGAGGATGAGTTTGGTCCTTTTTATCACGAAAAGTTTGAGAACCTGTTTGATTATAACCTGCGATTGCTGACGGTAATTTTAAAAGCTCTAAAGATCAAAGCTGATATTAAATTTACTGAAGATTATGAACCGATATATACCGGTCGGCATGACCTTCGATTAACGCTCGACCCTAAAAAACAAACTCAGGTTGCTCAAAAACCATATTTTCAATTATTTGAAGAAAAACATGGATTTTTGAACAACCTGAGCATTATCGACCTGCTGTTTAACCAAGGTCCGCAAACGGTTAATTATTTATGACCTTACTTGGCAAATTCCGGTTTTAGCAGTTGTGGTACGGCTTTACGCATTTTCTCAACTTTGGGTACCGAAACGGCTTGTATGTAACCGCTTTCGGGATGTAAACGATAGTACCCCTGGTGGTATACTTCGGCCGGATACAGTACTTTGTATGGTACAACTTCGGTTACAATGGGCTTATCATAATGGTGGGTTCCATTAACTTTTTTGATCTCGGCCTCCACTGTAGTTTTTTCTTCGGGTGTACGATAAAAGATAGCCGAACGATAATCTTCGCCATCATCCGGCCCCTGGTAATTTAACTCGGTGGGGTTATGTGCGTAAAAGAAAGCTTCAACTAATTGTGCATAACTGATCACAGCCGGGTTATAATAAATCTGCACCGATTCTGCATGGCCGGTGTTTTTTTCGCAAACCTGCTCGTAAGTTGGATTTTTTAACAGTGCCGCCAGCATAACCTGCTACCACTTTATTCACGCCTTTTAATTCGGACATGGCCTCGCTCATAGCCCAGAAACAACCTCCTGCAAAAGTGGCTACTTTTTCACCGGCTTTAGGTTCGGGTAATTTAGCAAATGTGTGATCTTCTGGCTGGCCATTAGCACAACCAATTGACAACCATATTATACTTAACAAAAACAAACTGATCTTCTTCATGAGTTATTAATTTTATAATTGAATTTACGCAAATAACCGGCTTGCGGTTGCGTTGCTTACAAATAGTTTATCATTTAAGTTTCACATTATCGTTTTTGCTTAAGCGGGATCAGCAAATGATCGAGTCCGTTGATCTTGATTTCGTGTATGGTATGCAGCATCATGCCCAGGCTGCCTTTCGGGAAGCCCTGAGCATACATCCATTCGAGGTAATGCACGGGAATGTCGCATATCATGGTGCCTTTATACTTCCCGTAAGGCATAGGCGTAACAATGATTTTTTTAAGGATATCAGGATTCAAAGTCGTATGTGATCTATACTCACAAAGATATCATTACCAATATCTTTTTTGAACTTCGCGTGCAATAAAAAATCCGGCGGCTACCGAAAATAGAGCCATCAAACCCAGGTTTACCTTAACCGATGTGGAAATTGGCGGCACATATTCTATTCCGTTTTCATCAGCTACGGCGGGTATCTGAACATAACGGCCGCTCGATGGTATGGCGGTATCTTCAAAATGATCAACGAGTTCTTTAAATTCTTTAGCTAACTCTTTTCCGCGCATAGCGTAACCATGTCCTGTTGATACGGTTCGAGGCTCCAGTGCATATAGTTTTCGTACAGATTCAGCAGCCATAGCCCAATCGGTAGTTAAATATTTTGGTGGGCCTGATAGCTTTTGCGCGAAGGTTAAAGCATATATCGCCGATTCGGTTTTTGTGGTAGTAAAGGCATCGCCGGCAATTAAGGTGGCATTGAGCTTAAAGAATAAAGAAATATGCCCTGGAGTATGACCGGGTGTATGAACTGTCTTCCACTCGGGCAGTTCAGGGATATCGCCGCTGGTGTCCAATGGTTGTATTCTGTCAGTAACATCAATAGGTTTAACCGGGTATGCCCAGGCCATCCATGCCATTAAGCCACCACCAACGGTAGGATCGGCTGGTGGGTAAGATGATTTGCCGGTTAAATAGGGTAACTCTAACGGATGTGCATAAACGGGTACGTCTTCCCAATAATCTAATAACTCCTTTAACGAACCGATATGATCGAAATGCCCATGTGTTAAAATAATGGCTTCCGGTTTGGTGCCTTCGCCGAATAAAGCTTCGGCCATGCCAACAATTTTTGACGCCGATCCTTTAAGTCCGGTATCAACAAGTACCCAACCATTAGCCACACCTTTACGATTAGCTATCATGTAAATATTAACGAACACGGTTTTCATTCCCCACACACCTTGTGCAACCTGGTAATAATTAGCTTTTTTATTAATTTTCATAAGATAGATTACATACAACAATATGTTGAGCAACATTAAACTTCGCGCTGTGTTTTACCGGAATATGAAAAAATTAATTATTAATTAACATTTAATTGACTGGTTTTTTGAAAACACATTGCCTCAAACTGTGTTTAACATGCAAATAAACAATATTATGGAAGCATTTGAAACTACATTAACAGGAAGCGATGGCAACATAGACGGCATTGTTACGCATATTTCGAAAGAGGCTTATCATTTTGCCTCGTTAGATAATACCTTGCAATTAACCATAGCCAAAAATATCGATGGTAAATGGGTGCGCCTATCGGGTAGTGAGCCTTATTTTTCGGGCTGGCTTGATGAATTAAGCGAGCGCATTGCCGCCAGACCCGTAACGGTTAAAACTCACAAAGCTCCGGTTGATGAAACAAAAGTACTTGCAAAAAAGACTACTGAACCAGCTACAAAGAAAACGCCGCCAACTCCGGTTAAAAAAACTGCATCAGCCGAAAAGAAAATTGCACCGGCAGCAGTAAAAAGAGTTGCCACCGCACCATCAATTAAAAAGGCTAAACTAAAAGCCGAACCTGCCAAAAAAACTACCGCAACAGTTGCTGCAAGTAAGAAAGGTAAAGTATCTTCGCCTGCAACAAAAAAATAAACGATGGAAAAACGGAATTTGGGCGGCACCGGAATAGCGGTTAGTCCGTTATGCTTTGGCGGCAATGTTTTTGGTTGGACGATTGACGAAGTGCAGGGCTTTAAGCTGTTAGACGCGCTTACCGAAGCCGGTATAAACTTTATTGATACCGCGGATGTGTACTCGACCTGGGCGCACGGCGGAGAAGGCGGCCAATCGGAAACTATTATAGGCAACTGGTTACAAAAGAGTGGCAAACGCGACAGCGTAATTATTGCCACCAAGGTTGGTAAAGAAATGGGGCCGGGTAAAAAGGGGCTGTCTAAAGCTTATATTACCAAAGCGGTTGAAGATTCGCTTAAAAGGTTACAAACTGATTATATTGACTTGTATCAATCTCACGATGACGACCAGGAAACACCGCTGGAAGAATCGTTGGAGACGTTTACCGATCTGATTAACCAAGGAAAAGTGCGAGCCATTGGTGCTTCCAATTACAGCGGCTTACGTTTAGCTGAAGCTTTGAAGGTAAGTAAGGATAACAACCTGGCCGCTTACCAAACTTTACAGCCATTATACAACTTATACGACCGGGAAGACTTTGAAAAAGACAAGCTACCGGTATGTCTCGAAAATAATATCAGTGTGATTAATTACTATTCGCTGGCGAGCGGATTTTTGACCGGCAAATACCGTACGCAGGAAGATCTGGCTAAAACCAGACGTGCCAGCAATAAAAAGTATTTTAACGACCGAGGATTTAAGATTTTAAAAGCGCTGGACGAAGTTGCTGCTCAGTATAACGCCAACCCTGCACAGGTATCTATTGCATGGCTGTTAGCACAACCAACCATTGTCGCCCCTATTGCCAGCGCAACCACAGTTGAGCAGTTAGGTGATTTGATAAAGGCAACAGAATTGAGGTTGGATGAGGAAGCAATAAAATTGCTATAACGCCAGCACCGTTGATTAAGATGATTGTTATGATTAGATGATTATTCTTTTCGTGAAAAAATGTATTGTTGAAGAGAAATAATTACTGCTAACACGATAATGCAGGATATCTCTCATATTCGTTCGAGATGACAATTTTTTAATTAATCTTTACTTAAAAACTTCGCGTACCATTTACCTGATGCTTTGACGGTGCGTTTTTGGGTGGCGAAATCGACATGGATAATGCCGAAGCGCGGACGGTAACCTTCGGCCCATTCAAAATTATCGGTAAGCGTCCATACAAAATAGCCCGCAACTTTACAACCTTCATTTTTTGCTTTAAGCACCTGGGCGATATGATCCTGCAGGTATTGTACGCGGAGCGGATCGTTTACTTCGTCGTTTTCTACAACGTCCGGAAAAGCCGCGCCATTCTCGGTAATGATGATTTTTTTCACCTGAGGGTACGCGTCAAACTTTTTAATGATGTTGTAGATGGCCTCGGGATAAACCTCCCAGTTCATATCCGTTATGGGTACGTTACGTTTTTTCAGCTTTAACATACCTCGCCCCAATGTAAGGTATAAAAATTGAGGCTTTTACAATCTCACGGGTATAGTTTTGCAAGCCGATAAAGTCAAAATCGAAAACCATTAATTCTTCATCACCGGGAAGGATATACTTATTGATCTCACTAAACACCTTAACATCATTTGGGTAACCTAAGCCCGACACAGCCTCAATAAACAAACGGTTTAAAAAGGCATCGGCACGCCTTGCAGCGGCAACATCTCTTGGCTTGGCAGAATAAGGCTCGATATACGAACAGGAAAACGTAGTACCTATTTGTGCTTCGGGACAAAGTTCACGTAAGAGTCTCCCTCCTGTTGCCATGCATAAAACCGCATGATGAGCTGCCGGCAGAAAGTTTTTAACGCCGGTTCGTCCGGGTGCATGTACGCCCAAAAAATAACCTGCACCCACAAATACAGCGGGCTCGTTCATCACCATCCAGTGTTTTACACGATCGCCAAAGTATTTGGCACAGACCTTAACATAGTTACTAAACCAGTTGACCACTTCGCGGTTTGTCCAGCCGCCCTTCAGTTCAAGTTCGTGCGGCAAATCCCAATGGTAAACGGTAACCCAGGGCTGAATGCCACACTCAAGACAAAAGTCGATTACCCGGTTATAAAAATCAATCCCAGCTTGGTTAATATCACCTGTGCCTGCGGGTATAATACGCGGCCATGAAATAGAAAAGCGGAAATTTGGAATGTTTAACTGTTTAATCAGCAGGATATCTTCGCGGTAGCGGTTATAAAAATCATTCGCAATTTCAGGATGATCGCGGTTTAAAATTTTACCTTTTTTACGGGAAAAAACATCCCATACGGAAAGTCCCTTGCCATCTGCACTATAAGCACCTTCTATTTGAGGTGCGGCAGTTGATACGCCCCACTCAAAATTATCGCCAAAAAGTTTTTTGTTAAGATCGGTTATTTCGATACCAGATTCCATCAATAGTCCAGGTCAAGCTAAATATTTGCCTAAACTGTAAATTTTAATTCAAAACAGAATAGAAAATTAAATAAATAATAATTTTCAGTGCATAAACGACGAACGCATACCACGTAAAAAGAGCGCTCTCTTAATTGTTTTGATCAGCAGAAGTGAATTCAGTAATGCTCTCATGTTATGATTGTTTAATTATTTAAAGGTACCCTCTATTGTTTAAGTTATCATGCTGCTAATATTACTATTACGTTAACACTTGTTGATAATGTTGCAATATTATTGGCGTAACAGAAAAAGTATTGCCATCTTTTTTTTATATTGCTGCGAATAACACAACCAAACCTTGTATGAATAAACAGTATTATCTGGCTTTTTTAAGCTTAGCATTCTTATTACCTGCCTGCTCCCGGTTTTATGCCCCTGTTTTATATAATAATAATGCATCATATCAGCCCAAGCCTATGTCTACCGATGAAGTAAAATCGGCAAATTATGTTTCAGAAGGATTAGAATGGGCGCCAGGCCTCGATTTTTATGATAATATTTACATGGGGCAATTGAGCATTGACAGGGCAAACACCTTTAAGTTTATTACTGTGGCTTATGGCGCTTTTGGATACGCAGGTGCTTACCAAAACACATCGATACAACAAGGCGACCCTAATTACTTTAGCAGCAGATCCTTCGCGGGATATGGCGGAAGAGCGGCGGCAAGTTTTTTTATTCCTTTAAATGAAAGGGTAGATTTCAGGTTAATTGGTGTTGAACTTAACTATAGTAATGAATTTGGTGATTACTCTGATTTTAGAAAAGCGTCAAGGCAATATTCCGGTTTCCACACAGACATAAACAATCAACTTTTAAGCGCTGGGTTAACCACAGAAGTGGCATGGCGTGGCCGCCATAATCCGGATATTCATTATTCACTAAGAGGCTATGTGGGAAAGGCTTTAGGAAATCATGATTATAATGATTTTGTTGATTATGACACCAAGAGTTCGCAATATGAGAATATTAACTGGGCAGCCAGTTTTTTGCATGCAACTTAAAAAGTACTATTTTGTTTTTGAGCGACAAGCAGCTGATGGCAACACAGATATTAAATTTGGTTTTCGTTTTTAAAAAAACTACTCCGAATACACGCTCTGTACCTTATCGCGCAAGTTATAGCCCGAAACCATCACTTCGCCATAAGCGCCAGCCGTACGGATAGCGATCAGGTCGCCGCGGAAGGACTCAGATAGTTCAACATCCTTACGGAAGCAATCGGTGCTTTCGCAGATAGGGCCGACAACATCGTAATGCAGTTGTACATTGTCAGAAGCGAGTTGTGAGTTGGGTCGATTTAAATTTTCTATCGTATGATAAGCCTGGTAAAGCATCGGACGGATCAGCTCTGTCATGCCGGCATCGAGGATAAGGAAGTTCTTTTTCAAACCATTCTTTACATATAACACCCGGCTTATTAATGCTGCTGATTGTGCCACTAAAGCGCGGCCTAATTCGAAATGCACTTCCTGATCGGGCTTTACATTTAGAAAATCGTTGAATACTTTAAAATAGCTTGCGAAATCGCAGATGGAGTTTTCATCAGGATTGTAATAATCCACACCTAAACCTCCGCCTAAATTTAAAACCTTTATGGGCAGTCCGTGATCTTCAAACCATTGCTGCAACTCGTTTACACGGATGCACAGGTTTTTATAAACGCTCAGATCGGTAATTTGTGAACCGATATGGAAATGTATGCCTAAAAATTGCAGGTTAGGGCATTTGCCTAAAGCTTCGGCAACGGCAGGAAGTTCCCAGGTGTTTATGCCGAATTTATTTTCTTCGAGTCCGGTGGTGATAAAATGGTGCGTATGCGCATCAACATTAGGGTTAATGCGTATGGCTACAGCTGCCGTTTTACCTTTGGCTTTCGCCAGATCATTAATGATCTGCAGTTCCTGCACCGATTCCACATTGAAACAGAATATCTCGCGATCTAAAGCTTCGTTTATTTCTTTATCAGATTTACCCACACCGGCAAACACCACTTTGCTTTTATCAAAACCATGTTCGATAGCCGCTTTTACCTCGCCGCCGCTTACACAATCGGCGCCCAAGCCAAAGCATTGGATGATATCCAAAACTTTCGGATTAAAATTAGCCTTCATGGCATAATGCACATGAAAGTTATAAGCAGCAGCCGCATCGCTGCAAGCCTGTAAAGTTTGTTTCAGCAGGTTAAGATCGTAATAGTAAAACGGAGTTTCTAATTGCTGGAAACGGGATATGGTATTTGTGTTGAACATTGTGATTAGTGTTATGAGTTGTGTGTTGCCAGTTGTGAGTTTCAGTTGGACTGCCTTATAAAACTGACAACTGAAAACCCGCAACTCACAACTGTTAAAAAAGTCTGCTGTGTAAACTGCGTAAAGCTTCTACCTTATCGCCGGTTTTAACCAGTATGGATATGTTATAGCTGCTGCCACCGTACGATATCATGCGTACAGGTATATGTTTAATGGCTTCGAGCACTTTGGCCGCATAACCATGTGTTTCAGCCCTAAAATCGCCAACCACACAAATAATAGTCTGGTTAACATCAACCTCAACAGTGCCAAAGGTAGTGAGCTCGCTGCGGATCTCCTCAAGATGTGTTGTATCGTCGATGGTTAATGATACGGCAACTTCAGAAGTGGTGATCATATCGATAGCCGTGCGGTAACGCTCAAATACTTCGAACACCTGGCGCAAAAAGCCATGTGCCAATAACATCCGGCTGGAGTGTATGTTAATTGCGGTGATGCCATCCTTAGCGGCGATGGATTTGATCTCGCTCCTATCGCTGTTGCTGTTGATGAGTGTGCCTGGCGCGGTTGGCTCCATGGTATTGAGTAACCTAACCGGAATTTTATATTTCTGTGCCGGGAACACACTTTGCGGGTGCAGTATCTTGGCGCCGAAGTAAGCCAGCTCGGCAGCCTCGTCGAATGATAACTGCGCGATGGGTTTGGTGCCTTTCACAATCCGCGGATCGTTATTGTGCATACCATCGATATCTGTCCAGATTTGCACCTCTTCAGCACGGATTGCAGCACCAATCAATGATGCGGTATAATCGCTCCCGCCACGGCGCAGGTTGTCAACTTCGCCAAAACTATTACGGCAGATGTAACCTTGTGTGATGAATAGTTTATTATCGCCGTGTTTGGTTAACAAAGGCGTTAAATGCGTAGTAATATGATCTATCTCTGGCTCGCCGTCTTCGTCGATCTTCATAAAATCGAGTGCAGGTAGTAAAACCGATTTTACACCTAACTCCTGCAAATAAACATGGTATAACGTGGTAGATAGTAATTCGCCCTGCGCGAGAATAACCTTGTCTTCAATACCTGTAAAGTAATCATTAGCGAAAGCTGAAAGCAGGTCAAAATGATAATCGATCACCTCTTTACCTAAAACAAGGTATTCGTTTTTAATAAACAGGTCTTTAATAAATACCTCATACTTAGCCTTTAAAACAGCAATAAACGTGGAGGCTTTGGGTTTATCGCCGGCAAGGTAAGCCTGCCCTATCTCAATCAAACTATTGGTAGTACCCGAAACCGCCGACAGTACCACAATCTGCCTCTCGGCAGGATTGATGATATCCAGTAGTTTCTTCATGCGTTCGGGGCTTCCAACGGATGTACCTCCGAATTTTAAAACTTTCATTTAACTCTATTTAAGATATAAAAAGCAACATGCAGCATAACTGCATCAGGAGGCCAAAAATAGGATTTTAAGAGTTAAGCGTGAAATTAATTTGTGTAGACGCTTTCTAAACGCGATATAATGATCTGATCGTAGGTTTAATTTGTTCTTTATTTGTAAGATCGCTAATTGATAACCTCTGATCGGCATAATTGGTTAAGCTATTATTTAAATATATTTCAAGAAAGGTTTGTGTTGATCTTCCGTATGTTACCTTAAACTCGATGTGACTTATAGATGACCAGGTTCTAAATCCGAGTTCCTGCGTCCATAAACCTTCTTTCGCAAGTTTAAGTTGTGGCAATTTATTTTTAAAATCCTTATACCCTGAATGGATTAAAAATGATCCTCCAATAATTGTCAGCGCTGGCAAAAAATACCATGTATCTCCCAATATATAAAGCCCAGCGGCAATTAATATCGAACCTAAAACGATTGAGGATATTTTACTGCTTGTGGTTATATAAAAAGAGTACGTATAGTTAGCAGGTGGCCGAATTGATAGTGAATAAGGTGGGTTGGAAACATTATCAATGAGAGTATTTCTATGTACATATGATCCATCAGGCAGAGGTAACCATTTCATTTTGTTAACAGAACCAAATGCAAACATGGTTATTGCTATTGCTAAATATCCAAATGCCAGATCTACATTATTAAATTTATATTTTGCAGATGTGAACCATATTGTTACCATCAATAAAATTGCTATAGTAACCGGGATAATATATATATTCACAAAACGCTGCTGCTTAGGCTTGAGGTTCATGTCACAATTTATCGCCTAAACATAATGAGTAAATCCTAATTGGCCAAAACTGGTTTAACAATTACTTGTTAACTCACCATGCATCCTTACAAAAACCCGAAAGATAATTCAGGCGTGATAGCTTACGAAATTGGCGATGACTATATTATTGCTCAGTTTCAGGATGGCAGCGCTTACCTATATAATTACAAATGCGCAGGCAAAGGCAATATTGAAAAAATGAAAACGCTGGCCGTTGCCGGGGAAGGGTTAACCACTTTTATTAACCAAGTGGTGAAAGACAGATATGCCAAGAAAGTCCATAGTCCATAGTCCATAGTCCATAGTCCATAGTCCATAGTCCATAGTGTGCAATTTCTGCTGTGCTGTATTGTTTTATATTTCTCATTTCAAAGAACTTTAGATCAACGCGGTCGCAGCATTGACGTTCTAAAATTAAGTCTTTGAAATGGGGTAAGTGGTGCATCATATACTGCACTATAACATTTGAAATTGCTGTTGATAACATCAACAATGCGTGGAGTTGGGCGTATCTACTTTACTTTTATCGCCGTTACCCTTACCGGGTTATCTTCCTTGGTTTCGAAAATGATTTCGGTATCGGTGAGCTTACTTACATAAAACGGGAACTGTCGCGTTTTACCATCGGGCATAATTTCTTTGTAACGGACGTAGTTGCTGTCAACTTTGTATTGCCCGTGCGACAGCATTTTGCCTTCCCACATCATCACCAACTCACCGTTGGCCGAGAATTGTACGGATGGAGCTTTTTCGCTTAGCTCCTTCGCCGACAAGGTATCGGGCGGATTAGGTGAATACGGCTTTTCAACTTTAATGTACTTCCATTTACCAATTACTGCTTCGGGTTTAACTGACGATTTGCAGGCGGCCAGCATTAATATCACCGTAAAACAGAAAAGCGCTTTATTCATGCCACTAAAATAAAAATACTATGATAATTAATTTTGTAAAGCAGCCTGTTGCAAATCGAAAACATCAGCCAGCAATTCAAACGAACGCACTTTGTCTTCGGGTAGATGGGTAATGGTAGCAGCCATAATTTCGTCGGCATCGCAGTTTTGCGCCAGGTCGATAATTTGTTGCTTCACCTGCCCTGGTGTACCGGCAATAATGCGGTTACCGTTGGCCTCCATCCGCATCCTATCCTGAATAGTATATGGATAGTCTTTTATATCGCTGTAAGGCGGCATACCTTCACGTACCTCTCCTTTTTCCATCTGCAAAAACACATGCAGCAGCGAACTTTTTAATTCGTTGGCCTTTTCTTCGGTATCGGCACATAAAACCCATATTGCGATAAGCACCTCGGGCTTAGGAAACAGATCGGAAGGAATAAAACGCTGGCGATAAGCCTGTATAGCTTCTTTAACGCCATTTGCGGCAATAAACTGTGCGAATGCCAAACCAAGGCCCATTTCTGCAGCGATATAGGCACTGGTGCCGCTTGAAGTGAGCATCCATATCGGCGGTTCATCATAAACTACCGGGATAGCTTTTACCGGGCCGAATTGCGTTTGCACACGATCGTTAAAATACAATTGCAGTTCGTTAACCTGTTGTATATAATCCTCTTCTTTAAAACGGTTACCGGGATTAAGCAGCGAGGCAGTGATCCTGTCGCCGCCCGGCGCGCGGCCAACACCGAGGTCAATCCGCCCGGGCGCGAGGGTTTCCAAGAGCCGGAAGTTTTCGGCAACCTTAAGCGAACTGTGGTTAGGCAGCATAATACCACCCGAACCCAAACGGATGCTTTTGGTAACTGCGGCTAAATGAG
>Ga0207098_10237_pt1 | contig 18201 bp, 18 predicted proteins | sample Alteio_BWMinHeat_84_FD_153548 | JGI IMG/M metagenome (GOLD analysis project Ga0207098, IMG submission 153548) | Enriched cells from forest soil in Barre Woods Harvard Forest LTER site, Petersham, Massachusetts, United States -... | ecosystem: Environmental > Terrestrial > Soil > Temperate forest >...
TTGCAACTCTCTACTTAGAAAATTGCAACAAAGCGATTGAGAATGAAGTCAAATATGATCTTGATTTTGGAAAGAAAGAGGTCGATGCCGGCAATCTAAAATCTGCCAAAGCGCATTACGAGAGCGTAATTCGAATGCTTTACAGGGATCAGTCGAATCCTAAGTTCATTGAATCTAAAGAACAACTCGAAAAAGTCAAAAAGCAGATCGATGAAGGGGACCAAGGAATATGAGTAAGATGGCGGTACTCACTATTCTTAAAGATGGTGCCGTGATCAAGACGATTAATGTCGAAGGCGATACCTTCTTAGGTAGGTCGAAGGACTGCCAGATTCGTCTGGAAGATCGTGCGATCTCTAGACGTCATGCCCTATTTCGCAAGGTTGGGGATGGCGTTCAGGTCGAGAAGAAAAGTGAATTTGCTCCACTCTTCATCAATGGCGCTGAATCTACATCAGCGGTATTAAAAGAAGGCGATATCGTTTCTGTTGGTGGATATGTCATTCGGTATGGTTCAAAAACTGGGCAAGAAGGTGCACCAGCAACATCAGGCCAATCTGCAGGCGAAACAGCAAGTGTTGCGGACAATCAAACATCAGACAGTGCGTCTTCTGGGATAACTCCAGCCGACGGTCAGGCAGGAGAAGGTCAATCAGGAGATGGTTTTTCAGCGGAGGAAGGAAGCAGTTCTGAAAAAGGCCCAGCAGATTCGTCTGGGGCAAGTAGTCAGGCACAAGCGGGACAAGAAGCTTTTGCAGAAGGTGTGGGTTTCGCAGAGGGCAATCCATCCGAGCCGTCTCAAGACGAAAAAACCAAAATTACGGCACAGCCAAAGCTCACAGCTAAATTAGTATTTCGTTCCGGGACTGCCAATGTGATCGAGTATGAAATCAGGAATAATGAAGTTCTCATTGGGCGTGGCAAAGATTGCGACGTCGTACTAGCCGACAAAAAATGCTCGCGCAAAAACTCATTGATCAAAAGACAAGGCATTCATTACGTCATCAAAGACCTGAATTCATCAAACGGAACTTTTGTAAATGGAGTTAAGATTTCGGAGCAGGAATTATCAGGTGATGACGTCATCAAGATCGGCGCCATTGAATTTCAGATCAAGATCACGAGTCTTGATTACGTCAATCAAGAAAAAGATTTTGAACTGCCACCAGAAGAATCTGTTGAGCCGGCTCCCAACGAAGTTTTTGGTGCAGAAGGCCAGCTAGGAGCTGCAGCTGCAGTCCCCGAAATGGGGCAAGCAGTAGTTCCCGGAGCCGTACCTGCCCAAGGCACAGGAGAAATCGCTGGAATAGCTGGAATAGCCGGAATTTCACCTGCCAGCGGAGGTAAGAAGACGCTCCTCGAAAGGTTTAGGGCAGCTTCGAAACGGACTCAATATCTAATCATCGCTGTGATTCTACTTTTTGGCTATGTGCTTAGTAACTTAAATGAAGAAGAGCCAGTTCCAGCCAAAGGTAAGAAAACGGTTGCGGCCTCGAAGACGCCCAATCCACTAGCGTCCAACCTACCTGTTTCAGCGACTTTTGAATCTCTTACGCCTGAACAGAAAAAATTTGTTCAAGCCCAACATCAACTCGCTTTTGATTACTACAAGAATAAGGAATATGACAAAGCTCTCTTTGAAATTCAAAAGATCTTTGCTCTAGTTACTGACTATAAAGATTCTCGAGAGATTGAAAGATATGCAAAAGAAGGTCGGAGAAAATTAGAGGCACTTGAAGAAGAGCGACGAAAAAAAGAGGAAGAAGCCAAGTTAAAGGCAAAAGTTGCGGAGCTTGTAGAGGCGGCTCAAAAATTGATGGATCAGTCAAAGTTTGATCAAGCCAAAGAACTTTTCACTGAAATTCTGACCATCGATCCGGACAATCCTACAGTCGCAGGTTGGCGAAAACAAATTGAAACCTATGAAGAGCAGCTCAAACTGAAGAAGCAACAAGAGCAAGTTCAGAGCGACATTAATCAACAGGGATGGAAAGAGTTCAAAGAAGGGCTAAAGCTGAAAAAAGAAGGACACTTCTACACGGCCATCGCCAGTTTCCAAAAAGTAATGGATATCGGATCGACGGATAAAAAATTAGTCCTGGGTTCTAGGCAAATGATAGCCCGATGTAAAGCTGCAATCAAAGGAATGCGTGATCCTGTTTTAGCAGAGGCTAAGAAACTCGAGGAATCTGGTGACTACGTAAAAGCTTTTGCGCTCTATCAGAAAGCCACTCGAATCGATCCGTATTTCAACGGTGGATATGCAGGAATGAATCGCATAAAGGGGGTACTGCACGAGCGGGCCCGAGGACTTTACACCGAGGCTATTCTTGCCGAGAGCTACAGCGACTTCGAAACTGCTTATAAGAAGTTTCAAGAGTGCTTAAGCGTGGCACCCCAAGATGATATTTACCACGATCGTTCTTTGAGGCGATTGGGTCGCTATATTAAAAAGTGGGAGGATACAAAACAGTGAGTGGGAACGCAGAGATCAAGGCTATCAGTACGTTTCAGAGTCAAGGCAAAAGACCCGTCCAAGAAGACTTTCTGATGGTTCAGCGGGAGAAGGGGATTTTTATCGCAGCCGATGGGTTCGGTAATCCCAGTTTGACGCCGGCTAAAGTGGCGTGTGAGGCCGTACAGAGCTTTCTTTTTAAGGAGGCAGGAGACTTAGATGCTACGCTGCCCTTTGTTTTGCGGACCTATTTTTCGTTGGCAGGGAACGTTCTGTTTAATGCCCTCATCCATGCAAATAGAAAGCTAATGAATTTGAATCAGGGCAAGAGCATGTCCGAAAAGGGCGGGACCTCTATGGTAGCCGGGTTTTTGGACGGTGATCTTCTTGCTTTGGCTAATGTCGGGGACTGTTCAGCGTGGATTTTTAGAGAGGATCGGTGTGCGGATTTAGTGATTCCACGGTCCTACAGTAGATTAGTTGATCCTTTTGGAAAGGCTAATACAGGTGATCTACGCGCTCCACTGATGGCTCTTGGGATGGCCGAAGATTTGGAACCCGAAATTATAGAATGTAAAATTCAGCCGGGGGACTGGATCGCCTTTGCAACCGATGGTATACCCAACGAATTAAGAGAAAAAATACTGGAAATTAAACTAAAAAAGTTGAATTTAGCTCAGGCGGTTAAGGATTTTCAGAAGGCACTCGAAGGGTTATTGTCGGAAGGTAAATCAGATAAAGGAAATGTCAATACCCACGATAATGCAGTGATATCCTTGATTATTTTTTAAATATGTGTTTAATATTTTGGCTACAACAGGGTGAGTGAACTTGTTTGACTTATTAAATAAAAGTCGTATATAATTAATTAGATACACCCTAGTGTTGACGAGATTGAAAAAGGAGGTAATGCTTTCTGCTTCTGTTTCCGACAAGGAGACAGGAGAAGGAGTTCGGGTATGAAAAGCTTCTTCAGAGAATTTTGGCACAAATGTTGGAACGAATTTAGGACAGGCTTTGTGCCGAGGTTTGCAAAAGATGAGCGAGGTCAGTCTACTACCGAGTATATTTTAATGCTCGCGATAGTGGTCATGATTGCAATGCAGTTCAAAAAGAACTTCCAGGGACGAATCAAAGCTCTCGTGGATAAACTCGGCACCCAGGTAGATTCGGCTATTGACTCGAATGAATAACAGGGGCAGAAGTGTTCACTCATTTCTTATCTAATCTATACTTAGATGAAAATGGCCAAGGTACAGTAGAATATATTCTTATTATTTCAGTAATCGTAGTGGGTGCCGCTCAAATTCGAAAACAGGTTTTGAAGGCTCTAGATAAAGGTCTTTTACGTATAGGATCACAGATAGAAAAGGACATAAAGACAGGAAGGGCTCCCCTGAGTGTCTGGGAAAATTGACCTCATTCACCTGGCGGTTGTTCTCATCTCTCTCATTTCCATAATCACAGATATTGTTTGGGGTAAAATCTACAACTGGTTGACGATTCCTACTGCGCTGGTTGGACTCATTTATGCTGCATCTGTGCATGGTTGGCACGGTCTATTTGACTCCCTAGGTGGTGTAGGATTAGGTCTGCTGCTATTTGGTTGGATTTTTTACGTCGGATGGATGGGCGGAGGGGACGTTAAGTTGCTGATGGCCTTAGGGGCTCTCGGTGGGTATCGATACGTCGCTGAAGTTGCACTTCTGAGTATTCTTATCGGTGGATGTATTTCGGTCGGAATTCTACTAGTACGAGGTAGAATGCTGAAATTTACACTAAAAATGTACGATTTTCTTCTCTCCTTTTTTATTAAAGAACTCGATCTCTTTTTACCGAAATTAGATCAGAAGCTGACCATGCCTTTTGGCATCGCCATTGGGCTGGCGGCGATCTGGAATATGTTTTTTCATCCACTGGGATCCTTTTTATGAAACCAGCTGTGAAAGATCAAGAGGGACAAGCGGTAGTCGAGTACATCGTACTTTTGGCCATAGTGGTTGGCTTCTATGCGTTGCTAACAGCTGGATTGGTGAAATTGAAACTGGAAAGACGATTTCAGTTCATCTTTATATCGCCAGTCGCAATGTCCTATAAGTACGGTTTAACATCGGCAACTGGGTTTGATGAAGGTACTCCCAAAAATCATCCCAGAGTTTATGGAGGGGAAGGGAATTTTAGACTTTTTCTTAATCCGGAGCCGGGCCGTAGCCAGTAGTGGTGAGGCACAGAATGGTCAACAGAAGGGTCAGTCGACTATCGAATTCCTGTTGACAATAGTGCTTCTCCTCGCTTTTACGCTTTTCTTCTTTCAAGTGTCTATGATCTTTGCTTTTGGTAATTTTGTTCACTATGCCACTTTTATGTCGGCTCGGTCCTATTTGGCAGCCGGAAATAGTACACAAGATCAGTTTGATCGGGCAAAGAAAGTTATGGGCAGAACCGTCAAGCGATCTGAAAATATGACAGGAATTGATCGCTTCCCTTCTATAGCGCGGGGCGACGGTGATGGTGACCCTCGTGGAGTTGAAATCGGGCCAGGATCAAACTACATCGATGGTAACCGCGACTTAAGTTGGATGCAGGGAGTCCGATATACATTTAGGAGCAGACTCTATTTATTGCCTCTTGCCGGGAGGTTTGATCGAAGTTTGCAGAATTTCGTGAAACTCACCTCGGAGAGCTGGTTAGGAAAAGAACCTTCGGCGGAGGAATGTAGAAGAGCGATTAAAGGGATTTATGATAACGGCTGTTAATGCAGAAATAGGATGCCAGGGACAGAGTGTAATTGAATTTACGCTTTTGGCCTCCATTTTTATTGTTTTTCTAATGATAATGATTAAAGTCAATATAGCAATGCAGGCCGGTATTGTTAATCAGCAATACTCTAGAGCTCAGATTCTTTTCCTAGCATTTAATCATCCATTTTATCCAGAAGCAAAATATCAGACCTCTCAAATAAATTACCAAATGAATCAGATGGTAATAGGTGTTTCCAAGAAAAGTTTTGCTGATGGAAATACACAACCTCCTGATGCTCAAATTGAAGGGATCGTAAGAAGTAAAATAGATGTTGGTTCGAACGAAGCTCAAAAAGAACCTGATGCCAGGGGATTCGTTCGAATTAGAAATACAATCACACTTTGTACTCAGACGTACTGGCTCGGAAACTTGCCCATGAAATCAATGGGTGGGCCACCCCAGTTCCTAGTCGCGTCCTATAATATTAATAATTCGACTAATTTTAGCTATATATGCGGGAGTAAATACCAGTATGAATAATAGAGCAATTACTCTTTCATTAATCATGGCTGGTTTAGCCGTCTTCTTTGTCCAGAGCTATATTTCGAGCGTTGATGAAGAGGCAAAAAAGAGATTCGGCGTGGAAGTCTTGGCAGTGGTAGCAAAGCAAGATATTCGTGAAATGGATACTGTCTCAGAAATGATGCTAGAGTATAGACTAATACCAAAGAAATATCTCGAACCCGCGGTCATTTCTGTAGAAAAAAAAGAAGAAGATAAAGAAACAGCAAAAACTTTGAAGGGTGTTGCAGGAATGGTTGCTGTCGTGCCGATCAAAAAAGGCGAACAGGTGACCTTAAACAAACTAACCGAACTCAATATCAGAACGGGTCTAGCACCCCAAGTGACTCCGGGTAGACGGGCGATTTCTGTTCCGGTCAACGATATTACCGGTATTTCGAAACTAGTAAAACCGGGCGATCGCGTGGATTTAGTCGCTGTTCTCGATATGGGAAACGGTAATAGGGCCAGCAAAATGGCTAAGACCGTGTTGCAAGATGTTGTGGTGCTAGCAACAGGGAGAGCGGTTAGCAATAACGTCGCTCGATTGGTTGAAACCGATTCATATAGCGGTAAAGAACGAATTCGCCCGCTGACTGAAGACTTTTCTTTTACCACAGTGACGTTAGAAGTAGAGCCGCTGCAAGCTCAATACATGGCTTTGATCATGGCGAACGGAGATAATGCAATTACTCTGTCGTTACGCAATAACGACGATACTGAGAGAACCCAACTTTCTGCAACACTTCTCATGGATATTGTGGGACCTGATGCGGAGAGGTTACGAGGAGGTGCGGCCAGACGATGACATCTCCTTTTCAAAACGGTTCTTTGGCCTCCCTACGTATTCTGATCTTTTTTTGTATAGTCCTCAGCAGCCTTATCGTAGATGGCGGAAAAACCCAGGCAGAAACGAAAAAGAATAGATACCAGCGGTCTAAGTTAACGAATGACGAGTCTGAGTCAGTAGCTGATAAACGAAGAATGCTGCTGACCACAGGTGAAGACAAGGCAGTTGACTTGGATTTTGATGTTACTGAAGGAGCAAACGGTGTAACGGCTGGAAATCCGCAGATCGTTCTTCCGCAGCTGGTAAAAATTGGTGGTAAAAGACAGCAAATTAATTTTAAGCCATTGAAAGCGGGCGAAACCACGGTCACGATTCGAGATACCGATGGTTCTATCAGACTTATCTTTTATGTACGAGTGACGGGTAGTAGTCTTCTCAGAATTGCCGGAGAAATTAGGAATTTACTGAGAGATATCGAAGGTGTTGATGTTAGAATTGTAGGTTCTAAAGTAATCGTCGAAGGCGATGTATTAGTTCCTTCCGACTACGGAAAGCTCTACGTTGTACTTCAAGACAAGGCCTATTCCGATTTTGTTATTAACTTAGCGGGGGTATCGCCGCTTGCAATGCAATTGTTGGCTAAGAAAATTCAAGAAGATATCGGTGGTTTTGCTCCGAACGTCAAAACGCGTGTGGTGAATGGCACAATTATTCTTGAGGGAAGTGCTCCTAGCGACGCAGTCAGGGACCATGCAGTCTCAGTAGCTAATCTCTATCTTCCGGAAATGAAGCCCAGCACACTATTGGAGAAAGATCCAACCGTTCAAAAGCTGCCCAAAAAACTGATTATTAGTGAAATTGTAGTCGATACTCCGCCGCCTAAAAAGCAGGAAAAATTGGTTCGTGTGAGCGTCCATTTTGTCCAACTCTCAAAAGATTATAATAAATTATTCGGTTTTAAATGGGCGCCGGGATTTACTTCGGATCCACAGATTTCGGTAGGTCAAACAGTTGCCGGTGGTGCAGGTGCAAGTACCTCAACAGGTGCGGGCGGAGTAAGTTTCACTGGAACGATATCCAGCCTGATTCCAAAACTCCAAGGGGCCCAAGCCGCGGGATATGCACGTGTTCTCAGAACGGGTACGGTAATTGTGCGAAGTGGGCAACCTGCGAAATTGAATGAACAACAGGATCTTGCTTTCCCTCAATTAGGTCCTAATGGCCAAGTGGTATCAGGAACTAAAACCGTAGGTTTAGCGGTGGCAGTAACTCCTTTGATTCTTGGGCAGAGTGAAGATATACAAATGGAATTGGAATTAGATCAGACGAACGTTGTAGGAAAGGCCCCCGTAACCGGAGGACCTCCCATCACCGCAATTCATAAGGTCAATACCAAGCTATATGTTAAATCGAATGAAAGTGCCGCCGTTGCGGGAGTGGTCTCAAGTGATATCGGGACAGACTTTAATAAAGACGACCCCCTTTCAGTTAGTACGGATGCGACTTCGACGACGACCCCGCTTTTTAGTTTGTTGAGGTCTAAGTCTTTTAGGAAGACGAAGTCACAGTTCGTGATCTTTGTGACTCCACAGATTATCGATAATGCTTCGGACGGTACAGAGGATCTCAAGAAGAATTTCAGAATTAAAGTTCGGTAGGAAGAGGTATTAATCATGGCAGGACATATTATTGCAGTAGTAGGCGGTAAAGGAGGAGTCGGCAAAAGCATATTTGCAGCTAATATGGCTATTGCTTATCTTCAAGAATTTAAGCAGAGGCCTTTGATTCTCGATCTCGATCTGGTTAGTCTCGGGGATCAGAATATTATTCTCGGTCAAAATCCTCCTAAAAGCATAATAGACGTGTCTAAAATGCAAGGTGGTCCTATTGATCCGAAGACTCTGGCACCATTTATGGTAAACGCACCGGCGGGTTATAGCTTTATTGGCGCCCCACGTGACGCTCTCCTAGTGCGTGATCTTGACATTGAAGGTCTTGGGAAGTTTTTAAAAGCAGTCACAAATGTATTTAATTTAGTGGTAGTGGATTGCGGTAGCGGCATGGAGCCATGGGCGCTAAAAACGTTCGAATTTGCTACAGCTATTTTCGTCATAACGACACCCGACGTAATTGTGATTAATCAAACAAAAAGAGTTTTAGGTAAAATCCAAGAATTACTCTTCCCTCCTGAAATGGTGCAAATTGTGATTAATCGCTATTCGCAAACAAATATTATTAATCCACAAATGATCCAGAAGAATCTGAATCGAGCTGTTTTTGCAGCGATTCCTGAAGATGCAGGAACCTGTGATGGAACGTTAGCGAAGAGTACGCCTTTGTGCCTTGCAGCACCTAACACGCCGGTGGCGCGAGCATATCACGATATTATTCGAAAAATGCAGCAGATGAATTTACTAGAGAATCTCTCTCGTCTCAAAAAACCAACCGGAGTGGCTGCAAAAGCGGTTGCTGCTGCGGCTCCCACAAAAGAAGGCAGTGGTGAAACAGGAACGGGCGGTGGTCCCGGAGCCAGGACAACTACCGGAGTCATTGATCCTTGGACCGCGATGAAGATGAGAATTCATAAGGCGCTGGTCGAACAGATGGATATGAAAAAAATGACCACCGACAATATGAGAGACCCTAGACAGATTTCTATCTTAAGGGAAAAAACCCAGAAGACGGTGCTCGATGTTCTTGCATCGGAAGATACTAATTCTTTGCTGCCGACGCGTGAGCTGAAGGCGCAAATGATTAAAGAAGTTTTGGACGAGGCCTTGGGTCTAGGACCCCTTGAGGATCTGCTTGCAGATGATGCTGTGACAGAAATCATGGTCAATGCAAGAGATCAAATCTATATAGAAAAAGCCGGAAAGCCGATGCTCTCGAAAACCTTATTCACCAGTGAACAACAAATGATGAACGTAATTGAGAGAATTGTTACACCCCTAGGACGACGTGTGGACGAGAAAGTTCCTTATGTGGATGCTCGTTTACAAGATGGCTCTCGAGTTCACGTCATCATACCACCTCTGGCTCTACGTGGCCCGACTATTACTATTCGAAAATTCCCGAAAAAGAGAATGGAATATAAGGATCTGGTCGGCTTTGGAACCATGACGGAGGAAATTGCGGATTTTCTAAGAACTTGTGTTGAGGCAAAGTTGAATGTTGTAGTATCGGGCGGTACGGGTTCTGGTAAAACAACACTCCTTAACGTTCTTTCAAATTTTATTCCCGCATCAGAACGAATTATTACAGTGGAGGATTCTGCCGAACTTCAGTTGGGTCAGGACCATGTAGTCCGATTGGAGTCTAGACCGAAAAATATTGAAGGAGAAGGCGAAGTTACAATTCGAGATCTGATTAAATGCTGTCTGAGAATGCGTCCTGACCGAATAGTTGTCGGTGAGTGTCGAGCGGGAGAAGCGCTTGATATGTTACAAGCTATGAACACCGGTCACTCCGGATCCTTGACCACACTCCATGCGAATAATCCACGAGAGGCGATCGGTCGATTAGAAACCCTAGTCATGATGGCCGGTTTGGGACTACCCCTAAAAGCCATTAGAGAAACGATCGCTTCGGCCGTTGGCATTATCATTCAACAAAGTCGTTTGAGCGATGGTTCTCGTAAAGTGACCTATATAACGGAAGTAGTCGGGATGCAGGGCGAAGTAGTGAGTTTGCAGGACATTTTTATCTATAAACAGGAAGGTCTAGACAAGAAACGAAAAATCATCGGACGCTTCGTTCCGACAGGGTTTATTCCTAAATTTGTAGAGGAGATGGAAGAGAAGGGGATGAAAGTGTCGAGAAGTCTTTTTGCCGCAAAGAGTTAGTTAGTATCCCGAAATTGGGCATTTCGGGTGTAGGAGGGGGCGTGTGATTCAGAAGTACTTAGGCTTAATAGCATTAGGAATCGGAGTTTTCGGGATCTCCCACCATTACATGACCCGTTTTTTGGATTGGTTGCGGTTTCAGTCACTTGGTACTCGAGATTACATCGTCGAGAAATTGGCTATCATGTTTATTGAGATACCTCCTCAACGGATCTTACTGGGCTTGTTTTTGATTAGCTTCGGTTTGGGTTCGTTGGTCTTTCTTGCTCTTTTGCCTAATGTATTGCCAGGGCTCCTTTTTGGTGTAGTCGCCACAGTGATTGGGTGGAAGGCCCCTAAGCCCATTGTGGATTGGATGTACAAAAAGAGAGTTGAAAAGTTTGTCCTCCAAATGGTAGATGCATTGAGTCTAATGTCAAATGGTTTAAAATCAGGCTTATCAGTCATTCAGTCGTTAGGTCTGGTGACACAGGAAATGCCCGACCCAATACGACAGGAATTTAGTCTCATTCTAAGCCAGAATAAATTGGGTGTTTCGGTCGAGGAAGCATTTGTCAATTTAACGAAGCGAGTGCTTGCTGAAGACGTAGACATGTTCGTTACCGCCGTCAATATTTTGAAAGAGACCGGAGGTAACTTAGCGGAGACTTTTGATACGATTGTCAGCACGATTCGCGATAGGATTAAAGTTGAGAATAAGATTACGGCATTAACGGCCCAAAGTGTTTCTCAAGGGGTCTTTATCATGTTTGTCCCACCGGCCTTGGGGGTAGTGTTCTATCTGAGTGATCCAGATTTTATGCAGCCCTTATTTACCACTGCTCTTGGTTGGGTCGCCATTTTTATCATTCTCATGCTTGAGGTGGTAGGCATTTTTGTCATCACCAGAATTATTAAGATTGATGTATAAAAAAAATGGTATAATCTGTAAATAAGAACTAATAGTTAAAGGTATATTATTTAAGTTATGCGAAATAGGATTTTTGGCTTCAGACGAGGAAGTTTTTGCGAAAAAACCGCAGCATACACGCTAGTATGTGAGGATTTTTGAGCAAAAACGGACGAAGTATCAAGCCAAAAAGACATTTCGCCGACTAACTAGGCAAAAATTAGGGAAGGATGAGTATGTTCTCTGGGCGTTTGGTTCTCACCTTGACATTTCTCGCTATGGGTCTAAACAGTTTTATTTCAGATTCGGCTTTGGCTAACGTAAGTCTAAAGAACGGAAACTTCTATATGGCTTACAAAGACATTTTCTACCCGGGGGGTATTGAGCCAAGTTGGGATCGGACTTTCAATTCTAAGACCGGTCAGAAAGGTTATACGGGCTGGGGTTGGAACTCTGCCTACGAGACTTATATAGTAAAATCGGCAGATGGAAGCCTGATGGTCCACGAGTATGGAGGAGGAGCTGATAACCGCTTTACTCCCTTGGAGATGTCCAGAGCTGATATAGATAAGGCAGTCAATTCCATTGCTGTCGAAGCTCAAAAGGTGGGGCTTGCTCCAAATTTAGCGCAATATAAGGACAAATTAACCAAAGATCCTATTTTCAGGAATGAACAGTGGGAGAACTTTGTTGCTTCTGGCAAGCTGCAACCTAGGCAATTGCCGGTGGGCGCACAGTTTAAGTCGACCAAATTCAGCTATCAATTCATAACGAAGACTAAAGATGGTTATGTGCGAAAGTGGGAGTCCGGAAAGATAGAACTCTTTTTTGAAAACGGGAAGCTCATGTCGATTTCGGACAGGAATAACAATTTCATTAAATTCGCCTACGGAAAAGATGGCCATTTGCAGAGTATGGTGGATAACTTTAATAGAAAAATGTTTTTCACTTTCAATAAGCAAGGTCTCTTGGAGAAAATCGAAGGCGAAAACGGCAAAACTGTTACTTACGAATATTATGAAAATGGTGACCTTAAGAAAAGCAAAGACGTAGATAACCATGTTTATGAATATATGTACGATAAACGCCATAATCTTACTCAAATCAAATATCAAGACGGTACGACACTCGAGGTCCAGTATTACGGTTTGGATAAACAAGAGAACGTTAAGAGAGTTAAGAATAGAGATGGAACGGTCTCTGACTATAGCTATGAAGGAATGGGTTCAAATCACCTCGTTGTGTCTATTGCCGAATCTACAGGCCCAGAAGGTGCTAAGACTGAAAATGGAAAGTACGTTACCAGGTACGAGTATTTCTATAAACAGAAGGCCGATGGCGAAGAGTGGACTTCTCGAATTATCTCTTCCATTTATGGAGACGTTACCGACACTTTCTATGACGAAAAATGCGACCTTCCCTCCAAGATCTATAGAGGAGGCTCTTATAATGCCACTCAGCATACTGGCGGTGAGCTGGCATCCTTTACGTATGATATGAAATGCCATGTACAGAGGAAAGAGACGCCATCGGAGATTACCAACCTTCAGTACGATGCGCATGCGGGGAAAGTGAGCTTTGTTGAAAGGTTCAGGAAAAGACAAGGGTCTCAACCTCAGTTGGAAATATGGGCTAAGTACAAATACGAAGGCAGCGGCAATCTCGAGAGTGCTCAAAATTCCGATAAGAAAACGGTGGCTCTGACGTATGATCGGAATGGAAGGATTAAACTTTTGGTAGATCAGGCCAAGAGAAAAATAATTTTTGATTATAATAACCAGTCCAAGCCCATTAGGATCACGATTCCGAACTTAGGTGCGATCACTGTGAATTACAATAATAGTGGTGCCGTCGAAAAAGTTAACAATCCGGGTGGCGAAAAGGTTCCTCAAATGGTTACAGCCGCATTTGAGAACTTGGCCGATATAATAAATCCCGCTGGCGTGACTCTATCATTTTAGTTTAATACACAGCTGAGAAGTTAGTAGATAGAACTTGTTGAATTTAAATAAGAATAATGTGCAAACCTAGTATAGCCTTGAAATTTTAAAGGGAAAGCGTATATTGAGTGCCACTTCATTTGATCCGAATTATTGATCTAAGCTATAATAAAAAGAGGAGTAGACAGTAATATGATTCGCAATAGTAGAATATCGGGGCTGGCTGCAGCTTTCTTGATGACAATAATGGCCCCAGCTTTCGGCGCCGATACTCAAAACGGCCGTATGAAAGATATACAAGATTTGAAGTCCATACATGGTACTGGAGCGGTGAGAGGCCAAAATGGTCCAGGTGGTGCTAGTAATAACGCACAAAATGGTGCTAACGAAGGTTCCGATGACATTGCGGACAATGACCCACAAGCAAGAGCAAAATCTCAGGTAACTGAGGGCATCAAAAAAGGTGGCACAAACGGCGGGTGGGATAACGGCCAAAAGAGCGTTAAAGAGCGAGTAAAAGATGCTACCGGTCAAATGGAAGACTGTCCGGAATGCCGAGCTAAAGCCTTGGGCATATTTAATAGCGACAAGAAATTGAAAGAGTTACCAACTCAGCAACAGGCCGCTCCAACTGGTGATGCCATTGCTCCGAAATAAGTCGGCGTCTCTAGTGGCAGGCGGCTAGTAGATTAACTAGGTTCTTGTAACAGACAATTAAAAATAGATTTGATTAGAATAAGAAGGCCCTGAATAAAATCAGGGCTTTTTTCTTTTTTGGGGTTCATTCCATAGAGAAGCGATGATAAATTCTCCGACTATGTTGGAAGTCCGTGGCCTGGGGAAGTCTTATGGAACAGTGGATGCGGTTAAAGATGTGAATCTAACCGTTCGCGATGGAGAATTTTTTTCGCTCCTAGGACCCAGTGGGTGTGGCAAAACTACATTGCTTCGTATGTTGAGTGGAATCGAAGATCCGACCTCGGGTGAAATCTATCACGATGGTTTGCGTATTGATAACTTGCCTGCTAATCAGAGGCACTTCAATATGGTCTTTCAGCGCTATGCATTATTTCCCCATTTGAGTGTCCGTGACAATATTGCCTTTGGTCTGAAGATGAAAAAAACGCCTGCGACTGAGGTTAAGACCCGAGTTGAGGAGGCTCTTGCCCTGGTTCAAATGGAAACATTTGGGACAAGGAATATAGCGACTCTGTCCGGAGGTCAGCAGCAGAGAATTGCTTTAGCTCGTGCTTTAGTGAATCGACCTAGGATATTGCTTTTAGATGAGCCACTATCGGCGTTGGATCTTAAACTGAGACAGCAGATGCAGGTAGAGCTCTTGGCTCTTCAGCGGAGGCTTAAACACACTTTTATTTTTGTAACGCACGATCAAGAAGAGGCGCTCACGCTTTCCGACAGGGTAGCTGTGATGCATGCAGGGGTGGTCGAGCAGGTGGGGACTCCTCAGGAAATTTACGAATATCCAAAGACTCCATTTGTAGCTCAATTTATCGGTTCTATTAATACTATAGAGGGGCAGGTCAGTGAGATTCGACCTGACGCCGTCGCGGTTCTGACAAAAGCAACAAAGAGGCCGATCTGGGTAAAGCCTGCGCGGGATGGATCGCGACCTTTACCCATTGTCAGTGTTGGAGCTCGAGTAAAGATTCTAATCCGGCCGGAAAAGATCAAAACGTTGAAGTCATTGCCCGGTCCTGAGCAAAACGGGATCGAAGGAACATTAGGTGAAGTTCTCTATCAAGGGGCCGTAACCCAAGTGCATGTGAAACTTCGAGATGTTTCACACTTAGCATTGATTGCAAGCCAGCCGAATACGGCAGTAACTGCACGTAAGACTTTTAACCAAGGGGATAAGGTGGTGGTAGCCTGGTTCCCTGAAGATAGTATTCTAATGGGAATGGAAGGCGCCCTTCCTGTAGCCACGGCATCGAATAGCGCTGCAGGTACGACACCTACAACAGGAACTGTCGAAACGCAAACTTCTAACGGAGATAACGTTGGCAAGACTCATTAAAAGCGTTTTGAAGAAACCTCCATTGCTAGTTCTGCCCGCTTTGGGTTGGTTTTTATGGTTCTTGTTAATTCCTATAGGAATTGTAATCGTTTATAGCTTTTCGACGAAGGGTACCTACGGCGGAGTCATTTTTCAGTTTACACTTCATAATTATATTCGCGCGTCAGATTGGATCTATCTTCGAATTTTATGGAATAGTCTAGTGCTTGCAACCCTGACGGCGGTCAGTTGTTTAGTTATTGGATATCCAATGGCCCTCATCATGGCAACTGCAGGACCTAGAATTCGTTCGCTTCTTATGATTCTTGTAGTGACTCCATTTTGGACCAATTTGGTTGTCCGGACTTATGCTACCAAAATTCTATTTGGTGATTATGGACCGATTAATGAGATGGCCCTGAGACTAGGCATTATTCGGGAGCCGATTGCTTTTGTGAATAGTGATTTTTTGGTTTGGCTCGGTATGGTCACCAACTACTTGCCCTTCATGATTCTTCCACTCTATGTAGCTCTGGAAAAGTTTGATTTTTCGCTGTTAGAAGCTGCAAGAGATCTGGGGGCTTCATCGTGGAATGTCTTTTGGAAAGTTCTAGTCCCTCTGACAAAAACCGGCATCTTGACAGGAACTATTTTTGTCTTTACCCCAGCCTTAGGCGAGTTCGTCATTCCGGATCTGCTAGGTGGAGCGAAAACCATGTTGATCGGTAACTTAGTAACGGAACAATTCTTAAAGACACGGGACTGGCCATTTGGCTCAGCATTATCTTTGCTGTTGATTGTTATTGTGATGATCAGTTTATTAATTTATTTGCGGGTAGAGACTGCGGAGCAAAAAAGGTAATTTCAAAGGTGTAAAATGGCGCTAAAGATTCAAACACGTCCTACTCACCTGGTTACGAAAGCTATCGCTGTTTTTGGCTTCTTAGTTCTCTATATTCCGCTTGTAACTATGGTCGTGTATTCATTTCTGGGGCATCGACAAGGATTTGGCACACCTCAAGAATGGACTCTAGAATGGTATCAAAAACTCCTTTCTAACGACGTCGTCTGGGGAGCTTTCAACGTCAGTTGCATTGTTGCTGGTTGGAATATGCTCGGCGCCACAATTCTTGGAACAGCTGCCGCTTTTGCAATTACCCGCAGTCAGTTTCCAGGGCGAAAATTATTCGACGCACTTACCTACGTTCCATTGATTATGCCCGAAATTGTGATGGGCCTTTCGCTCTTGATCTGGTTTGTAATCCTTCGAATGACTCTCGGACTTTATTCCATTATCATTGCGCACATCACATTTAGCGTATCCTACGTCATCATTACTGTAAAAGGTCGGCTTCAGGAAAGCGACGAGTCTTTGACCGAAGCAGCAAGAGATTTAGGAGCAACAGGGTGGCAGACGTTTTGGCATGTCACCTTGCCACTCATTTGGCCCAGTATCCTATCAGGGGCTCTGATGGCATTTACTCTTTCGTTCGATGATTTTCTTATTACCTTTTTTACCGCGGGAGTAGGCTCAGATACACTGCCGCTAAAGATATATTCGATGATCAAATTTGGAGTAACGCCAGAGATCAATGCTCTATCGACGATTATGCTGGGTGCGACATTTCTTTTGGTTTCGTATTTCTTTAAATCGGCACAGCATTCAAGGCGGTAATAGAGGGTCACCTATTTTTCGACAAAATTTAGATCCTTCGAAAACGTTTCCGCCAAAAAGCGGCGCGAGAACATCGCACAACTGATCACTACGAACTGAATCAGGGCCAGGCTCTCGATCAATCCCAGATGAGTTTTGAGCGTAGTCAGTGCTAAAGAGCACGGTACAACCAGTACTCGAACTAAATTTGGCACTGAAGTAGCCACTGTGGCTCGAAGATTAGTACCGAATTGTTCTGCCGTTACCATCATAAAAATGGCCCAATAACCGGCGCCGATACCAAGCAATGCGCAAACAGAGTAGAACGTCATTTGCTCGGCTGATCGAAGACAAAGAAAGACAACCGAAAAGAAAGCAGTAAGCAAGAGGTGGATTAGAACGGCTCTTCTTCGGCTGCGCAAATACTGACTGAGTAGACTGCTGAGAATGTCTCCGAGTCCAAAACCAATATTAAAGAATAAAATCGATCTTCCAGCAGAAATTGGACCTGCGATATTTAACGCCTGAGCAATCTCAGGAGAAAGAGCCATAAATAATCCAATTGTAATCCAAATCGGTGTGCCTATAAAAATACATTGAAGATACTTCGAAAGGAGTTCCGGGGATCCTAATAGCATTTTGAGACTACCGCGCTGGATTGTGGCAGATGTGGCCTTCACACGTGAAAAAATCTCGGATTCGCTAAGGCTCACGCGCAGTCCGAGCAAAAGAAACCCCATGAATCCACCGACGATATAAGAAGTCCTCCATGAAAACAGATCGCCTATCAGGCCACTCGTTATGGCTCCGAGTGCCCCAGTCGCAGCGACGATCATGCCACCATATCCTCGTTTATTTTTAGGAAGCAGCTCGCTCACCAAAGTCACGCCAATCCCAAATTCCCCACCGAGCCCTATTCCAGCCAGAAAACGGCAGATAGAATAACTCGTGATGTCCGTCACAAAAGCATTCGCAATGTTTGCACAGGAATAGAGGAGAATAGATCCGAACAAGACGGAGACTCTGCCCTTCTTGTCTCCCAAAGTTCCCCAGAATAGTCCGCCGATTAATAGCCCCACTAATTGTATATTTAAGAGGTAAATTCCCACAGAAGTGATTTCACTCGGTGACAGGGAAAAAGACTGCAGACTTTTCACACGAACTACGTTAAACAGAACTAAATCATAAACGTCGACAAAGTAACCGAGTGCGGAAACGGCGATCGCAAACCAAATATTTCTTTTCATATAAATTCTTTGTTACACTAAGTAGAGGATATCGTGCGCAGAGTCAAAACAAATCAAACGCAAATAA
>Ga0207098_10240_pt1 | contig 18132 bp, 20 predicted proteins | sample Alteio_BWMinHeat_84_FD_153548 | JGI IMG/M metagenome (GOLD analysis project Ga0207098, IMG submission 153548) | Enriched cells from forest soil in Barre Woods Harvard Forest LTER site, Petersham, Massachusetts, United States -... | ecosystem: Environmental > Terrestrial > Soil > Temperate forest >...
GTCCTTCCCGCTAACATCGATGCAGGCGGTTCGAGATTGCGCATGAATACTCTCGAAATCATCAGCGTGCTGGTCGCCACCGCCGCCCTCTTCGGCTGGATCAGTTCGCGCGTGCTGCGCGTACCGATCACCGGCGGGACCATGGTGTTGACCGTGCTGACCACGATGAGTCTCGGCATTGTCGGCCAATTCGCGCCCGGAGTGCACGATTGGGCAGAGCATCTCGTCCGGAGCATCGATTTTCAGAGTCTGATCCTGCACGGCATGCTTCCCCTGCTGCTGTTCGCCGGAGCATTTCTGCTTGACCTGGAACACCTGGAGCGTGAAAAGCTGCCGGTCGCGGTGCTCTCGACGCTCGGCACTGTCCTTTCGTTCCTGGCCGTGGCGGGCCTGATGATGCTGCTTTCCGGCACCGGAGCCTCGTGGATGGACTGCCTCATCTTCGGCGCGATCATTTCTCCCACAGATCCTATCGCAGTGCTCGAACTGCTGCGCCGCATCGGCATCTCCAAATCCATTGAAGCCCAACTGGCGGGGGAATCGTTGTTCAACGACGGCGTGGGCGCGGTGCTGTTTCTGACCATGATCGAAATCGCACGCGGCCAGGCTCCCACGCCCTGGCACATCGCCGGCTTGCTGCTGCTGAAATCGGGCGGGGCGGCGGTGCTGGGCATTGTTGCGGCGCGCATTGTTTCCCGCCTCATCTGCCTCGTCGACGCCTACCAGATCGAGATTCTGCTCACGTTGACCCTGGCGCTGGGGGGCTATGTTCTGGCCGATATCTGGCGCCTTTCGGCGCCCATGGAGGCCGTGGTCGCCGGCATCGCATTGCGCCACTTCAACCGCAAGCAGCCCAAGGGCCGCATCGCCGACGATCGCGTAGACCAGTTCTGGACCATGCTCGATGAGGTGCAGAACTCCGTGCTGTTTGTGCTGCTGGGGCTTGAGGCCATGGTGGTCACGCTCAACGCAACCACCATCCGCGCCGGTCTGGCCGCCATCTTTTCCGTCAACCTGGTGCGTTTCGCGGTGGTGGCGCTGTGCCTGTGGATTGTGCGCGTGTGCCAGAAGCAGCGCCGCGATTCGATCAAGACCCTCACCTGGGGAGGGTTGCGCGGCGGACTCTCCATCGCCCTCGCCCTTTCGGTGCCTCTGAATCTCGGGAGCGCTCAAACAGGACCCCAAACCGGACCCTGGATCTTCGGCGCGACCTACATGGTCGTGGTGTTTTCGATCATCGTGCAGGGCGGCTCGCTGCAGTTCGCGCTGGCCCGGCGCCGGCCGGCTCCCCTAACCGTCGCGGCCGGAAAAGAATAGCCGCCTGAACCGGCGCAAGCCAACTCCACTGCCTACGCCGCAATCTGCCGGGTATACTCTCCCCCAATGATTCCGATCGGTTCCCACCCCGCGTGGCACCCGGTGCTCGAAACCGTTGCCTATGCGGCCGGCTACGCGGTCTTCCGGTCGGTTCGCAGCCGTCAGGGTGACATCGTGAGCGAGCCGCAGCGCTGGACCGTGCTGGCCGCAGCCGCCGTCGGGGCCCTTCTGGGCAGCCGCCTGCTTGGACTCGCCGAACAGTGGCCCACCGTTCTGGCCGCCTGGCGCGCGGGGCGTGTTTGGGCGCTGTTGCTTTCCCCGGGGGGCAAGACCATCGTCGGCGGGTTGTTGGGCGGGTGGCTCGGCGTCGAAATCGTTAAGCGTATGAGCGGGATTCGCCGCCGCACGGGGGATCTCTTCGTTCTGCCGTTGTGCGTGGGCATCGCCGTGGGCCGCGTCGGCTACCTCCTTGCCGGCTTCGCCGATGACACCTACGGCAAGCCCACCAATCTTCCCTGGGCCATCGACCTCGGCGATGGCATCGGCCGCCATCCCGTCCAACTCTATGAAATTCTTTTTCTGATTTTGGTCGGCGTCCTGTTGAGTGCCAACTTTCGCCTCCCCGAAGGCGCCCGCTTCCGCATTTTCCTGGCCGCCTACTTTGCGTGGCGCATCGCGGTCGATTTCCTCAAAACCCAGCCGCTGGTGCACGGATTGAACATGATCCAGTGGGCCTGCGTGGCGGGGCTGGCGACCCTCGGCGCGCTCTACTTCAATGACGAACGCGCATCCCGCAGAAAGGCGGTGCAGCATGTCGTGGTGGGCTGACCGCAGCATCTTCGCCAAGATCGTGACAGTGCTGGCCCTCGCCTTCGTCGCCGGCGTGGGACTATGCGGGGTGGACGGGGCCTTTTTTGCCAACCTCCCCGGCCCCCATGAAGAATTCGGCCCCAATACCTTCATTGGCACGATCGGCGCGTTCGCTCTTGTGCTGTCAGCATTGGGCCTGGTCCTCACGACCGTCGCGTGGCTGCTGTCGCCGCCGGTGGCGCATATCAGACGTAAGGATCCGGAGTCAGAAAATCTCCTCGACTCTCCCGACGATGAGGAGAAATCAGATTAGCCCCGTAAAAGCATCCTGGAGCAATCTCGAAGGTCCCGCAAAATGGATCGTGATCGCGGTCGTGTTTCTGCTCGTTTCTTCGGGCCTGTGCGGGCTTCAGGTCGCCATCATGTCCGCGCGAATCGGAGCGGCGCAATGTTCACGCGTCTATTCATGTTCACTGGAATCGTAAAACTGATCGTTATGGCTCTTTCTGCCTGCGGCATCGTCGTCTCGCTGATCATCTGGATCGCCGCCGCGTTGACTCCCACTTCTCCGAGTAGTCTTACCGCTGCAGACCCTTAAGGGATTCACAATGACCGATAAACTCCGCCCTTATCTGTTCTATGACGTCGCCATCTCCATCTGCTCTACCTGCTACCGCCGCGTCGACGCCAAGATTGTCTTCGAAGACGGCAAGGTGTGGATGCTGAAGCGCTGCCCCCAGCATGGCCACGCCCGCGTCCTCGTCGCCGACGACATCGACTACTATCGTCGCTCGCGCGAAGTCTTCATCAAGACCCCCGAGCAGCCCATGGTCTACAACACCCCGGTCAAATACGGCTGCCCCTACGACTGCGGCCTCTGTCCCGACCACGAGCAGCACAGCTGCCTCACCCTCGTCGAGATCTGCGACGCCTGCAACCTGACCTGCCCCATCTGTTACGCGGGCTCGGGGCAGCATCGCACCGAATTCCGGACTCTTGATCAGATAGAGGCCATGCTCGACTGCGTGGTGCGCAACGAGAAGCAGCCCGACGTGGTGCAGATCTCGGGCGGCGAGCCGACCCTCCATCCCGACTTCTTCCGCGTGCTTGAGATGTGCAAGGAGCGCCCCATCCGCCACCTGATGGTCAACACCAACGGCATCCGCATCGCCCAGGACGAAGACTTCGCCCGCCGCCTAGCCGATTTCATGCCCCAGTTCGAAATCTACCTGCAGTTCGACTCGTTGCAGCGCGAGCCCCTGATGCAGTTGCGCGGAGCGGACCTGCGGTCGATCCGCGAAAAGGCGCTCGACCGGCTCAATAAGCTGGGAGTCTCAACCACCCTTGTCGTGACCGTCGAGCGCAGCGTGAACGACGGCGAACTCGGCGCGATTGTCGACTATGCGCTCAAGCAGCCGGCCGTGCGCGGTGTGAGGTTTCAGCCCGTGCAGCAGGCCGGTCGCGTCAATGGCTTCAACTCCGCGCAGCATCGCCTCACCCTCACCGAGGTGCGGCGCAGAATTCCCGAGCAGACATCCGTCTTCCGACCTGAAGATCTGATTCCGGTTCCGTGCCATCCCGACGCGCTGGCGATGGCTTACGCGCTCAAGCTGGGAACCCCGTTTGGATCAAAGGTAGTCCCGCTCACCGGGATGGTTCCCCCCGACGTGCTCATCAACGGCGCAAAGAACACCATCGTCTACGAGCAGGAAACGGGGCTGCGCGAGCACCTTTTCAAGCTGTTCGCCACCAACCATTCGCCGAGTTCGCAGGCGTCCACGTTGCGTGAATTGTTATGCTGCCTGCCAAAGGCGCTGATCCCCAAGAATCTCGGTTATCAGAATCTCTTTCGCATTCTGATCGTGCAGTTCATCGATGCGGAGGCGTTCGACGTCCGCAGCGTGAAGAAAAGCTGCATCCACATCGCGCACCCCGATGGCAAACGGCTGATCCCGTTTGACACCTTCAACATGTTTTATCGCGGTGAACTGGAAGCTACACGCCTGGCGGCATTGCGCGGGCAGGAACTCGCGGCGGTGTAATCGCCCTCGTCATACGACCACACGACTGAGCTTTTGGGCGCCGCTGCGCAGGGCTTTGCAACAAACAGGGTGCCAAACTTGTCGCCCACTCGCGCGGCAACCAGCCCGATTGCCACCACGGCGATTGATGGAAAGATGGAATGAATCATCGCGTTTTCCTCCCCGGCCCAGCGGCCCTCAAGGCGCTACGCCTGCAAGCCCCGGCTGCTGATTCCGCCTTGCATCTCATCCCCGGGTCTGCCAGCGCTGACCCGGGGTAAGCGAATTAGATGCGGTAGCCGCCGGCGGCCTGGATGGCTTGCCCGTTGATCCAGGTCGAGTCATTAGAGGCCAGGAAGGCAACCGCGTCGGCAATATCCTTGGGCTGTCCGATGCGACCAAACGGCGTTTCCGCGACGGTCTTCTTCTCGAAGTCGCTACCGATGAATCCGGCCGCGTGCACGCCTTCAGTCTCGACCATGCCTGGATTCAGCGAATTCACGCGAATCTTTTTGGGACCCAGTTCCTGGGCCAATGCGGCTGTAATCGAGTCCACGGCGCCCTTGGTTCCGCTGTAGACCGAGGCCGCGGCAACGCCGTCCGCCGCCACTGAACCGATATTGATGATGCTTCCGCCCGCCTGGTTGAAGTGCTTCAGTGCGGCCTGCGTCGTCAGCAACAGACCCAGAACGTTTACATTGAACTGTTTGTGGAAGTGCTCAGGCGTAACCGCTTCGATGGGATTGAATTCGTAGATTCCAGCGTTGTTCACGAGAATGTCGATGGGGCCGAGTTCGCGCGCCACTTTCTCGACGAAGGGGCCGATCGAATCGGGGTTGGACAGGTCGGCCTGCACCGCCACGGCTTTGCCTCCCGCGGCCTTGATCTCCGCCACAAGTTTTTCGGCCGCCGCCTTGCTGCCTGCGTAATTGACCGCCACTGCAGCGCCACGCCCTGCGAGTTCGCGGGCGATGCTTGCACCGATGCCTTTGGATGCGCCCGTAACCAGCGCCACTTTGCCCTGAAGATTTGCCATTTTCGCTCCCATTCTCGAAATGTCCTTCATTTCGACATTTCGATAACTATCGAATTGATTAGCAACCCGGCGAGATGGATTCAGGATGATTGTGGAAATCTTATTCGGGCGCCTTCGCGACGCTGTTGCAGCCTTGCGGGCTGAGTGAGAAAATGCTGGCTGCAAGCGCCTCCAGCACGCCCGGGCGCAGGGCAAGAAAGTGAAACTTGCCCTGCCGCTCCACGTGGATCAGCCCCGCGGTTTCCAGTTCCTTGATGTGGTGAGAAAGGGTCGCAGGAGAGATCGCCAAGGCAGGACGCACTACCGAACAGCCCAGCGGACAAGACGACTTCGCAATCCGCTCCAGCAGTTCAAAGCGCTTGGGGTCGGCGAGGGCCTTGAGAATGGCCGTACGCTGGGCGCGCGTCAACCGCGGCGGCCTGGTTCGATCGGCTTCGGGAATGGAAGGCGTGCGCATTCGTTGGTTCGCAGTGAGTTGGATGCAATGGTAGCGCATGCGGACATGAGCCCGAGAAGGCGGATCCGGGATTCCTGTTCGACCACTGATGAGTCGGAGTAGAATGTTGTCGCTTCGGAGAGGAAGACTGCGATGAACAATGACGCTTTGTTGTTCGCGATAATTTTCATCGTTGCGACAACCTTTATCTGCACCGGGGTGGTAATTGTGGCGCTCAACCGGGTCAAGAGCGCAGCGAATTTCCGGCCCCGAAAGCGAGGGACATATCGCCCCGCGACCGCACATCGCGCCTATAAGGACGTAATCTAAGAGTGCGTTTGCTCTGGCATGGGAGTGGGGCAGACCTTTGCGCCGATGGCCAGTAGGGTCTGAAACTGCGGCGCCTCTGGATCCCGGTCAACAATCGCAACGGACACATCCTGGAAGCCGGCTTCGGTGAGCATCGACTCCAGTTCCGCTTCGCTGAAGCCCAGCCGCTCGTCGGCGTACAACTCGCGCACCTCCTCAAACCGGTGCTTGACCAGGTCGAGAATGGCAACGCGGCCGCCGGGCCGGAGAATGCGCGCCGCCTGCTTGACTGAGCGTTCCGGATGCAGCGCGTGATGCAGGGACTGCGAAAAGAAGACCAGGTCAATGGTCGCATCCGCGATCGGCGGCTCTTCCATGTCGCCGAGCCGGAACTCCACGTTGTCAATACCATTGCGGACGGCCTGGTCGCGGCCGAACTCCAGCATCTTCGCCGACGCGTCGACCGCGATCACCCGCGCGGCCCGCTGTGAAAGCAAGAGCGCGAAGCTCCCGTCCCCAGCACCCAGGTCGGCGATGGTCATCGGAGGCATCAGGCGCAGCAGGGCTTCGGCCAGGCTCTTCCACGATTTGCCGGGAACATAATCCTTTCCCAACCGGCCCGCCATGCTGTCGAAAAAGCTCCGCATCTTGTCCTGGCGCTTTTTGACCACGGCGTGCATGGCGGCGCGGTCGCTGGAAGCTTCAGGGGTTTCTTTCTCCGCCTGGGCCAGGATCTCATCCAAAACGTCACCCCCACCCGAGGTGGTGTAAAAGCTGCTCTTGCCGGTGCGACGGTCTTCGACCAGCCCGGCATGCTTGAGTTGCGAAAGATGCGTCGAAATCGTGCTCTGTCCCATGACCAGGATCTCCTGCAGCTCCGCCACCGACAACTCTTCGGCGTTGAGGAGCAGGAGGATACGCAGCCGGGTCGGATCGGCGGCCGCACGCAGGATTTTCACGATTGACGGCATGGGTTGGTTCTGATACATATCAATATATCACGATAGGTCGATATAAGGAGCAGAAACGAAATGGCAACGACACTCGAAATCGCGGCTCTGCCGTACAAGGTGGCTGACCTCAAACTGGCTGACTGGGGACGCAAGGAAATCACCATTGCCGAGCAGGAGATGCCGGGCCTGATGGCGATTCGCAATAAGTACGCGGCCGAAAAGCCCCTGGCGGGCGTGCGCGTCACCGGCTCTCTGCACATGACCATCCAGACGGCCGTGCTGATCGAGACCCTGACCAGCCTGGGAGCCGAAGTGCGCTGGGCGAGTTGCAACATCTTTTCCACCCAGGACCACGCGGCGGCAGCCATTGCCGCGACCGGCGTGCCGGTGTTTGCGTGGAAGGGCGAGTCTCTCGAGGAGTACTGGGACTGCACTTACCAGGCCCTGAACCATAAGGGCGGCACGGGCCCGCAGCTAGTGGTTGATGACGGCGGCGATGTTACCCTGCTGATCCACAAGGGCTATGAACTCGAGCATGGCGACGGATGGGTCAACACGCCTTCCGGCAATCATGAAGAGCAGGTCATCAAGGACCTGTTGAAGCGCGTCCACGCGGAAGATCCGAAGCACTGGCACAAGGTTGTGAAGGAATGGCGCGGAGTTTCGGAAGAGACGACCACCGGCGTGCACCGGCTCTACAAGATGATGGAGCAGGGCAAGCTGCTGATTCCAGCGATCAACGTCAATGACTCGGTGACCAAATCGAAGTTCGACAATCTCTACGGCTGCCGCGAATCGCTGGCCGACGGCATCAAGCGCGCAACGGACGTGATGGTCGCGGGCAAGGTCGCGGTCATCTGCGGCTATGGCGATGTGGGCAAGGGCTCCTCGCACTCGCTGCGCGGCATGGGTGCGCGTGTGATCGTGACCGAAGTCGACCCCATCAATGCCCTGCAGGCTGCCATGGAAGGCTTCGAGGTCACCACCATCGAAGACACCCTGGGACGCGGAGACATCTACGTCACCTGCACCGGCAACGTGGACATCATCACTCTCGAGCACATGAAGAAGATGAAGGACCAGGCCATCGTGTGCAACATCGGCCACTTCGATAACGAGATCCAGATGGACCGGCTCAATACCGAGAAGGGTGTCGAGAAGCTGAACATCAAGCCCCAGGTGGATAAGTACACGTTCCCCGACGGCCATGCGATCTTCGTCCTCGCCGAAGGCCGGCTGGTAAATCTGGGCTGCGCGACCGGCCATCCGAGCTTCGTGATGTCGAACAGCTTTGCCAACCAGACCCTGGCTCAGCTCGACCTTTGGAAGAACAAAGACACCTACAAGGTGGCCGTCTACACGCTGCCCAAGAAACTGGATGAAGAAGTGGCCCGGCTCCATCTGGAAAAGATCGGCGTGAAGCTGACCACTCTGACTTCCAAGCAGGCGGAGTATCTCGGTGTGGCTGTCGAAGGTCCATACAAGCCGGAGATGTACAGGTACTAAGACAGTTCAGAGTTCTTAGTTCACAGTTCTTCCATGCCCCATCCTTTTCACAATCTTCATCGTGAAAAGGGTGGGGCAGACCGCAACAGCGAGACCAACCCGTAGCCGAGTGGCCTCACCATGAATCCGCTGAGCTTCTCCTTTGAACTGTTTCCGCCGCGTACACCTGAAGGCGTGGCCAAGCTGCCCACCGTGATTGGCCAGCTTGCGGCGGTCCGGCCCAACTATTTCTCAATCACCCACGGCGCGGGCGGCTCCGACCAGGACGGCACCTACGAAACGCTGATGACGGTTGTCCGGCACACCGGGGTAGAGGCTGTGCCTCATCTCACCTGCGTGGGCTCGACACGCGCCAAGGTCGGCGCCCTTCTCGATCGCTATCGCGCATGCGGCGTCAAGCGCATCGTGGCGCTGCGCGGCGACCTGCCCGCGACCGCCATGAGTTCGTCCGCGCCGGGTGAATTCCACTATGCCAGCGAACTGGTCACGTTCATTCGCGAAACCCACGGGAACGCGTTCATGATCGAAGTGGCCGCCTACCCCGAGGTCCACCCCCAGGCGCCCAGCTCCGACGCCGATTTCGAACACTTTTGCCGCAAGGTGGAGGCGGGGGCCGACGGAGCCCTGACCCAGCTCTTCTACAACGCCGAAGCCTACTTCCATTTTCTCGAGCGCTGCCACAAGGCGGGTCTGAAGATTCCCATCATCCCCGGGATCATGCCCATCACGAGCTACGCCAACTCGCTGCGCTTCTGCACGGGATGCGGCGCCGACCTTCCGCGCTGGGTGCGCCTGCGCCTCGAAGACCTGCAGTACGATAAGCCGGCTCTCATCGATTTCGGGCTCGACGTCGTGACCCGCCTGTGCGAGACGCTGCTGCGCGGAGGCGCGCCAGGACTGCACTTCTATACCATCAACCAGGCCGAACCGGCGTTGCGCCTGTGGGAGCGTCTGGGGATCAACGTGACTGCCTGAGTCCCTGGCCTTTGACCCCATGCCTATTTCGAGTCTCAATTGATGAAGGCACTCCCGATCCTACGCCTGGATACAGACCGCATCGTCAGAACTTCAAGACAAAGCCGGCTGAGGCGCGACCCTGGCTGTTGTTTACGAAGCCTCCAAACCGGGTACTTAACCAATCCGCCTGGATGAGCCTTAATCCGATCCCTTTGCGCAAGCCGAGGTCCAACCCTCCACCAACCATCATCGCAAAGTCAGTCGTGGAGGTTCCGGCCGCAGTAAGAGTAGCTCCGCCGAACAAGGCGTGAACGAACGGCTGCACTATCGGCAGCCGAGCAGTCAGAACCGGCCCGAAGGTGTACGAATGAAAATCAGAGTTTGATTTGTATGCACCGCTGAAGTCTCCCGTGATCCCCAGAACATGTTTGAAGTTTCCAGTGACCGCTGCATTCCAGCCGACGGCGTTGTATGAAGGCTCAAGGTGAGTATATTGAGCGCCTCCATATATCTCCACCCTCTGAGCAGTTGCATGCATCGGCTCAAGGATGAGAATTAAAAGTGACAAAGTCAGCTTCTTCATGATGACCTCTCTGGTGTTCGATTGTTCTTTCCATTTGAGATCGATCGCACAGATGGGCAATCGCCCTTATAAGACGGTGAGCATCACCAGTCGTGTCAGTTCGATGCCTGGCTGGCGAGAGAGGTTTGCGCGCCCGTGACTCGATAGTCCACTGGCCATGCAACCGTGCGAAGCCGTCAATCATTACAAATCACATAATCGAGTGGGCCTAGCGGCGCCGCAGGGCTCTCTTGCCTCAATTGAATCCGAAACAGGATCGCCGTATTCTCGTGTCAAGACAACTGCAAAAATTACCAGATGTTCCATGGTCCCTGCTTTCTCATCACCCGATGCCAGAGTCGCCACAGCCCGCTGTGCATCAGACGCATCTGCTCGGCCTTGAGCGCGGCATAGGAGTCCTTGACATAGACATCGAATTCCGGCGGCCAGCCGATGGTCGAGCGGCGCTCCGAGTAATCGCCCTCCGCCCACTTGTGCAGCACCGCTTTGTAGCCCACCACGTGGGTCACAAAGTCGAGCAGGCATTGCGGCATGTGCTCCTCGACGATGAGGTGGGCTTTCTCGATGATGATCTTCTCGCGGATTTCATTGAGCGGGATGAAGATGGTCCGCATCCACAGCACCCAGTCTTTCAGGTCCTCATCGGTGATGGGCTCGCTCTGGATCTTGCCCTGCTTTTTAAGGAGCGACCGATAGGCGATGTTGCCGGCCTGCGAGGCGACATAAAGCGGCCCGTAAAACTCATTCAGCCGCTTGTTGACCAGGTCGAGCTTGTCGCGCCGCCGCGCCAGCATGTGGGCGCTGAGAAAGGTAAGTGCATAGCCGGTAAACGCAACGAGTATGGTGAGGATGGCCGCGTTCTGCAGAACGGTAGGAACGGATATCTCGGTGAAATCCATGAGTGAGCCCTGGCGACGAGTATACCGATGGGTGTACGGACTCAATTGTGACGGCAGTCGCCTTGGTGCGCAGTGTTCCGACGGCTATTTTCCGTGATGCGCGGGAACTGGCTCGGGCGGCTCCGGCACAATCTGGATCTCGAACAGTTTCGGCCAGAGTTTCCCGGTGACGAAGAGGCGATCGTGGGCGGAATCATATGCGATGCCGTTGAGGAGAGCTTCTGCACTGGAATGCTCCGCGGCCGGCAGTAGCCCATTGAGATCGATCCAGCCCAGCACCTTGCCTGAAGCGGGGTCGATCCGCGCGATGCGGTCCGAGTGCCAGATGTTGGCATAGATCTCGCCGCGAATGAATTCAAGTTCGTTGATCTCGCTGACCGGCTTGCCGCGATCCTTGACGCCCACGCGCCGCACCTCGCGGAATGTGGCTGGATCGAAAAAGCGCAGGGTGTCCGACCCGTCGCTGAGGATGAGGGACTTTCCGTCCTGCGTCAGACCCCAGCCTTCTTCGCTGTAGGAAAACGTGCGCAGCAGCCGGAAGCTGAAGCGGTCGTATACAAGCGCCACGTGCGACTCCCAGGTAAGTTGCACCAGCGTGCTGCCCCAGTTTGTGAGTCCCTCGGCGAAGTACTTGCTGTCTACAGGCTGGAACTGCAGGACGCGTCCAGTTTCTAGGTCGACCATGCGCAATGAGGACTTTCCATTGAGACCGGTGCTCTCGTACAGGCTCCCGTCGACGAAGACCAGTCCCTGGGTGAAGGCGTTTGGATCGTGGGGATAAGTGCGAACGATGCGGTAGGTATCAGCTGCGAAGACGAGCGGGACGAGGGTGAGGCAGAAGAAGAGCGCGGGGAGAATGCGGTTCATCTAAGGGGATTGTAGCGGGCCTCTGCAGGGTGCGATCTTTGGCTATTTGTTGGCGAGTCGCCCGGCGACCCCATACTGTTGCACTCGTCTCGCCCGAACGAGACGCGGACCGTTTGTCACAAAGCCGATAACGAACCAATGGGGCAACCGTGTCAACTGGAATCATGCTGGTCGACCGTCGCTATGATGACGCTAACCGATACTGGGTGCCACCGAAACCATGCACATTCTCGTGCATGGTCGCCATCCTGGCACTCATCTTTGGTGGGAAGACACTTGCGCAGAACTCGGAATTGCGCACCTATGGCGATCCCTCCATTCGAACTGCCACCGACGCTCAGCTCAAGAGAGTCTACGAACTTGTAACTGGCCCTGGAGTGCATATCGAGCTGTTAACGAGAGACAACCCTCTCCAGTTGAGAAACGCAATGGGTACCGAGGTTTCGGCCGCGATCATCAACGGCTCAGCGGGTCGCATTGTCGGTACAGTCTGGACGACAGGGAAGTATTCGATCGAGTTTTATCGTGTTGGCAACAAGTTGCTTATGGTCTATGAGACCTTCTCCTTTTTTACCGAGACTGCACCACGCGATACATGGCACAACTTCATGGGTCTTCCAGCCTGGGAAAGCCGGATCTATTACGGCACCCAAGGTGACGTGGGGTATGCCGAAACTCACGGTTCCGAGGCTCCGGCGCCCGAGATCAACGGAAAGAAGCTTCAGCAAGGTGCGGAGCTTCTGGACAAATTACTCAACAGGAGTTCCGCTCGCTGGGAACGACGATGAGGACGACGCGTCTCGCCACGGAGAAACCTTCTGGTGTTCGCGTTAAGAATGCTAGAAGCTGGCGGCTAGCAGGTGGAAGCTGCTGTTAGTCCACGTCCTTGGCGATCACCACCTGCACCGGGGGATCGTTGGTCAACTGGCTGTCGACGATCACTACCGTGCGGACCTCGCCGCCCGACAGCGCCAGGGAGGTCGACGTGAATTTCGGCGTGACCATTCCGGCCGGAGTAATCACCATCGTCACCGTCTGCGAGGCAAAGCTGACATAGCCGCAGGTGGAGCCGACCGGCAGCGAGGTGCACAACGGTATCGTGTTGGCCAGGGTCGAACTGCCGGGAACCATGTATACATCGACTGCGCCGGTGCGGGGCGCCTGGTTCAAGAATCGGAAGGCCGAGTGCCCCGCGGCCGCAGGTGTCTGCTGGTCTTCAAGCACCGTCACGATGTAGGCCGTAGGCGAAGCGCCGTTATCGGTGAGGAAAATGGAATGCTGCATGCCCGCGTTCAGGGTAGCGGCCGCGGCCACCAGGGTGGCGCCGCCCGTCGCCTGCGTCACCTTGATCTGTGCGGCGGGGGAGGGGGTTGCGGTGCCGTAGTTGGAGATATAGCCCTGACCGATGTTGCCGGCGAAGAGTGTGTTCTCGACATAGACGTTCACAGCCGGCGCGATGTACGAGGCATCGATGACACGAACCAGGCTGGTCGGAGTAAAGCCCGCGACATTGGTGCAGGACGACAGCCCCAGGACAAGCGCCGTCGAGAGGCCAGCCATAAATGCCCGCTGCGGCAGTTTCAAGGCGCGTCCCGTCCGGTGATTGGGGGATTCGTCCATCCGACGCTCCGGCGTAACTTTGCACGCCACGTATATCTATCTAGGATTCTGGGCTTGCTGCTCCCACTAATACTACAGGGGTAAAAGGAAGGGAGTTTACGACTTTCGGGCTATGGAGCGGAGGGGGAACAGGGTTCGGTAATGGGTGTTAAACCGCACGGCGGCGGCTGTCAGCTCGAACCCAGGTAGACGAAGCGGGCCAGGAACAACGCCGCCAGCACATACAGCAGCCAGTCCTGGCGGCGCAGTTTGCCGGTGATGGCGTGCAGCACCGCCCACGCGATGATGCCGAAGCCGAGGCCGTTGGCGATGGAGTAGGTCAGCGGAATCAGCACCAGCGTGAGGAATGCGGGCACTGCAACTAGCGGCTCGTGCCAGCGGATCTCGGTGATGGTGGCCAGCATCAGCGAACCGACCAGGATGAGCGCCGGAGCTGTGGCCGCCTGGGGCACGATGCCAATGAAAGGAGCCGCGACGATCGCACCTAGAAACAGCAGCCCGGTGACGATGGCCGTCACGCCGCTGCGGCCTCCCGCAGCCACGCCGGCCGTGGACTCGACATAGCTCGTCACCGTGGAGGTCCCGGTGAGGGAGCCGAACACTGTGGCGGTCGCGTCGGTGAACAGGATGCGGTTGAGGCGAGGGATGGAGTGGTCGGCGGCAATGAGGCCGGCACGCTTGGTGACTGCGACCAGGGTGCCAAGGTTATCGAACAGATCGACAAAAAAGAACACGAAGATGATTTCGAGCAGGCCCTTGGACAGGGCGCCGCGAATGTTGAGTTGAAACGCGGTGCCCGCCAGCGCCTGGAATCCGCCGCTCGTGGGAGTCCAGTGCACCAGGCCCAGCATCCACGCGATCGCCGTAACGCTCAGCACGCCGATCAGGATCGAGCCGCGCACCTTCTTCACTTCCAACGCAACCATGAGAATCAGGCCGAATAAGGCGAGCGCGGTGGTCGGATTCTTGATGTTCCCCAGGCCGACGAGCGTGTTGGGATCGCGCACCACCAGCCCTGCATGCTGAAAGCCAATAAACGCGATGAAGAGGCCGATGCCGCTGGCCACGGCGGCGTACAGCTCGTGAGGAATGGCGCGCAGGATCATCTGGCGGATGCCCGCTCCCGTGAGCGCCAGGAAGATGACTCCGGAAATGAACACCGCGCCCAGGGCCGTCTGCCATGGAATGTGCATCTTGATGCAGACGGTGTAAGTGAAATAAGCGTTCAGGCCCATGCCAGGCGCGAGCGCGATCGGATAGCGCGCCACGATGCCCATCAAGATCGAGCCGAAGGCCGCCGACAGGCAGGTGGCCGCAGTCACGGCGGGCAGCGGCACTCCGGCATCGGCCAGGATGGCCGGATTCACCAACACGATATAGGCCATGGTCAGAAACGTCGTGACGCCGGCCAGGATCTCGGTGCGCCAGTTGGTACCCAGATGACTGAATTCAAAATAGCTTTCGAGCTTTCGGAGCATAGACGGGTTCTTTTAGAAGACCACACACACGTCGTGGCGCAAAGCGATTTATCACGCCGCACCCGGGTTGAACCATTCGACCTCAGCGCGGATACTGCAAAAGGAGGTGCAATGATCGATGGGCGAGCGAATCAGGTTGACGGCGACCGACGGCCATGTCCTCGGAGCTTATGTGGCAAAGCCGGCCGGCGAACCGGTTGCCGGGCTGGTAGTTGTGCAAGAGATCTTTGGGGTCAACGAGCACATTCGCTCGGTGGCAGACGGCTATGCCAACGACGGCTTTCTCGCTGTCGCTCCGGCCCTTTTCGACCGCATCGAGCGCGACGTGGAACTGGGCTATGAAGGCGCCGACCCTCTAAAGGCGATGAGCTTCATTCCCAAACTTGATATTGACAAGGCGGTCATCGATCTCGCCGCCGCCCTCGATTTCGCAACCAAGACCAGCGGCAAAAAAGCCGGCGTGATTGGATACTGTCTGGGAGGGACCCTGGCATGGCTCACCGCCACGCGCCGCCATCCCGATGCCGCGGTGGGCTATTACGGCGGCCGCATCGGCAACTATGCGCACGAAGAGCCGTCGTGCCCGGTGATGCTTCACTTCGGCAAAAGAGATACCCACATCCCCGCGGAAGAAGTGGAGAAGGTGCAAGCTACGCACCCCGAAGTAGAGATCTACTGGTACGATGCCGGCCACGCGTTCAATGCGACGCCCCGCACGAGCTATAACGGGGAAGCTGCTCGGCTGGCGCGAGAACGGTCGCTTGCGTTCCTAAAGAAGTTCTTAGTTCACAGTTCGTAGTTCGCAGTCGGACCGCGACTCGCCGGCCAACTGAGAACTAAGAACTGTGAACTGCTTTTTCCGCGGCTTTTTCCGCTTCGAGGATTTGCCGTTTCCGCTCCACGCCCCAGCGATAGCCCGTCAGCGAGCCGCTGGCGCCCACCACGCGATGGCAGGGCACCAGCAATGCGACGCGATTGGTGGCGCATGCGCGGGCCACGGCCCGGGTAGCGTTGGGGTCGCCTAATTCGCGCGCGAGCTGGCTGTAACTGCGCGTTTCGCCGCGCGGAATCTGCCGCAGCGCCTGCCACACGCGGAGTTGGAAGACGGTTCCGCGCAAGTCAAGCCGTTCCGACGCCTGCGATGCGGCAGCGCTTCGGACGAGATCCGTGCCTTCTCGCACGCTCTGGAGCGCCGCATCCACGAGGGACGAGAGCGATGGGTCGGGCCGCAGAGATGCAGCCGGAAACTCCGCGCGCAGGCTGGCCTCGCCCTCGGCACGCGACCCGGCCAGCGAAAGCCAGCACAGGCCGCGGGTTGTTTCTCCCACCACCACCCATCCAAAGGGAGACGGGCCGGCAGCCCAACGGATCTCCTCGCCCTTGCCGCCCTTGGCAAAGCTCGCCGGCGTCATGCCGAGTTGGGCGCCTTCGTAGGCCCGGCTCGGCGACTCGTAGCCGGCGGTGTAGATGGCATCCGTCACTGCTTCTCCCTGCTTCAACGCGGTGCGCAGCTTTCCCGCCTTCAGCGCCCGCTGGTACTGCAGCGGACTGACACCCATCGCGTCCTTGAATATTCGCTGCACCGTGAACGGGCTGAGGCCCGCGACACGCCCCAATTCGGCCAGCCGCACCGGTCGGTCGACATTCCGCTCGAGGTAGGCACGAATCTGGTCCAAAGGATTGCCCCGCGCAGCGGAGGGACGGCAGCGGAGACAGGGGCGGAAGCCGGAGGCCTGGGCCTCGGCTACGGACCGGAAGAACAGCACATTGGAGCGCAATGGCCGGCGGCTCTTGCACGTAGGACGGCAGACCACGCCTGTCGTGGTGACGGCATAGAAAAATGTGGCCGCGGCATCGCGGGCCATTATCTGCTGCCAGGCTTGTTCCGGATCGATTGCGGATCGCGGCGAGGCCGTGATTCCGGGCCCGATCTCAGACTTCTCGAGTTGAGCAATCGTGTTCATGTGAACCATCGTCGCTCAGGGGCGATTTCAGTGCCACCCGGTTCTTGCCAGTAATTCGAAATTTCGTTGCCGGCCCGGCCAGAGGAGGTTTCAGGCGACGCGTGAGCCGGTGATCGATTTCACGTTTTGGTCAAGTTTGTGAGTTAAATCACCGGGATTTTCAGCCATTTTGCCCCCGTTTCTCCGGACCACCATGCGCGTAAGTATATGAATCCTGGTGCTTTGAATTACTTGAACAGTTCAAAACCTGGGAAATTTTTTTCGTCCGCCGCCGCTTGTCCATCTGGTCGTTCGAAACGTGCGTAGAAGTAATGCGGACCGGTCGGTCATGATGGTTCCAGTTTGCGCGATTCGATCGAATAAATCTGCAAAGCGTGCAGATGATGTGCGCCGAGGTTTACCCAGCAGCGCAGTGAGAAATGCGAGCTAGTCCCAGCCTGTCAGCGCAGCCTCAGCCCGGGCCAGATCTTCTTCGGTGTCCACGCCAATGGTATCCGCGGGCGCCTCCGCCACATAGATATCGATTCCGTTTTCGAGCAGACGGAGTTGCTCCAGCCGCTCCAGTTGTTCCAGGCGGCCAGGAGGGAGGGAGGCAAACTGTTCCAGCGCGGCTTTGCGCCAGGCATAGATCCCAAGATGCTTGCGGTACCCGGTAAAGCCGGACCCGTCGCGATCGAAGGGGATGGTTGCGCGCGAAAAGTAGAGCGCTCGGCCGTCAGGCGCTGTGACTACCTTCACAGCATTCGGGTTGGCTGTTTCGTGTTCCGGGCAAGGAACCGCCAGCGTGGCCACCTGCACCTCCGGCCGATTGAAGAGGGCCAGCAGGGGGGGAAAGAAATCGCCGGTCAATGTAGGCTCATCCCCCTGGATGTTCACGTAGATATCGGCGTCGACGGTCCGGGCCACTTCGCGGACCCGGTCCGACCCGCTGGCGCAATCCGCGGACGTCATGGCCACCGGAATGCCGCGCTCCCGACAGACCGCCGCCACTTCCTCGGCGTCGGTGGCTACGATCACGGGGTCCATGAGCCCGCTGGCCGTGGCCGCGCGCCAGACCCACTCCACCATGGGACGGCCCGCCAGTTCCCGAAGCACTTTCCGGCTCAGCCGCGTGGAATGGAGACGAGCCGGGATCACGCCTGCGATCGTGGGAGATTTCATTGAGTTGAGTGTAGAAGCCGGGGAGCCGGACTGTCCCGCTGTGCCCATGGCATGGCCGGTTTGACCTCGATTCCAAGCCCCCGTATCATCTAGTTTGTCCCCAGCCCTTCCGGCGGAGTAGCTCAGATGGTTAGAGCGTGGGATTCATAACCCCAAGGTCGACGGTTCGATCCCGTCCTCCGCCACCAGAAAACTTACAGTTCCGATAAATTCCT